>PPYE01171350.1_pt1 | contig 10929 bp, 13 predicted proteins | sample 1559881 | NCBI WGS metagenome assembly PPYE01 (sample SAMN08240022, study PRJNA423297) | Human gut metagenome, whole genome shotgun sequencing project.
ACGGTATCCGCGCCGTGTATGCGACCGGCCGCGGCAAGATCAAGGTGCGCGCCAGGACCGAGATCGTCGAGCTGCCGAACGGCAAAAGCCAGATCCAGATCACCGAGATCCCTTACATGGTCAACAAGGCGCGCCTGGTCGAGTCCATGGCCAACCTGGTCAAGGACAAGCGCGTCGACGGCATCACCAACATCCAGGACCATTCCTCGCGCGAGGGCATGCAGATCGTGGTGGACATCCGCCGCGACGCCAACGCGCAGGTTATTTTGAACCAGCTGTTCACCTACACCCAGCTGGAGGACACCATTTCGATGATCCACATCGCCCTCGTGCCGACCGGCGCTGCGGGCAAATTGCAGCCGCGCGTGCTGACCCTGCGGCAGATCATCGACCAGTATGTTGCGTTCCAGAAGGACGTCGTCGCCCGCCGCACGCGCTTTGACCTCAAAAAAGCGCAGGATCGCGCGCATATCCTTGAGGGCCTCAAGGTCGCGACCGACAACATCGACCGCATCATTGAGATCATCCGCGGCTCGAAAAACGAGGCCGATGCCAAGGTAAACCTGATGGCGGAGCCGTTCTGGATCGACCAGATCGCGCTGCTTGGCATCGTGGACGGCTCGGAGCACTTCGAGTTCCATCTGGACGAGCCGCAGGCGCAGGCGATTGTGGATATGCGCCTCGGCCGCCTGTCCGGCCTTGAGCAGGAGAAGATCCGCGACGAGTACAACGAGCTGGAAAACAAAATCGCGGGCTTTGAGGAGATTTTGTCCTCGGACGCGAACATCCTTGCGGTCGTCAAGGACGAATTGCAGGAGATCAAGCAGAAATACGGCGACGAGCGCCACACCGAGATTGCGAACGTCGCGGATGAGATCGACATCGAGGACCTGATCGAGGAGCAGGACTGCGCGTACACGCTGACCCACTTCGGCTACATCAAGCGCCAGCCGACCTCGGTCTACCGCGCGCAGAAGCGCGGCGGCCGCGGCGTTTCCGCGATGAGCACGCGCGAGGAGGACTTTGCCAAGGATATCTTCACCGCCTCGACGCACGACACCATCCTGTTCTTCTCCAACCGCGGCAAGGTTTACAAGCTCAAGGGCTACCAGATCCCGGAGACCGGGCGCAGCGCCAAGGGCATGAACATTGTAAACCTGCTGGAGCTGGAAACCGACGAAAAGATCACCGCCATGTTCCCGATCAAGGAATTTGCGGACGACAAGTTCCTGTTCTTTGTCACAAAGCAGGGCATTGCCAAGCGCGTGGTGCTGTCCGACCTGCAGAACATCCGCCGGGCGGGCCTGCGCGCGCTGAATCTGAACGAGGACGACGCACTGGTTGACGTGCGCCTGACCGACGGCGAGCAGAACATCCTGATCGCCACGCACGAGGGCCGCGCGATCTGCTTTGACGAGAACGAGGTCCGCGCGATGGGCCGCACCGCGACCGGCGTGCGCGGCATTCGCCTGACCGGGGACGACTATGTGGTCGGCGCGGCGCGCGCGCGCAAGGGCGCATATGTGCTGTCCATCACGGAAAACGGCTACGGCAAGCGCACCCCGGTGGAGGAATTCACCATCCATCACCGCGGCGGCGGCGGCATGATGCTGCATAACCTGACCGCCAAGACCGGCCTTGTGGCGGGCATTGCGGTCGTGGACGGCGACAATGACGTCATGATCATCACGGACGACGGCGTTATCATCCGCACGGGCTGCGAGGAGATCCGCGAATGCGGCAGAGGAAGCCAGGGCGTTATCGTCATGCGCACGGGCGAGGACGTCAAGGTCATCTCGATCGCACGCACAAGCAAGGAAGAAGAGGACGAGCCTGCGGAGCAGGCTTCCGACGCGGCGGAAACCGCTGAAATTCCCGAATAATGTGCTTTCAGGGCGGGCTTTGTGCCCGCCCTGCGCCTGTCCGAAGAACAGGACCTCGATCGGGACGAATATCCGCCGCAAAGCGGTTAGTGGGCTACGGCCCAATCAAATTTTCCGCTGTCTGTGCGCGTCCTGCGGGCAGCCCGTAGGCCACTAACCTTATTTGCCGCTTTGCGGCATTTTAATGAGAGCGATTGCAGCTTGTTGCAATTTCCTATTTTTGCGCGCTGTGGCGCGAAAGATTTTTTCAACAACTAAAAGGACGCAAAGATGCGTCCTTTTTTCATGCCGGCTCTGCAGGCAGCAGGCGGCGCTTCATCGATCGCCTGTTTGCCAGCCACAGGGCGAAACCGCGATCCTGTTCACTGGATAGTACACGCAGTTTATTGATACCAATCCCCGAGTACGCGGCGGCTTCTCCTGGGAGCAAATTACCCTTTTGAATTTCCTGCATATGCCCGTCGGTCCATCGGCGCACAGGAGCCGCTGTATTCAGTTGTTAAGCAGTTTTTGATAGATTGCCAGATCTTTGTCCGTAAAGACATTGAAAATGACTTGTTGCACAGGGCTGTCCGCCTCAAGGAAGCGCTTAACTGTCCTGATTGCGATTTCAGCCGCCCGATCCTGCGGAAAATGGAAAACACCGGTTGAAATGCAGCAAAAGGCAATGGACTGTAACCCATTCGCTGCGGCAAGCCCCAGGCAGGATTGGTAACAGCTTGCCAGCAGATCACAGTCACATTTGCGAAGCGGGCCTGAAATGATCGGCCCAACCGTATGCAGGATATATTTGCAGGGAAGATTGTAGGCAGGCGTGATTTTAGCAGCCCCCGTTTCTTCCTCATGCCCTTGCGCCTGCATCATCTCGCTGCACCTGATCCGAAGCTGGACGCCGGAAAGCGAGTGAATCATGTTGTCGATGCAGGAATGGCAAGGCTGCCAGCACCCCAACAGGGCGCTGTTGGCTGCGTTTACAATCGCATCGCATCGCAGTGTTGTAATATCACCCTGCCAAAGCGTTATTTTCGGGTCGCCCTTTATCCTCGGCAGGTCACTGGCAACTGTAACCCCTCTCTGCCGGACCATCTCCGACAGGTATTCATCCTGAACTTTCAGGAAATCCTTTGAAGCCGGGTATGGAGGACGAACATTAAATAGAGAACGTAAAAGCCGCCATTGTTCATCCCCGGTGTCAGGGATGGCAATGCTCCCGTACTGCGGCATCTCCCGCTGCAATTCCCTGATGAGATATATCCTTCTTTCCTCCTGTGTCATATCCGCACCTCCTTCAGCCATGCAAGCACATCACCAATATCAGCGTTGATACAAATGGAGCGGCCTCTGATCTCCGGCGGAGCAAATGCCTCTCCGAAATTGATACAGGCATAGGCGGCATTTGGATTTGCATAGGTCATTTTCCAGAAAGGGTATTTGATAATCGCCGGTGTGTTGGCTCCTACGCCAAGCTCCAAATATAGCACTTTCAATCCATCGTGGCGGCGCAGGAACTCGTCATAGCGTTCCGCAGCCAGGTGCCAGCCTTCATCCTCGACAAAAGTATTGTCGCTCCGCAAATTCATGGTCATGGGTTTGCCGCAGACGGGGCAGCGTGGAACCAATTTTGTGGGTATCCTCATGTCCCTCTGCCCGGCGACCATCTGACGGACTGCTTCTTCGTTGTCATACGTTTTCTGATGGCAAGGCTCCATGCATTGCCAAAGGCCATAATCCCCCTGCGTGTAAAACAGCCTGTGCCTGTCAAAGCCTGCTTTCTGAAACTGGTGGTCCACATTGGTCGTCAGCACGAAATAATCTTTATCGTGCACCAGGGACAGCAGTTCCTGATAAACCGGCTTCGGGGCATCCAGATAACGATTGCAGAAAATGTACCGGCTCCAATAAGCCCAATGTTCTTCCAGCGTATCAAAAGGATAGAAGCCGCCGGAGTACATATCAGAAAAGTGATACCTGGCAATAAAGTCCGGGAAGTAATGTTCAAACCGCTCCCCGGTATATGTGAAGCCTGCGGATGTGGATAAGCCGGCCCCGGCTCCGATCACGATTGCATCGGAGCCGGCAAGCTGCTGGGATAATCTTTCTATCCGGTTGTGTTCCAAACTGCACTACCTCTTTTCCCTGGGAAGTAATAAAAGCTGAGGATGTCCAGGAAGGCTTGCGGCCGGGCGGGGGATTGCTGCGTATTCCTCCCTTTCGCCCGGCAGATCAGCAATCAGGCTGTCCAGACGCTGTCCCTGTGTCCTATTTTTCACCGCCGTTCTATCGCCCTTGCAGGGCAGATCTCATAGCAGTTCCCGCAGTGCAGGCAGTGCGCCTGCTCGATCAGAACCGGCTTGCGCGTGATGTCGATGCATTTCAGATAGTCGATTGCCTGCATGGTAACGGTTTCTCCTTCCTGCCCTTGCCTTACCCCCGGCTTACAGCGTGTACTCCTGCGGCGGGTTGCCGGAGAAGTCCGCGATCACTGCATGGGCGTCCTTCAGATAAAACACTTCGAAGATCGGATTAGTGGGCTCGCCGTACTGTCCCTTGACGATCGGGTTCCGGATGCACATTTGCTTTGCCGCCATGTTGTCCTCAAACACAGCCTCGCCGTGCAGGCGGATCCATGCATAGGACGGGCTGGAAACCGAAATCTCGATATGGGGGTTTGCCTGCATATCCTTGTAAACATCCTTGGTATTGTTGGTGCAGAACCACAGCTTGCCGTCCAGCTCGCCGGCAAACATGAACGGGCGGCACTTGGCTTTGCCGTCCCGGCCGACGGTCGCAAGGTACTGTACGGGGTTTTCCTGCAAAAACTTGACTACTGCATTCATGATTTGTTACCTCCGATAGAAATAATGGAAAAATGGGTGGTTGGAAATTGCAATTTCTATCCTGTGCCTTTATAATAAATCTGTAAGGCTCATTTGTAAAGTAAGCACTTTATTGTACCGTAGTTACCAAATAGATACTATTGAGGAGAGATGCATATGCAGGCAGCAAAACAATTACCGGCCTGTCCGGTGGAAACCACGCTCATGCTGATCGGGGACAAATGGAAAGTCCTGATCCTGCGGGACCTGATGCCGGGCACCAGGCGTTTTGGGGAACTGAAAAAATCCATCGGCAGCGTGTCGCAGAAGGTGCTGACCGCACAGCTGCGCGATATGGAGGCAAACGGCCTGGTGCACCGCGAGGTATACGCCGAGGTGCCGCCACGGGTCGAATACAGCCTGACGGAAGTGGGGAGGAGCCTCAAGCCGATCCTGGATGCCATGTCGGCATGGGGCCAGGGGTACAAGGCGCAAAACAGCTGAAACCCATAAGGGAAGGCGCATCCAGACAGCAGTTTCCCATGAAAACGCTGTCTGGATGCGCCTTTGCCCGGTTTTGGGCATAGAAAAATCCCAAGGTGCATTTGCACCCTGGGATCTGTTTTATGCGGTCAGCGAGCCAAAATTACTTGAGCTCAACCTTAGCGCCGGCAGCCTCGAGCTTCTCCTTGATCTCGTTCGCCTCAGCCTCCGGAGCAGCCTCCTTGATGGTCTGCGGAGCGGAGTCAACCTTCTCCTTAGCCTCCTTCAGGCCCAGGCCGGTGATCTCGCGGACAACCTTGATAACGTTGATCTTGGAGGAGCCAGCCTCAACCAGAACAACGTCGAAGTCGGTCTTTGCGTCAGCAGCAGCAGCGCCGTCAGCAGCACCAGCAGCAGCGCCGGCAACAGCAACAGGCGTAGCGGATACGCCGAATTCTTCTTCCAGAGCCTTTACCAGCTCAGAGAGCTCCATAACCTTGAGCTCTTTTACAGCTTCCATAATCTCAGCAACAGTCATGGGATTAAACCTCCGTTTAAGTTATTTTTTAATGAAATTTTGAATTATTCCGCAGCGGGAGCTTCCTCTGCAGCAGCTTCCTTGGCAGCTACCAGCTCGGCAACCTTCATCTCTTCGTTGCCCTCTGCCTTCTTAACAATAGCGTCGCAGGCAATAGCAAGCTGCATAATGGGGAAGTTGAAGCTGTACAGAACCTGCGCAATGAGCACTTCCTTGCTCGGCATGTTCGCAAGCTTCTTGACCTCGTCAGCGTCGATTACCTTGCCTTCCAGGTAACCGGCCTTGATGGTGAAGTTCTCATGGGTCTTCGCGAAGTCGCCCAGGATCTTCGCCGGCGCGATGACGTCGTCCGTGGTGGAGATCGCCAGAGCGGTGGTACCGTTCAGGTGCTCGTCCAGCGCGTCAAAGCCCAGCTCCTTGGCGGCAAAGCGGATCAGGGTGTTCTTGATGACAGCGTACTCAACGCCTGCTTCGCGCAGCTGACGGCGGAGCTTGGTATCATCCTCAACATTGATGCCCTTATAGTCGACCAGTACGCCTGCGGGAGAATTCTTGATCTTCTCTACCAGGGACGCAACCAGAGCCTTCTTTTCTTCCAGAACCTTTGCGTTCGGCATCTTTTTCACCTCCTATGAAAATAAAAGTACCCTCCCGGTGCAAAGACACAGGAGGGTACACAGAAAACCTCATAAAGGATCACAAATCAATCCGTTCTGTGCTGACCTCGGCGGGCGGCGGGAACGCCTTTAAAGCCATGCGGCTGCCTGCTGTCTTTGACCAAGCTCTTATATTATACAGATGAAAACAGGTTTTGTCAAGCGTATTTTTTATGTTTCCGCTTATTTTTGTTTACGGGATCGTTTTGCGCAGCACAGCTTTGCAGATGCAGAAAAGACACGCCGGGATTTTCCATTCCAGCGTGTCTTGTCTTTTATCAGATTGGTTGCTTCTGTGCTGATCAGCCCATCAGCTTTGCCGCGTTGACCTTGACGCCCGGGCCCATGGTGGAAGCCACGACGCAGGAGCGGATATACTGGCCCTTGGCAGCAGCCGGCTTGGCCTTGATGATCGCACCCATCAGAGCGTCGAAGTTGTCCTGCAGCTTCTCCGCACCGAAGGACGCCTTGCCGATCGGGCAGTGGATGATGTTGGTCTTGTCCAGACGGTACTCGATCTTACCAGCCTTGGACTCCTGGACAGCCTTCGCAACGTCCATGGAAACAGTGCCTGCCTTCGGGTTCGGCATCAGGCCCTTAGGACCGAGCACGCGGCCCAGACGGCCGACAACGCCCATCATGTCCGGGGTCGCGATCACAACGTCGAACTCAAAGAAGTTTTCCTTCTGGATGCGCTCCATCAGGTCCTCAGCGCCTACGATGTCAGCGCCGGCAGCCAGCGCCTCGTCCGCCTTCGGGCCCTTGGCGAATACCGCTACGCGGACATTCTTGCCGGTGCCGTGGGGCAGTACGATCGCGCCGCGGACCTGCTGGTCAGCGTGACGGGAGTCAACGCCCAGCTTGACGTGCAGCTCAACGGTCTCGTCGAACTTGGCCTTCGCGGTGGAAATAACGGTGGAAAGCGCCTCAGCAGGATCGTACAGCTTGGAGCGGTCGATCGTCTTTGCGCTGTCTACATACTTTTTACCTTTATGCACAATAAATCCTCCTTAAGTGGTAATGCGGGACAGGCTAAACCTTACCCTCCCACTTTGACCGCCTGCAAACGCGGTCAAAATCCATTCAGCTTATTTGTAAAACTTATTCCTCGACAGTGATACCCATCGAACGGGCGGTGCCCGCGATCATGCTCATCGCAGCTTCGAGGGAAGCAGCGTTCAGGTCGGGCATCTTGGTCTCCGCGATCTTCTGGCAGTCCGCCTTGGAGAGCTTGGCAACCTTGGTCTTGTTCGGGACAGCCGAACCGGACTCGATGCCGCAAGCCTTCTTGATCAGGACCGGCGCCGGGGGGGTCTTGGTGACAAAGCTGAACGAACGGTCAGCGTAAACCGTGATGATAACCGGGATGATCATGCCGGCGTCGTTCTTGGTGCGCTCGTTGAATTCCTTGGTAAAGGCCATGATGTTGACGCCATGCTGGCCGAGGGCCGGGCCTACCGGGGGAGCCGGGGTTGCCTTGCCTGCGGGAATCTGGAGCTTGATATAACCTACTACTTTCTGTGCCATGTTGAAAGGTTCCTCCTTCAAAAAATGTGGTGTCTGGCGAGTATGCGTTCATACTCTCCCACTTCTGTACAGGACGCCGCCGGGGCGCCCCATATCCGTCCGGCCGGGGCCGGACAATGCCCGGATGCCGCCGGGCGGGGGAATCACAAAACCGGTTTTCCTGCCGGTTTTGCATATAGGGGAAATCCCCCTATAACAGAAGCCTGGCTTCTGCTTTTACTCGTCGAGCGTTTCGACCTGGTCAAGCTCGAGTTCGACAGGGGTCTCGCGGCCGAACATGGAAACCGTGACGTTTACCTTGTTCTTCTCCGGCTCAACCGACGAAACAACGCCGATAAAGCCTGCGAGCGGACCGTCGATGACGCGCACGCTGTCGCCAGCGGCGTAGTTTACCTCGATTTCGCGCTTTTCCACGCCCATTGCGAGGATCTCTTCCTCGGTCAGCGGGATGGGCTTGGAGCCGCCGGACTTGTCCTGCCCGACAAAACCGGTGCAGCCGCGGGTGTTGCGTACCAGATACCAGGTTTCATCGGTCATGACCATCTTGACGAGCACATAGCCGGGGAAGATCTTGCGCTCTACCTCGCGGCTCTTGCCGTCCTTTACCTCGGTGACCTTTTCGGTCGGGATGTTGACGGCGGGGATCAGGTCATGCAGCTTGCGGTTTTCGACCGCTTTTTCGATCGAAGAGGCTACCTTGTTTTCGTAGCCGGAGTATGTGTGTACCACATACCATTTTGCAGCGTCTGACATAATTGCCTCCTTTTAGGCGGCGAAAAACGAAAGCAGCGTCTGGACGCCAAGGCCAAACAGGATGTCGATGATCCAGATGAAAATACCGACAATGATTACGCAGGCAATAACGACCAGCGTGTTGTTCACCGTCTGCTGGCGGGTGGGCCAAACGATCTTGTGGCACTCGCTTTTCAGTTCGCGGAACCACTTGCCAATACGCGCAAAGAACCCGGGCTTCTTCGCCTTGGTTTCTTCAGCCATGCAGCTACTTCCTTTCTCTTACTTGGTTTCGCGGTGCAGCGTGTGCTTCCGGCAGAAACGGCAGTACTTGTTCATTTCCAGACGGTCGGGGTTGTTCTTCTTGTTCTTGTTTGTGTCATAGTTTCTTTGCTTGCACTCGGTGCAGGCGAGCGTGATTTTAACGCGCATGAATAACGGCACCTCCTTTTAATATTCGTCCCATCCCATGCCCCTTTGGCATGGGCGAGGGACCTTTTGCCTCCCTCTGACAGCGTTCCGCCGCCCTTTTCCGTGACACACAAAAAATGGGCGCAAAAAAAGAACCTGCATAGGTTCTTTTAGTATAGCACTGCAAATTCCATGGGTCAAGGCTTTTTTCCAAAAATGTTCTGGTTTTTTTACGTTTTTGTGATATAATGGATGCTATCCACAAGATATAGGAGTATATGTATGCGTATTTTGGGCATTGATTACGGCGACGCGCGCACCGGGCTTTCGGTTTCCGACCCTTCGGGCTTCCTGGCCGGCTCGCCGGGCGTCATCCATGAATGGAATTACGACAAGCTGGTCGACAAGCTGGCCGCGTTTATCCAGGAGAACAAAATCGAGGAAATCGTGCTCGGCTGGCCGAAAAACATGGACGGCACGGCGGGGGCGCGCGCGCAGAAGTGCGAAGCGCTGGCCAAAACGCTCGAGGAGCGCACCGGGCTGCACGTCGTTTTATGGGATGAGCGCCGCACCACGGTCGCCGCGCACGAGATCCTGCACCAGACGGGCAAAAAGGAGAAAAAACACCGCAAGACCGTGGACGCGGTCGCGGCGACGCTCATTTTGCAGGGGTATCTGGATTTCAAACGCCGGCAGAAGTAACGCCGCGTGATCGCAAATCAAATTTTTCCACAGCATGTGGATATAATGATTTACATCCTTTGTGATTTGCGGGATTATCAGCAGTGCAATCCCTTGTACCAGCATAAAAAGCGGAAACCGAAATGGTTTCCGCTTTTCTTTTCCTTATTTATACGGGTTATCCGCCTTGAGGTAGCAGCATTTCTTGTACTTCTTGCCGCTGCCGCACGGGCACGGGTCGTTCATGCCGATCTTCTTGCCCACGCGCTTGGGCTCGGGCTTGGACGTGCCGTCGGACGCGCCCGCCGCCGCGGTCTCCTTGGCGACCTGCTCGCGCTTGGGCTCCTCGCGGGTGCGCACCTGCGCCAGGAAGATCATGCGCATGGTGTCCTCGCGGATGGCGTCGATCATCGCGTCGAACATGTCAAAGCCCTCGCGCTTGTACTCGACGACCGGGTCATGCTGGCCGTACGCGCGCAGGCCGATGCCGTTCCGCAGCTCGGTCATCGCGTCGATGTGGTCCATCCACTTGGTATCGACGTTCTTGAGCAGCACCACGCGCTCGAGCTCGCGCATGATCGGCGCGCCGAGCGCCTGCTCCTTGGCCTCGTATACCTTGTGCGCCTGGTCTGCAAGCACGTTCGTCAGCTGTTCGGCGGTCAGGTCGTCGCACTCCTCGGGCGTGAACGTGCAGTCCTCGGGACGCAGGAACAGGCCGATGAACGGGCGGCGCGCCTGCTCGACCATTTCCGGGGAAATGAGGTTGTGCTCGCCGACCGCGGCATGCACCGCACGCGCAATCGTGTCGTCGATCATGCCCATGATGTTGTCCTTGACGTCCTTGCCCTCGAGCACCTGCAGGCGCTGCGCATAGATGGTCTGGCGCTGGGTGTTGAGCACGTCGTCGTACTCGAGCACGTGCTTACGGGTGGCAAAGTTGCGGGATTCAATCTTTTTCTGCGCGTTTTCGATCGCGCCGGACAGGATCTTCTGGTCGATCGGCTCATCCTCGTCAATGCCGAGCGAGTTCATCATGTTCTGGATCTTCTCCGAACCGAACAGGCGCATCAGGTCGTCCTCGAGCGAGATATAGAAGCTGGATTCGCCCGGGTCTCCCTGACGGCCGGCACGGCCGCGCAGCTGGTTGTCGATACGGCGGGACTCATGCCGCTCGGTGCCCAGGATATACAGGCCGCCTGCCG
>PPYE01385738.1_pt1 | contig 10929 bp, 14 predicted proteins | sample 1559881 | NCBI WGS metagenome assembly PPYE01 (sample SAMN08240022, study PRJNA423297) | Human gut metagenome, whole genome shotgun sequencing project.
TAAGCTTTTTTCCACCCGCCTAGCGGGTGGTTTTTTATTTCGACCTTCGGTCTCAACTGTCTTAAGACATAATAAAAGACCCGCTCTGACTTTTGTCAAAGCGGGTCTTTTGCTGCCCTTGTACAATCATAGCTCGTAGCCGAACAGAATCGCTTTTCCCCCCGTTTTTTTTACCTTATACATCGCCTGGTCAGCTTTGCTCAAAAGCGCCTCCGGCGTCTGTCCATCCTCAGGATACCGCGCCACGCCGATGCTGACATTGCAGAAAATATCGCCCTTCTGCAGATGCCAGGGCTGAGTGAAACGACGATGGATAAAGCCCGCTAAATTACGGATATTGGCCTCTGTTTTATCGCCGTCGATGATCGCGATGAATTCATCGCCGCCGTTCCTATAAATAGCATTCTTCAGCAGCGGTATCCCGGCAAAAAATTGTCCCAGCTGCACTAAAAACTCATCACCGGAGCTGTGTCCCAAGGTATCGTTGATAGCTTTGAACCGGTCAATATCAAAAAACATCAGGTAACCTGTATCGCCCTTTTGCGTCCGGCTGATGCGCCGCTCACATTCCTTCACCAGCATCCTGCGGTTCGGCAGGTTAGTCAGCGAATCATAATTCGCCAGATATTCGACCAGCTCTTCATTGCGCTTATTGTCAGTGATATCGGCACTGCTGACCACATGGGCCAGCCTGCCGTCCACCCAGCGGAACGCCGCGCTGAACACCCTGAACCAGGAGCCGTCGAAAGGCCGCTGGTAATCCCAGGTATAGATTTTTGTCGGTTCGCCGTTTTCATCGATCAAATGCTTCTGCGGGCAGAACTCGCACTCGCCGCCCTGATCGGGAAACAGCACCTCCCAGCATTTGCGTCCCATGAACTGCGAGATGCCGCCGTAAGGGGCCGCCATCGATTTGTTGGCATACAGGATATCATGCGTCTGGAAATCGTTGACATAAATATCGATGCCTGTATTATCTAAAATGCTCTCCAGCGCATTCTGCGCAAAAGACAGTTTATTTTTATAGACTCGCATCCCCACATAACGCCCAAACATGGACAGCGCCGTCTGCAGAAGCCGCTCCGCAGAGTCCGCAGCCGCCTGCGGCTCCCGCCGCGCAAAAATCAGCAGCCCATAAACAGACAGCCCTTCGTCAACAACCGCAGCCACAACCAGCGACCTGCACCCAAACATCGTCAGCAGAACCTTTTCGTCCGCACTGTTCTGGTCAGACTCGCTGACCAGCAGCAGCGTCTGCCGCGCCAGCAGCTCGCAGTAAGCCGGCGTCAGCTCGCTTAACACAAAATGCTCCGGCGGCGAAAACGGAAATTGCAGATACTGCTCCTTCAGGCACATCTGCTTGTACTGGTCCAGCTCATAGAGCAGGGCCCCGTCGAAAGTGAACGCCTCGCACAGCAGCTTCAGCGACTGCTCGATGATCCTGCTTTCCACAAGTTTCCCGTTCAATAATTCAGCTAAGGCTAAAATAAGCATACTGTCCTGCCTGCCCACTATAAATTCCCTCCATTTAATATATTTTTATTTTCATAAAGATAATATTGTATTTTAAATTTATTTTATCATATTATTTATTTTTTTCAATAAATTATTATGTTTTTAGTTCTGAAAAATAATAATCGGCACAATAAAAACGGTACCATCGTCTACGACAGTACCGTTTTAACCGAGGTCTATTTCCAGAAAGGATAGGTGCTGAGCAGCACTACCAGTCCCAAAACTATATAATCGGCGGCGCCCAGAGGCTGCCGCGGAATATTTTTATAGGTGTTGCTGCCAAAGCCCTTCAGCTCCATGCTCAGCGCCAAAGTCTCGGACTTGGCTACCGCGCGCATCACCAAAGGCCTGATGACTACCACGTAGGATAGCAGCCGTTTGACGCAGTTGCCCCGGTTGGAATAGCCGCGGCAGGACTGCGCGTCCAGCGTGATCTCGCTGTCAGCTAAAAAATTCGGCACGAACCGCAGCGCCGTCGTCAGCATAAAAGCATACTCGCAGGGCAGATGGAACCGGTCCACCAAAGTCTGGGCAATATCCTGGATACGTGTTGCCGCCAGCATACACAGAAACGCCATCGTCATCACCAGCATCCGCAGGCCGCCGGTCAGAGCGATCTCCAGCGGCGAGCCGAACAGCAGCTGGAACAGGATCATCAGCCCGGTGAACACCGCCAGACCGCCGATCGCCGCCATCGTCATGCGGTCGCGCTTGATCGATAATAAAAGCGCCAGTTCCAGTACCAGGATCGTCGCTACAGCCTTCACAGGCAGGATAAAGACCCACGCCGTCACCGCTATCGTCACTATGATTTGTGTAAAAGCACTGATCCGCATCAGCCCTCAGCTCCTTTCCGCTGCAACTTACTGCAGAATTCCTCCGGCGTCGCCGCCGTAAAACCAAACCTGCCCGCCAGAGCTGCCGCCGTCGGCCGGCGCAGGCCCCATTCCTCCACGTCATGCGCGCCGCCAAACAGCTCCGTCGGCGTGCCGTCGTAAACCAGGCAGCCGTCCTTCAACACGATGGCCCGCTTGGCATAACGGCGCACCACATCCATATCGTGCGAGATCAGGACGATCGTGATGCCCTTGTCCTCGTTCAGTGTCTGCAGATACCGCATCATCCGCTCTTTTTCGATCGCGTCCTGGCCGTTGGTGATCTCGTCCAAAATCAAAGTACGCGGGTTCAGCGCCAACGCCGAAGCCACACCCAACCGCCGCTTCTGACCGAAGGACAGCAGGCGCGGATACGCGTCCGCCAGCTCAGACAGTCCTGTCGCCGCCAAAGCCGCATCGACCTGTTTTTTGATCGTTTCCGCCGTCAGCTTTTTCGCCCTCGGCCCATACGCCACTTCATCAAAAACCGTATCTTCCAAAATCTGCAGATCGGGGTTCTGGAACACATACCCGATCTTATCCGCCAGATCAGCAGGCTCGTAGTTGACAATGTCCTCGCCGTCTACCAGCACCTGCCCGCTGCGGGGATGCAGCAGTGCCATGAACAAACGGCTCAACGTCGTCTTACCGCTGCCGTTGTGGCCCAACAGCGCTACAAATTCGCCGTCACCGATCGTGCAGGCGATATCGTTCAAAACGGGGAGACCCCGCTGATATGCAAAATTGACTGCTTTAGCCTCCAGCATCAGGCGTTCCCCCCTTCAAAACCCAGCTCCTGTAATTCACGCACTGCTTCCGCTTCTGTGCGCCAAGCGCCCAGCCGCACGCCGAAACGGCGCTCGACGCCCAGCTTGACCTGCCACAAAGCAGGCACCAGCGGCCGCAGCTCCTCATCCTCATACATCGCGCGCGCAGCCTCCTCATAGGCAGACGCCGTCACCAGCTGCCCTTCCTTTAAAACGATCATATCCGTTACATACGGCAGCAGATAATCCACCCTATGCTCCACCACTACGATCGTCGTACCGTAACGCTGATGGATAGCATATAAAAGCTCGTACAGAGAATTGGCGCCGTCCGGGTCCATCGCCGAAACAGGCTCGTCCAGAACAATGATCTCGGGATGCACCGCCAAAGTAGCAGCCAGCAGCAAACGCTGGCGCTGACCGCCCGAAAGCTCGTCCAGCTGATAATCCTCGCGCCCCGGCAGACCCACGTCCTCTAACGCCTTGCGTGTACGCTCCGCCACTTCCTCCGGCGCAAAACCGTGATTCAGCAGGCTGAAAGCCACTTCCTCGCCCGCCGTCAGCGAAACCAGCTGGCTCTCGTAATCCTCCAGCATCAGGCCCACGCGCATCGCGATGTCCGAAACACGCCGCCCTTTAGTCGATTCGCCCAGCACCTGCACGTCGCCATTGTAACGCCCGCCCATATAAAACGGCACGATGCCCGTCATCGCCTTGCACAAAGTCGTTTTGCCCGCGCCGCTGGGGCCGGAGATCACTGTAAACGAGCCTTTTTTTATCTCCAGGTCGATGTCCTGCAGCACCAGCCCCGATTTATTATAAGCAAAATAAAAATTCTCCAGTTTGATAACGCTTTCCATCAATCATCGTCCTCCTGCACAAAAAACAGCTTCCGCACCGGCCCGAACAGCAGAAAGGTGATCATGCCGTTCAGCGCGCCCACGATCGCCACCACCGGCAGCATGGCATACAGCCAGACATGCAGCGGCAGGTCTAAAACTATCTTTAAAATGAAGGTAAACACACCGCCGCTGGCCATAGTTGCCAAAAATCCCGTCACCAGCGGGCGCAGCTTCCACTTGCCCAAACCGCAGCGCAGCATCGCCTTGACCAGGATGCAGCAGGTGATCGCCCCCGAAAGCTCGCTGGCGATATTGCCCAGCGGAAAAGCCGACTTCGACGACGGCACCAGCGTGATGCCCGCAATAAAGCCGATCCCAACCGCCTGCGACAGCGTCGGGTTCGTCAGATTGATAACGATAGAATACATGGCGATCGTCCAGTTCGGCGTCACACCGCCCACATTAGGACTGACCGTATGCAGGATGATGCCGATAGCGAACAGCATCGCCGTAATCGCTACCCAGCGGTAGCCGTCCTGCATTGGTTTAACTTCGATCAGGTCCACCAACGGCAGCCTGGTATTTTTTTCTTTATCCATAATATAAGCCTCCTTCAAATCGGGCAATAAAAAAAGCCCTTCATCCCCATGTAGGGACGAAAGACACAACTTTCGCGGTACCACCCTGCTTGACCGATTAAGGTCCGCTCGCTAAGATACGGGCCATGGCCGATATCCCCTTCCCTGGTAACGGGCGAAGCATCCCGACGGCGTCTACCCCCTTGCGGGCTCAAGCCGTATCTTAAAGGTCCATTCACCCTGCCGCCAAACGCCGGACTTGCACTGTCACCGGCTCGCTGAGGTCCGCTTGGCAAAGCTACTAATCCTCATCATCGATCAAATACTTATGAAATTACTTTAAAGTGTAGCACCAGCGGCAAAAGTTGTCAATAAGCGCGCGTGTATACATAGCGGCAAGCACCAAAGCTAAAAATATACTTGTAATTTTGCGCCGGCAGGAGTAAGATATTTTATGTAGTGGGGACGTAGCTCAGCTGGGAGAGCGTACGGTTCGCATCCGTAAGGTCGAGAGTTCGATCCTCTTCGTCTCCACCAAGTTTTGAAATACTATCCATATAAACCTTGCGCGGTGGATGTTTTTTTTGCAATCAGTATCATATATAAATATTTTTAGAAATGAGACGAACATTATGCAATTACCAGTAGAACTAGAAATTGGCAAAACATATGATATTGCTTTCTCAAGGGGTCGCTACGAAATCGACTATGCGAATCATGTTACTTGTATAAAAATCACAAAAAAGAAATATCGTTTAGAACGAAAAGACGGCACAGAATTTTTAATCGATAATGATGGCGTTTTAGAAGCAAAAGAAATACAAATTAAATAGGGGTTATACCACAACAACCAAAACAGATGTTATCTTGCCTCGACATTTCCAAACCAATATACTTAATTAGAAAAGCCGCTTAAAATTCAGCGGCTTTTGTGTTTTATTACTTATTCTTTTGAACTAGCTCATCTAAATAATCATCTGATTTCTGTAATTTAGATTTACTTGCAATCAACCTTCTATGTTCTTCTAATAACTCTGGATATTTCATTGTATTATAATAATCAGTTTCCTTTACACTATTATCATTGTTTTTAATCCATTTACGTAATTCACTTTTATTTGGTTTTATTTCATTCCCTTCATCATCATACGATGTTTTATCCCTTTGCATTTTCTCCAATACTACACTTCTCAAATATTGATCAGCATTAACATAATAACAATTTCTCACGATTTCTTTTGGCACAAGAAAAATAGGCTTTTTACTTTTACCAATTAATATTTGTTCACCTTCAAAAATATCCCATCTCTTATTTACATGGTCCCAATAATAATATTTATCTTTTGTTTTACAGGTAGCAATATTATATTTTTTTGCGATCTTTAAAGTAAATTCATGTAATAATTTACTTAAAACATTTGTTAAAACATCAGACATCGAATCTTCTGCAAATTTCTCTACAAAAATTGGAATCTCACTCGCTTTCTTTATAGATATTCCATTATCAAAAAGACGTTCGAGCCCAATTAAACTTTGCACCATACCTTCAGGAGTTTTTCCTTTACCATTTATCCCTTTTGGACTATAGCCCAAGCGAGTTTCATTTCTTTCATGACAATGCTCCATCATATAAATCTTATGTAGACCATCATGATTCCTATAAGCATCAAATAAATTATCAAAATAACTTTTCATAACCAGTTGAGCTGATGCCGCCCATTTACTATCCCATTTTTCAATCAATGTAGGATCAATAAAAAGTTTCAAATCCTTTGTTGGTATAATATCGACAAATTCAATCTCGCAGTGAGATTTTTTATTTATATTAAAAATCTCACAAAAACTTTTGTTTTTTTCCATTTAATACACTCCTTATATTTTTATATTTATGATAAATATAAAATATAAAAGAGCCACTCAAAAGAAATTTCACCATCATTTCCAGATTTAATTGTAATTCTATAACAATAATGATATAATACATTTGGTTGGGTATGTATCATATTGGTATAAAAATGTGCTACTACCTTATTTTTATGAGTGCTAAAATATAGTTGGAGCTATATTTTGGTGCTCTTTTTTTATTTTATATGGACAAGTTATAGTCTTTCAACATTATTTAGATCAAAAATCATAACTTCTTCTTCTGGATAATATACACCATTAACCTTAAAAGAATCTCTTTTTACATCCCACTGCATCATATTATAAATTTTATGTAGCAATTCTTTACTACTCCATCTTGCACTCACCACATCATTTTTCCTTGGTTTGAAAAAGGCTGTCGCATTTTCGTCGTTTGCATCCGTTTTCTTTATTGCGATTTGCTTTTCCACATCATTTATATAAAGAACTACATAATCAGGTTTTCCCATCCTCACGACGGTCGTTTTATTGAACGTTATCCCATTCACCGTAAAAGAGACGGATGGCATTCCACCATTCACGTTATATGGTCGAAAATTTTCAAGCATTTTATTCGCCCTCCTTTAAATGCATTTCAAATCATTTCAATTATACACCGCTTCCTTTAAAATTGCAATATAATAGTGCATCTTATATCTTCAAAATTGTGTATGTGCCCCAACTTTCTTTCGTTTAGTCACACCGTTTTTTCATATTCTATACATTTTTATCTCACATTCATTTCATTATTTCGTTTCGTTTTCATTATGATAGTAGTTTAGTATCGAAGCATTGTAAATTATAGTATTTTAACTCAAGGTTTCTTGTCCTTCTTTACGCCATTTTACCGTATTTTCGCAACTCCATCGAACAACAACTCTTCTTCTATCTTATTTCTTGCGTCACATTTTTCACGAAGAGCTCCCACCATCTCCGCACCGCATCATCTGATACAGGCATTTTCATTTTGCAAATTACTTGTGGTGGAGTTCGGACAGGCGAAGCGATTTCTGTTTTATTATGTCTTTAACGCAGTTCCTCTTTTAACGCCATAACCTTTCAAACAACCAATAAATAGAATGGCAGACCAATCCATTTGAATTTAAGCAATTGAAATTATTACTTTGATTGCTACAGAGCATACCTCTTTACTTTCTTACCCCTCCTCTCGTACCTCAGTAGCGCTTCCTGCGCTATTTCTTCGGGTGTTTTCGGAGTTGTTTTCAAATTATAAGAGCCTTGCAGCTGCAAGGCTCTTTTTTTGGTGTTGGCGGTAGTTACGCTGCTGTTTATTTCTCTGGCAGTGCTTATTTGGGCGTTTGCTCCATTATTTTCGTTTTCCTCCCATCCTTGTTCTGCGGCGGTATTATTTGCTCGCTGATCTTGCTGCAAACTCCCTTCGTCTTTTGCTCGCCATTCATCCTGCAGTCTGCGTTCCCGTCTTATGCCCTGCGCTTCGCGCAGGGCTTTTTCCATGTTATAGAAGTTCGGTTCGCGGCGGCGGGCAGTCATAATAGTCACTGCAATATTCCATTCGGCATCGTCCGTCTCGCAGAAGCGTTCTGCCCAGCCATCAATAAACCTGGCCCGTTCATCTTCATTTCTAAACCGCAGCTTCAGTCTGTTATATTCAAACAGTTTTACCATCCGCCGTATCTGTTCATAGGGTCTCTCCATTTTTCAGCACATCCTTCGCAATATTTTCAGCCTCTGATTTGCTTATATGGTCAGGCGCACTTACGGGTTTCTCTGTCCAGGCAGCGGCAAACGCATTTTCCAGGCAGATCACCCTGGCTGGCAGTGCCCTAACAGCCCGCGCCTGATGATCCATATTCCAGCTTATCTACATCAGCAGTTCTTCCGCTTCCCGCTGTTTTTCGGCCTGATGCGCTGCAAGCAGCAGCTGCCGCAGCTTAGTAAGTCCTTTTTTGATCGTTTTGCTGATCGCCGCAGGACTGACGCCAAACCTCTGTGCCAGTTCGCCGTTGCTCCAGCCTTCCAGAAAATGCAGTTCGATCAATTCTTCCTGTTTGGGCGAAAGCTGTACCAGCAGTTCCCGCACTTCCGCAAAATCCTGCTGCAGCTGCTGCTGTTCAAAATAAGTACGCGTCGTCTGCGCCGCATCTGCTGTCAGCACTTCCTCTGCAAATTCACAGCCGCTTTCTATTTCATAAGGGCAGGTCATTTCTTCATCCTTATGCCGGCGTTTCCATTCACTGCTGATCGCCGTATACGACTTACTGACGATAAAAGCCGGCAGCTTCTCGAAATCCTGCCGCTGTCCCCACTTTTCCAGCGCCTTTACTACAGCGATCCTTTCGATCTGTTCGCCATCCTCTGCAAAGCCTTTGTAAGCGCTGGTATGTGCTATTTTACGCAGTTTGATATCAAAAGCCTGCAAAATCACCCCCAGCATCTTTTTATTGCCCTGCTGCGCTAAAGCCACTATTTCGGCCCATTTATCACACTCCGCTGTTTCTGTGCCAGTAACTGTCATCAATACATCCCCTTATCTCACCCTGCTGCGGTGATCTTATTATTCAACACCTCTACTGCCAGCTCCCGCGCCGTCAGGCTGTCCAGACAGTCTATACAAATAATGAGCCCATCCAGCTCGATATACAAATCACCGGCGCAAACAGCCTCATTACACAATTCACAGCTGTACACGGCTTCCGCCAGACTCTGCGGAGGTTCCAGCCACGCATTTTCGACCGCTGTAAAATGATCCACTAGTCACACCTTGCGCCTGAACTGCGGCGTGACACCAAGCTGCGCTTAAGCGCCCTGCGAAACAAAGCGCTGCAGTTGATATGCTCGTCCTGTGCCTGCTTGCGCAGACCATACGGCAAAACGATACGCAGCTCTACTAAAGCATCGTCCGTTCTCGGCAGTTTCACCGTTTTGACAGGCTGCGGCTCAACCGGCCGTACAGCCTCTGTCTGGCAGTGTTTGCCCTGCAGTAAGGGGCATTTCAGCGCTAAATACAAAAGACGGGCACTCAGCACATCGCCGCCCGTCTTTTTAGATTTTTGTTGTGAAGCTAAAGAATCATTCATGTTTTTTACCTGCTTTCGCTGAATTTAGGGTGTAAGTATCAATACTAACGCAGATCAGTAATACAAAACCATTATTAACACTTAAAACTTCCAAGTCAAAATCATAAGTATATGCGAAGGATTTACAGATTTTAATGATTTAAAAGCTTTAAGAGATGCTAAAGGTCTTTAAGATTTAAAAGATTCGGTATGCTTACTGCGTCAGTAATAATATCCCCTACTCTTATATGGCTTTTTACAAGGTCATTTTTAACCCCCTTTACATAAATAATTTTTATCCGCTGCCTGGCAGAGCAAATTTTACACTTTTTAAATTTTTTCTGCCAACAGGTTAAAAAACAGGTCCTAAAAAGCCATATAAGAGTGAGAGGGTGCCACAGCACATCAAAATGCTGAACGGAATGCGTTAAAATGACGACCTGCTCTCTAAACTCACAGAAGAAAGGAACAATCACTATGCAAATATCATCAGCACCGCTGCTGACAGCAGCCAAGCTCACCGAACTGGCCGCCCTGGGGCGCAACCGTATCTCACTGCTCTACCTGCACTGGACAGCAGGACGTTACGGCCAGCTTTATGACGACTACCATTTCAATATCGACGCCGACGGCAGTATTTACCAAACCTGCACGCAGCTCACCGAGCTTAAAAGCCATACGTGGCAGCGCAACACCAGCGCGATCGGTATCGCGCTCTGCTGCGGACTGGGCGCGCTGCCCCACAACGGCAGGGATACTGAATTCGGTAAATTTCCGCCCACACCGCAGCAAATAGACGCCGCAGGTAAATTAGTTGCCGCACTGGCGCAGGGGCTTAACCTGCCCATCGACCGCTGGAACGTGCTGACTCACTGCGAGGCCGCGCTTATCGACGGCTACGGCCCCTACAGCGGCGACGCCGAGACCCGCTGGGACCTGTGGTATCTGCGCGATTCACCCGGCGACGGACTAATGAAGCCAGGCGGGCAGGTCATCAGGGGCAAGGCCCTGTGGTATGCAAAAAGCAGCCCTCTTGTTTAAAAGGGCTGCTTTTTAAAGAACACGATGTTTTCTTTTAATGTTTTCTTCAAGCTTTTTTAGCTTTTTTAGACTTTCTTGAAAGAAAGTCAGCAAAGAACTTTCAGCGCTGTTAAGCTTTGGATTGCGCTTTAAAACCCTCTGTATCATACGTTTTACTGCCATAGACCGTAAATATTGATCGTATCAGGCGGTCGATACTCTGCTTATGAAATTGCTGAATAGTACGGTACAAGGGTTTGGAGCGCACATTGTGGCACATTCCGTTGTGTACGCTGTGAGCTGTAAGCGTTGGAGGGACTGTTTGAGGCATTGACGATCAGCAGCTAAAGCTTTTCTCTGTACTGCAATGCCGAGTTGCCCGGAAGCCG
>PPYE01512310.1_pt1 | contig 10929 bp, 9 predicted proteins | sample 1559881 | NCBI WGS metagenome assembly PPYE01 (sample SAMN08240022, study PRJNA423297) | Human gut metagenome, whole genome shotgun sequencing project.
TACTCGTAAGTTGACGGCAATGTGGTGAATGTACCTTGCTTGTCGGATATGCAGTTTTCAAGGTGCCGAATCTATTTGAGACGGGGAGGTGCTCTTGCCAGAATCAAGGCAGCTCCTACGCGCTCACGCGGGTCTGACCGCACGGACGCTTCAGAACATAGTCAATGACATTGATTTTGGGGATCTTGTAGGCGTTTCCCAGCCGGATGCAGCTGATTTCGCCCTCCCCCAGCAGGTCATACGCCGCGTGGCGGCTGATGCCCAGCATGATTTGCAGATCCTTAACCGTTACAATGTCCGGATACTCCGCAAACATGAGCTTGTACATTTCTCTGATTTCTTTACAATCCATTCGATCACCATCCTTATATCAGTATTTTGCCTTCGCCTACAAGCGAAGTATACATATAAGATACTTCGCTCACGAGCGAATGTCAATAGAAGTCACAAAAAATTCATTTTTCGATTTTTCACTTGCGCTTTCATGTTATGGTGTGCTACAATAGAGAAAACTTATTGGAGGGCTTTTTTCATGGAAGTAGGTCAAAAAATCAAACTAGTACGACTTCATAGAGGTCTGACACAAAAACAACTGGGTGACCTTCTCAATCTTGGGGACGGCGGCGCCGCCGATAGAAAGTAAAACCATCGAACTGCGCGGCAACGCCTGCACCACATGGGGTGACTCAATCGCACCAGCACCCGCAACAGTACTATGGATGAATGTTCCACTCGTCAATGACCTCATGCGGGAGTGGCTTACCCGAAAACAGGAACTTGCCTCCCATGCTATTACAAAGTCCGAGTATCTCGAATGGCTGCTCCAATGGCCTGCTTCCTCCGATATGGCCGGAAAGCGTGAGCCCAAAAGACCGTGGAGAAAGACTATATGATATACCGCCGCAAGGTTCAATTTGGATATATTTTGTTAGATGCAGCTAAGAAAAATTCTTCTTGAATTTTTATGGGTTTTCTGCAAAAGCACGGTGTTGGAACTTATTTCTGTATAAAACAGCTAAGTTTCAGATACCGTGCTTCTGCTTTGTCATATAACAGCAATATTCAGCAAAGGTGTTCTTTGATGTTGGCTCAGGTCGTATGCCATTTGTTTAGGCAATGAATAAAAATTTTGTACTATTGTTCGCGTTCAGCAAATTGATTTCACTCTGATTTTGACATATAATATATTTGTATAGTTTTATCAAGAGAAGCCCCTCATGTGTTGGGCGGTTTCACGAAGTGCAGAACAAAGCTTAATCCATAATGGAGGTACAGCATGACGAAGAAGATTCAATCTATTCCTGAGGCAAGACTGCTTCTGGAATCGCTGCGCTCCGTGGGATATAACGAGGAAACAGCGATTGCAGATATTATAGATAACTGCATTTCCGCCAAGGCACATGAAATCAAAATCCAATTTGACTGGGAAAAGAAACGAATTGTGATTTCTGATGATGGGCTAGGCATGAGCTCAAAGGACTTAATTGAGAATATGCGCATAGGTTCTTCAGATCCTAACCAAGTTCGAGATGAAAGGGATCTAGGACGATTTGGCATGGGAATGAAAACAGCCGCCTTCTCGCTTGGAAAAAAATTAACAGTCGTAACGAAGTCTAATTCGACTGTGAGCAATGCCTCTTGGGATTTGGAACAAATTCCGAGTATTGGATGGAACTTAATCATCCGGGATGAAAGCGAAATCTCCGAATTTTCATCTCAGATAGATGAGCAGGGAACGGTTGTTATTATTGAAAACTTAGATCGTGTGATTGATACTGATGATGAAAAGAAAGCAAAAAACAAATTTTACAGGATTGCAAACAGAACTGAAAAACATCTGGCGCTTACATTTCACCGCTTTATCGAAGAAGACTGTCTGATTCTTGAACTTAATGATATTCCAATTAAGGCATGGAATCCGTTCATTGTGGAAAACAGTGCCACGCAGGAGCTGCCAGAAGAATCAGTTTTCTCGGACAATGGGTGCATAAAGGCCATAATTCAGCCCTATGTCTTGCCGCATAAAACAAAATTCGCATCGGACGATGACTATCAGCTGGCAGGCGGGCCTAAAGGCTGGAACTATCACCAAGGCATCTATGTCTATAGAAACAAACGATTGATTATTTGCGGAACATGGTTTGACTACATCAAAAAAGAACCTGCATACAACCTTGCTCGCATAAAAATTGATATATCATCAGCCAGTGATGAGGATTGGAAAATCGACATCAAAAAATCCACAGCATCTCTGCCTAGTTATGTTAGAGAAGCTGTCGAGCGGGAAATCGATCTCTGCACTGAGGCATCGGCTCGTGTATACAATTCTCGCGGAAACTATTCGAAGTCAAATGTTAGCACTCCCAATCTGGATTATGTGTGGGAACAACGAAAAAAGGATGGTAGATATTCTTTTTATATCAACCGAAAGCATTCTTTGCTGAACACTATAAAAAAGCAACTGGATGAGCAGGGAAAGAAAACACTATTCGCATATCTTTCTTTAGTTGAAAATTTTGCACCTTTCATGATGTCTGGAGTTACGGATTCTTTGCAGAAGGGAAAGAATAATGCTACCTTTGATAAAACGTCTCTGGAGTATCAGATTCAAATCAAAGAATTAGAGGATATGATTAAAATTTTCATGTCCCAAGGATTCACAAAGGATGAAATACAATCAACACTGCTGGATATGGCTAACTATAGGCATCTCCGCGATGACATCATCAGACTTGTGGGGGAAGCACAATGATTAATATACCGAAAGATTTAAGTGATATCGAAGTTGGTATATACAAAAGCGGATACAGCTACTGTGAAAGCCTTGTAAAAGTGAAACATATGGCAATTGCCAAAGCAGTCGAGAATACGGCAGAGAGATATGGTGCCTTGAAAATGATATCTGATATGGACTGCTTTAAAGAGTTCCTGTTTCGTGAAGTGACTGCCTATACAGAGCCATCCATTGGCGTTAGTGATCCGAGTTTGAGTGACAAAAATTGGTGGAATGAACTTAAGCATACACCGAGTTTCAAGCCAGAATATTGGAGCCGTTACTATGATTATTTGTTAAAGAAACCTTCTTGGAGCATTACAGCGGTCGAAAATATCAATTCTTCCACCGATGAAATTATGAATTCTTTGACAAATCCGCGGAAGGGCATGGCAGGTGAACGCATGGGAATGGTATTTGGCTATGTTCAATCCGGCAAAACAGCGCACTACATCGGAATGATCAATAAGGCTTATGATGCAGGGTATCGTATTGTGATTGTTCTATCTGGTATTCACAATAGTCTTCGCAGTCAGACTCAGTCGCGTATTGATGAGGAAGTGCTTGGATATGAAACAAGCCTAGAAAGTATCGGAGATATGACGCGGGAGCGTAATGCAATTGGCGTTGGTATAGGCCCCTATAACCAAGTTGAAACGCCTGTTCAATCTATTACAACGCGCGATGAAAAAGGTGATGTCAACAAAAAGACCGAGGGCGTTTCGATGATGCCGCCCCTTATGGTTGTCACAAAAAAGAATGCATCCGTCTTGCGCAAGATTCTCCGATTCTTTCGAAAAAATTACTGTGCGGAAATTATTGGAGGAAAAAAGAAAATTCCTGCAAAATATCCTGCACTCATTATTGATGACGAAGCAGATCAGGCTTCTATCAATACAAGAGCAAGCTATGATGACCAAGGCAACATTTTGGATGACTATAATCCTACAACAATTAATGGTCTGATTCGGGAACTGCTGAACATATTTGAATGCAGATCCTATGTTGGATACACAGCAACCCCTTTTGCAAACATCTTTATTCCTCCGCATATCGACGACGAAAGATATGGAACCGATTTGTTCCCCAGAGATTTTATCTATAGAGCTCCCAGAGCAGATCAATATATTGGCGCAAGGGAATTCTTTGGATTGGGCGGTGAAGACATTCCCGCAATGCCGCTTTATCGAAAAATTACGGATGGCGCAGGCTATCTCGGTAAAGGAACTAAATCTACCGATGCAGTTGGTGAGCTTCCCAAAGAACTCAAACTGGCTGTGAAATATTTTCTTCTTTCTACAGCGCTTAGAAACTGCAGAGGCCAGCGGAACAAACCTAACACAATGTTGGTTCATATTGTTCGATTCGTTGGCCAGCAAAATAAAATCAAACAGAGAATAATCAAATATTTTAAAGATGAAATCGAAAATTATATTCGATTTGGGGATCCATCAATCGAAAGTGAGTTCAAATCCATTTGGGAAGAAGACTATCTTCCGACTACAGAAAAAATGCGAGTACAGTTCAGAAAATATATAGCTGAATGCGTTGATGTCGATTGGAGCAGTATATGGGCTGAAATCAAAAGGCTAATCGCTGACAAGGAAATCAGTGTATACAGCGTCAACGGAAAGAGCGAAGATGTTCTCCTTTATAAAAACCACGAGGGAGCCCCTTTCAATGTCATTGTAATAGGAGGAGATAAACTTTCCAGGGGTTTAACGCTTGAGGGGCTGACGATAAGCTATTTTACCCGAAGTTCCAATACATATGACACCTTGATGCAAATGGGCCGTTGGTTTGGCTTCCGCCCCGGATATTTGGATGCCTGCAGATTATTTACTACGGATTCTTTGTACGCAAGTTTTTCCCATATTTCTATGGCAACGGAAGATCTTGCGGCGCAATTCGATTTTATGAATAGTGTGGTTCAAACTCCAAGAGACTTCGGATTGCGTGTTGCATCTCACCCAACGCTTGAAATTACCAGCCGCAATAAAATGAGAACGGGTCAAGAATTCAAGCGCGACTTTAGCTGTAAACTAAGCCAAACGCGTGTTTTTGATATTGATGGAGAACAGTATGACAGAAACTTTGAAGCTGTTGAAGATTTCTTGTACGCAATTAAAGGCTGCCGTATAACAACAGAGCAGTATCAAAAAACACATAATCGTAAGGCTCCCGGCGAACACATCTTTTATCAGGGCGTATCGGCACACGATGTTGCAAATTTTCTTGAGAGTTATGAAACGTCCAAAACTGCTACCAGAGCAAACAGCAAGTACATGGCAGATTACATTAGGACCATGAATGCGGATGGAATTGGCGGTGTTAAATCATGGACAGTTTGCCTAATTAATGTCAGTGGCCACGGGGAAAATTTTGACATTGCAGATCTCAAAAATATAGGTGGCGGCATTTACAGAGAAGAAGGACATGGCGTGGATTCGTATGCGGACGCTGCCATATGTTCCATTCACGCAATGACATCTGCTGGACATGAGTATCTCGATTATGACAAGCAAGCATATGACAAAGTTCTGCAGCTGAGAGAAAAGTACAAAAATGATTCTGCAACAACAAAAGTTAATGAAATTATCCGGAGAGAAACTAGAGCGTTTTCAAACGGTCTTTTGATTCTATATCCCATCGGAGATGCCGGACAACTGACCGCATTGAAGGGGAATCACAAACCACCCTTTGGTTTTGCAGCTGTATTTCCTGATCGCAATGGAAAAGGCAATCTAAAATCCTATCGTATGAATGATATTGCATTGGAGAAAGACAACGATGAGCTTTACGGCTGATATTTACAAGGAAATATTGTTTGATATATCTGCGGGAACAAATCAGACGCAGCCATTTGCGATGCGGCGGACAGCATTTAACAATGGTATTGTAGTAGTGTTTGCAATAAATGTTGCCACAAAAATGCGGTCGGCCTTTTTATCTGTGACTTCAGTGATTTCCAAATGCAAATTTCCGCACTGGAAAGGTGTCGAAATTGAAACAGCCACATTGCCTGCGTATGGAAGTGATACACCTTTTGTAGCGTTATTCCAGCTTCCAAATAGTGCCGATGATATCTTTGAAATTGTAGTTGAAGATTTGAGACGTCAGCTGAAAGCGGCGAAATGTAATGCAGACTCTTTGCCTGTTATTATCAATGTTCTGGCAAAATGGAAGAATTTCTTTGCCTCTAATAAAGAACTCGTGATGACTGAAAAGCGACAGCAAGGACTTTACGGCGAATTGTTATTTTTAAGTGAGTGTTTGGACTCGTATGGTCTTGAGTCTGTGTCACACTGGGCAGGCAGTGAGGATGAAACGCATGACTTCTATTTTGGCTCACATGCAGTTGAAGTGAAAACTACATCTATACAGGCCCCGTATTTTGCCAGTATCAGCAGCGAATATCAGATGGACAACAGCGATCTTCCCGGAAAGCTGTTTCTGCGTTTTTATGCACTTCGTACAAGCCAAAGCGGAGGAGAGACGCTTCCGGAACGGGTTGCAATCCTTCGCGGCAGACTGCATGAGAATTTATCTGAGCTGCAGAAGTTTGATGAGAAATTGAAGAAGTATGGCTACTTTGATGAAGTGACAGATAGTTATACTATCGGTTATTACCAGCGCGATAATTATTGCTTTTCTGTTGAGGATGGCTTTCCCAAAATTACAAAAAGTAACTTGCCGCAGGGTGTCTCAGATCTTACATACAGAATAAGCATCGCGCTTTGTATTCCTTACGCCCAAAGTATAGAGTCGGTATTTAAGGTTTTGAAAGGCGGAAACTGCTGTGCTAAACGAAAAAATCCTTGAATTCTACAGAGAATTTCAAGATGAAGTCCTTAATTATGTGAAAGAGAATAGTCCAATATCTACTAATATAGCTTTCAAAACTTTATTTTTATCATACCTTACGGAAGCAGGAGAAACTCTTGTTTCGGATTGCGCTCTAGTGGACTTTAAAAAAGATGGAGAGAATATGAAACTGGACGGATACGCGTTCAGCGAATATTTTCATTCACTTACGCTACTCGTAAGCAAGTATCAGGCCAAACCTCAGCCGGAAAAGATAAAGAAAACAGAGATTGATAAACTTTCAAGAAAAGTTTTAAAGTTTTATAAGACTTGCGGCACTGATGCCTTTGAAGCCTTGGAAGAATCCAGCGATGGTTATCAAGCGTATGAGTTTGTCAAAGCGCATAAGAATGAAATCGAAACGGTTAATATAATCCTGTTAACTAACGATGAAACAGTTCAGTATACTCCGAATGATACACATAACGGAAAAGTAACTATCCGTTTTGATGTTTGGGATATAGAACGGCTATATCAAACCGTCCTTGGCGGCGCTGCTATTGAACGCCAGCTTGTTGTAAAATTAAAGAAAAAATATGGTACTTCACTACCGCTGATTAAGGTAAAAGGAGATAACGCGATTTATGACTGTTATATTGGGGTTATCTCTGGAAGACTTTTAGCACAAATTTATGAAGCCGAGGGCCAAGATCTAATTCAGAAAAATGTACGCTCTTTTTTGCAGGCAACAGGCAATGTTAATAAAGGAATCAAAGCATCGTTAGCTAACGAGCCTGAAATGTTTATGGCATACAACAATGGCATTTCAACAATCGCAGAAAGCGTTGCTGTTGATGAGAGCCAATGTAATGGAGATATTTCGACTATTACAGAAATTACCGGGTGGCAAATCGTAAATGGCGGGCAGACCACAGCGTCAATTTACAACGCGTACAGGGCAAAACTTCCGTTGGATCAAGTGAATGTGCAAATCAAGCTGTCTGTTATCAAGCAGAAAGATCGGGCAGAGGATATTATTCACAATATTTCCAAATATGCCAATAGCCAAAACAAGATTAACATGTCTGACTTTAACGCAAATGATGCATATCACGTGAAGATGGAGCGCCTATCCAGAGCAACTCCTATTCCCGTTGCAAAAGGAAAGTCGACAGACTATTGGTTCTACGAGAGAGCTCGCGGACAATATTTGGTTGAACTGAATCGCCAGCCTTCTGCGACAGCAAAAAAAGAGTTTAAAAACCGCTGTCCCAAAAGTCGTTGCATTTCTAAAACTGTAGCAGCAAAGTGCATGATGGCATATCAAGGTCACCCAGATATTGTAAGTAAAGGTCTGGAGACGAATTTCATCTATTTTTCAGATATGGTCTCAGACGGTACATTCCCGGAACCATCAGAGCAGAGCTATACTGAGATGATTGCCAAGGTGATATTGTTCAATAGCTGCGATAAAATCATCAAAAATCTAAAATTTGGCGGCTTTAAAGCTCAGCAGGATTATTACACTATTGCTCTTATCGGGAAATATTATTCAGACTTATTCCATCCTCAGGAAATCTGGAACAGCCAGATGATTAGTGCAGAAATGGCGAAGACTATAGAGGAATTAGCCTTCTTCGTATGGAATCACTTCCAGAATCCTACAGTTCCGGGAGTAAATGTAGGCCAGTGGTGTAAAAAAGAAGAATGTTGGGAGCTTTTGCAAGCGCGTTATGAAAATGAATATATGCAGAGGTAAGGTCCATGTACAAGGTTGTTGACTTGTTTGCAGGAGCCGGCGGCCTAAGTTTGGGCTTTATGCAAACAAAAAAGTACGATATAAAAGTAGCATTTGAAAATAATCCGGCTATGCAGAAAACATATAAGAAGAATCATATGGGTGTCGATGTACGAGATGACGTATGCTTAGCTGATTATGATGACATTCAAAAAAAATACGGTAAGATTGATGTCGTTATTGGCGGGCCTCCGTGTCAAGGATTTTCAAATGCAAATCGGCAGAAGAACCATGCGATAAGCCAAAATAACATGTTGGTAAAACAGTATATTAGAGCAATTCGTGAACTGAGCCCCAAGGCTTTTGTTATGGAAAACGTCAGCATGTTGCGATCTGATGTGCATCGCTTTTATTTGGATGAAGCGGACAATGAATTGTTTGGCCAAGAAAAATATGAGATTCATATGCAGAACACAAAGCTTGTCCTTTTAGATAAAGCCTATATGTTCGACTGTGCAAAAACTATTGCAAGATCTCCATCAGCAATTACTGCAAATATTTGGCCTGAGGATTGTTATGTTTCTCTAAATGTGGTTTATAAAATGTCAAAAAATCATCAAAAACTTCTCAAGACATTGAAAAAGCACAAGAAAAAATTGCTGGAATATGCTGATGTATATGCAGATGAAAGGAAAAAAAGCGATATAGAAAGCAACGATATAGCGCTTCGTTCCTATGAGGCTTTTAGCGCAATAAAGCAATTTTTTGATGAAAAATTAGAAGCTGATAAATTAAAAGATGTGATTGAACCTGCCATTATGATTCAACGAATGCTAAGCAAGTCGAAAGAAATATTCGACAATCATCTTGTTGTAGATAAGTGCGATTACGCAGAAAATGGAGATTTAGTTGCATATATCAAGTCATACGCGGTATTTGATTACTTAAAGGCACTTCTTGGTACAGATTCAAACGGATATGAAATAAATCAAGATGTTCTTTGTGCGGCTGATTTTGGTGCACCTCAAAAAAGAAAACGTTTTATTGTGATTGGCATAAAAAAATCATTGACAGATACTGTGCAATTGCCAATAGGGATTTTTTCTGAAAAGGACTATCGGACGGTACAAGATGCAATTGGTGATTTGCAGAATGTTCCAACTGTAACCGATGTTGCAGAAGATATTGGAACACCACTAAAAAAGGCTGATGATATAAGCGAACTTGGAAAATCACTTCGTGATACTGACACGCTGTTTAACCATATCATTACCAAGACAAGAGAAACCGCTATGGAGCGGTTTAAGGTAATAAAACAAGGCGAGAACTTTCATTCTCTAAATGACTCTTTAAAAACCAACACATATACAGATGCAAATCGCACACAGAATACTATATACTTGAGACTTGCATATAATCAACCAAGCGGTACAGTAGTTAACGTGCGTAAATCCATGTGGATTCATCCAGAGCTTAATCGAGCAATAAGCATTCGAGAAGCAGCACGGCTGCAGACGTTTCCAGACAGTTTCATTTTCTGCGGCTCTAAGGATAAACAGTATCAGCAGGTTGGCAATGCTGTTCCACCTATTATGGCTAAGGCGATTGCAGAAAAGCTTGCAGATCAGCTTGAGCAGATAGAAAAACGGTATGAAAGATAAAATGGCTGATAATCATTCAAAAGAAATACGCAGTAAAAACATGTCACATATTCGGAGTACAAACACAAAGCCTGAAGAACTTGTCAGAAAGCACCTGTTTTCTAGGGGCTTTCGATACAGGAAAAATGTACGCAACTTGCCTGGATGCCCCGATATTGTTTTGCCTAAGTATCATACAGTCATTTTTGTGAATGGCTGTTTCTGGCACAAACATAATTGTGGTCGGTTCGTATGGCCTTCTTCAAATATCGAATATTGGATACCTAAAATTAACCGAAATGTAGAACGAGACATCGAAAATCAAAAAAAGCTGACAGATATGGGGTGGAAAGTGTTAATTGTTTGGGAATGTGAGTTGAAAAAGACTTCTCAGAAAGAACGCCTCGAAAAGCTTTGCAATGAAATCATATCATAGAGCATCTGTCCTCTGCATGAACTGTAGTTTCAACAAGAAAATAATAGTATGTGATAACATCTTTTTTTGTGACATACTCGCGAATTTCGAAATGAGGTTAAGCAGTCATGGAAAAACCCACAATCTTTTTTAGCCATTCTGCAAAAGACAGGAATGTAATTCTTCCCATCAAAGAAAAACTTATAAAAATCACCAGCGGTGTCATTCAAATTTTCATGTCGAGTGATGGGCAAAGTATTCCGTTTGGAAACAACTAGATACACAAAATAGAAGATGGCCTAAACAATGCCAAAATCATGTTTGTATTTGTCACACCAACTTCTATTGAATCTGGATGGATTTACTTTGAGGCTGGATTTGCTTATTCAAAAGGCATTGATGTGATTCCTGTTGGTGTTGGAATTGACATTGGTTCTATAAGACCTCCTCTCAGTCTTTTACAAGGTTTTAATATCACTTCAAAGTACAGTTTACAAGGGACTACACAGGGTAGGTATCTGACGGGAGGGGTTCCGCCCGTCAGATTTTCCATGTGATA
>PPYE01236255.1_pt1 | contig 10927 bp, 13 predicted proteins | sample 1559881 | NCBI WGS metagenome assembly PPYE01 (sample SAMN08240022, study PRJNA423297) | Human gut metagenome, whole genome shotgun sequencing project.
TTTGGTACGTGACAGCAAAGTAATGTTGCAAGTATTATCGCATTTCACACACCGATATATCAGCCAGACATCGATGTTCTTTTTCTGCGCATTCATTCTAAACTTATCACTGCAGTAAAACCGGTCACTATCGCAATGACTGCATTTCTTAATTAATAAAGGAGAATTCTTTGCCTTTATCTCCCATGTAAATGTTGTATCCATAAAGCAAAGTTGGATATAAGCCATTTATAAAATTCACAAGATGTCACAAGATGGCGTGAAATTTATCTGTCGAGCTCATCCATCATCTTCTGTATTTTATCCTTCAACTTATCAAGAAATTGTGTCCTGTTCTTCTTCCGATTCCTGATTTCCAAGAAGATACGATAAAAGTCCCCAATCTCGATATTGAAAAGTACCTCGCAACAAAAAGCGATGTCTTTCAGACTGGTATTTCCATTATTAAAGCATTTGCCCGCATAGATCGCATAGATGAATTCAACCAAGGCGACTTTACTATCCGTCCATTGCAGCAATTTACTGTCTACTATGGAGGTGAATTTAAGATGCAGTTTGTCTGACAGCGAATCGATCTCGTCTGATACATATTCTATCAAATGACTATTCGCCAGAATCATTGCAACGCTTGAATCGTGTAAGGTGGTAAAAGAAGGATCCCTGTCCAGCAAATGACAATGAACATCGGAAAGAATATCATAATTCTCACGGATAAAATAGTGGTTATCAAGTTCGGTCTGACCGGCACGATAATAATCATAGAAGCTATTATTCAAAAATGACTTCTGTATATTTTCAGCTTACTATTTCTTACGAAATTTTCCATTCATTCTCAATGTACCCACAGCTTTCGAATCATCATAAGGAGTCTGACTAAAAGCCTGAATACCAAATTGCACTCGTCTTTAAAAAACGATGCAGTGAATAATAAAATTGATAAAATGAAAAACCGGTTCAAGTAGAAGTACTCAAACGAAAGAAATTAGCCTGTGGTTTATGAGGCTAATATTAAGCTATAACAAATTTAAGAATGGTGCCCAAAATAGTTGCTTTTAGAATTCAGATGCAAATATAACCGATTTTTTATGATTATATGAAGTTTATATGAAAATTTGAAAACAGCCTGCGGGAAGCTACAGAAAAATACTATCTTTGCCTTCGGTTCTTCACAAACACAGTGATGAAACCATTCTTTTTAATCACATAAATAATAAAAGAACTATGATCAGATTAAATGTTTTTGTTCGTGTAAACGAAACAAACCGCGAAAAAGCGATTGAGGCAGCAAAAGAACTGACTGCCTGCTCTTTGAAAGAAGAAGGATGCATTGCTTATGATACTTTTGAAAGCAGTACCCGCCGTGATGTTTTCATGATTTGCGAAACATGGCAGAATGCTGAAGTACTGGCTGCACACGAGAAAACCGCTCATTTTGCACAATACGTAGGTATCATTCAGGAATTAGCTGAAATGAAACTGGAAAAGTTTGAATTCTAAATGAATGTCAGATAGACGAAAACCACGTCTTCCAGCCTAAACATAAAAGAGAAAAACAATCCTTACTTTGGGAATGTCTTTCTCTTTTTTCGTACACAAATGTACCGTTACCTGTCAATTTTATAATCGCTCTAAACCAAGATTAGTCAAGCTTTTTATGAATAAAAGTGCCTTCAATCCAGTAGGTTGCGTGATTGGCGGTAAACTTTAGCAATACATAACCCGGATCTGTAGGACCACCGGGAAAGTGTTCGATAAACCAGTCCTGCCAAAGTTCCTGCTTCAGTTTCTCGTCTGTCACGACTTCTACTTCTCCCATCAATGCCACACTGTCCCCCTTCTCCTGAAAACATAATCCTGCTTTCGGATTCGATAAAAAATCAATAGTCTTCAATGAATCCGCTCCGGTGGACATCCAGATAGTGGAAATTCCTTCTGCTGCGATTTTACTCATTGGCACAGGACGGGGATAGCCTTCCTTGTTCACAGAAGCAAGGGTGACAACTTCGCATTTCTGCAATAACTCCATTGCCCGACAATGTTTTGATTTCTTTTGAGAAATGTGCCAGGTCATAATATCCTGCGTCGATGGCGGTAGTCAGCAGGTTGACAAAGGTCGTGTTTCTCAGTAATTCTACTGCATTCTTGAATTTAACAATGCGGCTATATTCTTTAGGGGTGAATCCGGTGTTATATTTAAACTTCCGTTCAAAATGACGCTGGCACAGGCATACCTCATCCATCAGACTACGAACAGAACGCTTCCCTGCGGACTGATTGATTATATTCACCGCTGCGGCAACTTGGGTATCAACAGGCTGATAGTTATGTGCAAGATACGCCAGGAGATATTCTTCAACGACCTGAATCCGTCCCCGGACATCATTCTGCTCACATAACCTCTCGATAAAGGTACTGTCAAAAACCGCCTGCATTTCATTCGTACTGACTCTGTAATTCGCAAACTCATGCAAAGGCAACTTTGTAAATCCAGATAACCCACAAGGCAGAAAACGAACGCCAAACTGATGAACGAATTCGGCATAAGTGACAAGCTCCGAATATTTCGTCATCGGACCCACAAAGTAAGAACGATAAGGCTGCATGACCAGCGTTTCTTCTTTTACCTTACTCACTGCTTCTCCCAACGTAAAAATAAAATCGGTACAACCATCCGGCAAAATATGGATACGCATGCCATATTCCGGAGTTCCCTTAAATTCCCAATAATTATCGATATAGGGAGCGAGTAGACGAGAGGGCTGATATTCTGTGTACATCGGTCTATTTTATACGCAAATATAAAGAGAATAAATGCTAATTCATGTATTTTGCAAAAAATATCATGTACATTTGTGTTTCAAAAAACAGCAAAACGCATGAAGGACTTTGCAGCTATCGACTTTGAAACAGCCAACGGAAAGCGCACCAGCGTATGCAGCGTAGGGGTTGTCATCGTGAGGAACGGAAAAATCGTTAAGAAAATCTATCGTCTGATCCGTCCTTGCCCCAACTATTATACGCAATGGACAACAGCTGTTCACGGACTGACTTACGCAGATACGGAAGAAGCGGAAGATTTTCCTGATGTATGGGCAGAAATAAAACCGCTTATAGACGGTCTTCCGCTTGTTGCCCACAACAGTCCTTTTGATGAGGGCTGTCTGAAAGCTGTTCACGAGCTATACGAAATGACTTATCCCAATTATAAGTTTTATTGTACTTGCCGCACTTCACGGAAAGTGTTTGGAAAAGAGTTGCCCAATCATCAGCTACATACGGTGGCAGCCCGATGCGGATATGATTTAACCAATCATCACCATGCTCTCGCCGATGCTGAGGCTTGTGCACAAATAGCCTTGCTCATCATCCCCGAGCCTAAAAAGCCAAAAGTTGATTTGCACACCGGAAGCTTATTTTAATACGAAAGCTCCGTAAATGAGCAATATAAAAGACACTACCACTATTATTACTGTCAATAATAGCCGTAGTGTCTTTTAAATAGATTGCTAATTATGAATTCTGCTTATAGAATAGACTTTGCAATACCCATTTCCAAACCGCGAAGTTCTGCCAATCCACGAAGGCGGCCTAAGCAGGAATATCCCGGATTTGTCTTCTTCTTCAGATCATCAATCATCTGATGACCGTGGTCCGGACGCATAGCGATAGAACATTTACGACGTTGTTGCAGAAGAATCAGGCTCTTCATTACGTTGTACATATCTACATTTCCTTCCAGGTGGTTAGCTTCATAGAAGTTTCCTTCTTCGTCACGCTGTGTACTACGCAAGTGTACAAAGTTGACACGATCGCCAAAACGCTCCATCATACCTGCAAGGTCATTGTCAGCACGTACACCGAAAGAACCTGTACACAAGCAAAGACCGTTAGATTCGTTAGGAACGGCTTCAATCAGTTTTTTAAAGTCCTCTTCCGTACTTAGAATACGCGGTAAACCTAAAATTGTATAAGGAGGATCGTCCGGATGAATCACCAGCTTCACTCCTACCTCATCAGCCACAGGCGCAATTTCTTTCAGGAAGAAGATCAAGTTAGCACGAAGTTTCTCAGCATCGATATCATTATAACGATCCAATGCTTCCTGGAACTGTTCTACGGTGAAACTTTCTTCCGATCCCGGAAGTCCGGCAATCATATTACGAACCAATAATTTCTTATCGTCTTCACTCATTTGTTCGAAACGGGCTTTTGCTTTAGCTATTTCTTCCGGAGTATAGTCTTTTTCAGCATTCGGACGTTTCAGAATAAAGAGGTCGAAAGCAAGGAAGGCCGCCCTCTCAAAGCGAAGAGCCTTAGAACCGTCAGGCATTGTATAGGCAAGGTCCGTACGTGTCCAGTCCAATACAGGCATAAAGTTATAGGTAACTACCATTACACCACATTTAGCCAGATTACGGATGCTTTCCTTATAGTTTTCAATATATTTCAAGAAATCACCGGTCTGTGTCTTGATATGTTCGTGCACAGGTACACTTTCTACAACAGACCAAGTCAGACCCACTTCTTCAATCATTTGCTTACGCTTCATGATTTCTTCTACTGTCCACACTTCGCCGTTCGGAATGTGATGAAGTGCGTTTACTATACCGGTAGCGCCTGCCTGTTTGATATCCCACAAGCTTACTGGGTCATTCGGACCATACCAGCGCCAAGTTTGTTCACATAGATACATAATATGATAAGTATTAAGTAATAGGTAATAAGTATAACCAACCACACGTGTCAACGGACGAAGAGCCGATTCGGAACAGAAGTTTACGATAGAACCTTTCTTCTGTTCTACCATGATTTCAGCAAATACCATTGTAGGCAATACTGTACCAAACAGATTCAGATCCACTACTTTCTTAAAGGCATCAATCTGCAAGTCAAAGAAAGTTTTGTCCGGAGCAATTGTTGCGCCTGCCATATTACCTCCGGCAGCGTTCAACAATACGTCAATACGTCCATAGGCTTTCATGATCTCCACTTTGTTACCTTCCAGCACTTCTTTGTCCATTACGTCCGTATACAGGAACATAGCTTCATTTCCTTCAGCTTTGATACTTTCTACCAATGCCTTACCTGCTTCTTCGCTTCTATCGAGTACAACAACTTTAGCTCCTTCTTTAGCTAAGTATGCAGCGATACCCTTACCTAAGATTCCGGCTCCACCGGTGATAACAACAACTTTGTCCTTTACGTTAAATAATTCGTTCATGGTTCTTTTTTATTTATATGGTTTATAACTTATTGTTCAGATAATATTTCAGATTTTCTTTTAGAAGAATATCAATCGGCATCAGGTTCACCTTTTCGGGGGTCTGCTTGAACAGCAAATGATTACATAATGATTTGATGCCATCATATCCTTGTCGTTCGGGACGCTGTGCAACTAATGCAGTGATAACACCATCGGAGAGCAGTTGAGTATTCCTTTCAATAAGATCGTAGCCAACCAATTTTACTTTTTGCATTCCTCTTGCTTTCAGGTAGTTTCCTAAGATATAGCAAGTTGAATTAAAGATGATTCCTCCTTCTATAGTTGCATTCGCTTCAAAGATTTCAGAGTCGGTAAACAGTGTTGCAATCAATACCCCATCTACTTTTTCATCCAACAGGTTGCGGACAATATCATCAAATGTCTTGTTATTGTATTGATCGAAAAAGAGTTTAGTGATCGTTATATTATAAGATTCCATCTCTGAAGCCGCCTTATCGATACCATCGGAAATAGCTTCCCAATATTCTCCGTGCGTAAAAGAAGGAGTAATTGCCACAAAATGATATTGTTTTTTAGATGCCAACGAACGCGCCATCAGATTCGGCTGATAATGAACCATCTCCAGAATAGTCTGAACTTTCTTCCTGTTCTCTTCAGATACCCGTCCACGATTGTGAATCACCCGGTCTACCGTACCGACAGAGACTCCCGCCATCTTGGCGATGTCTACAATACGAATATTTGAGAATTCTTTGTCCATTTACTGATAAGTATCTTGTTTTTCGACGACAAATGTAAAATGAATTATTGAATTAAGCAAAAGTGTGTTCGCACACACGTTCTACTATAAAAATACTATAAATATGATATTCAGACCTTTAATAAAGGAAGGCAAGTAATACGTATGTTGTTAAACATAAGAAAAATAATGGAAAAAGCCATCAAATATATGTTTGGGAGGTAATAAATACCATGTCAGAAAAGCTTTTTATCTGTGAAAAGAAACAAAAAGAGGGATATAAAAGGTAAAATGTGTACGGGCACACACTGATTTGTTTATGCATAAACAGATATGAGGGATAGTGACAGTATTTGGTTAAGGTAAATTTTCAAGAAGAAAGCTATTAGTATAAAAGAAAAGTGATAACCGGTTATTTTAAACCTGATTACCACTTTCAAGGATGATTATTTCTCCCATTTTTCTTTTGCTTTTCCAACTGCTTTATCAGCCTCTTCAGCTACTTTATCTGCGACTTTAGCTCCTGTTTCAACAGCTTTTAAGCCAAGATTCATCGCTTTTCTTTCAGCTTCGGCTGCTGCTATTTCAGCATCACGACCGATACGGTGAATAGCGTTATAAATATCACTTTCCAACTGTCTGGCTTTTGCTGTACGTGAAAGACGATAAGCTACTGCACCAAGGATTGAACCAATTCCAAGTCCAATCCAGAAATTCCCATGTCTACATTCCATAATTAAGTTCTGTTTTTAGATTAAAAATAAATTATATAAAATCTTTATTTAGATTTCGAGAATAAAGAAGCAATCCATAATACCAGAATAGCTCCTACGGTAGAAGTTATCAAACTTCCAATCAATCCCGAAGCCGCAAGTCCGAAAAGGGCAAACACCCAACCGCCCAGCACTCCTCCGAGAATACCAAGTAACAAATTTATAATAAGGCCAAAACCTCCGCCACGCATTATCTTACCTGCAAGAAAGCCGGCTATAATACCAATAATAATATACCAAATAAAGCCCATTTTATCCTCCTTTTTTATTTAACAACATCAGGTACCACGAATAGTTCAGTAAGTCAAAAATGAATTAACGACAATTTACACTCCAAACGCCACTATAAATTCACTAAAGAGATAATTTGAGCAACAGTCCGGCAAATATTTTTCTTAGCGACTTCCGGCTTCATGGCTGTTTCTAAAGACATGGGCGAAGGAATGATAGAAAAGAGACCTTGAAAACCTGCCTGATTCAGAATTTCCGTATCCTCTATGCTACCTGCCACAACAATGACCGGTATCCCTTGTCGTTTCGCCTCTTCTAATATTCCGGAAGGTACTTTTCCCATTAAAGATTGACGGTCTGTTCTCCCCTCACCGGTTATGATCAGATCAGCACCTTTTATTTTCTCACTAAATTTCAATGTTTGGAGCAGTAAATCAATGCCGGGCTTTAGTTCAGCATTCAGAAAAGCAAGAAAAGCACCTCCCAAGCCTCCGGCAGCTCCTGCTCCGGGAACGTGAGTGATTTCTCTTCCGGTAGTTGAATGGATCAATCGGGAAAAAGACTGCATACCCGCATCTAATTTCTCTATCATTGCATCATCCGCCCCCTTCTGCCGGGCAAAAACATGCGCAGCGCCTTCCGGACCACAAAAGGGATTTCGTACATCACAGGCTATCGTGAAACGAGTATCTTCAAGTGCAGGGTGAACGGAAGAAAAATCAATAGCGGCAATTCGATGCAGGATTTCGCCTCCTTCTCCCAAGACTGCTCCATCCTTATTGAGAAATCGGGCTCCTAATGCTTGTAACATACCTACTCCGGCATCATTCGTAGCACTTCCTCCGATACCAATGACAAATTCCCGATATCCCTGTTCAATAGCGTGCAATATCAATTCACCGGTTCCATAAGTAGTGGTCAGCATTGGATTTCGTTCAGTTTCTGATAATAGCGGCAGACCATTCACGGTGGCCATCTCAATAAAAGCAACGCGTTTATCACCCGAAACTCCATAAGTGGTTTCTATCGGGCGCATCAAAGGATCATTCGCTATGATCTTCTGATAAGTGCCTCGTGTTGCTTCTACCAAGACAGTCAATATTCCCTCACCTCCGTCGGCTATCGGAAAACGAATGACTTCACAATCCGGACAAACCAGCTTTATGCCTTCTTCCACCGCCTTTTCCGCCTCTGATGAGGAAAGACACCCTTTGAAAGAATCCATCGCTACTACTACTTTCTTCATTACTTATAGATTTAATAGTGACAAATATATTGAGAAACGGGAAGTTTACGTACCTTTGCAGTCATTTTTTCAGGAACATTTCAAAAGAATAGGTATTATGGTACAGAATCAGGAACAACCCGTAGGAAGAATTACGTTTTCTATCCTCATTGCATTAAGCCTTTCGCATTGTCTCAATGATCTTTTGCAGTCCGTTATATCGGCAGCCTATCCATTATTCAAAGACGATTTGGGACTCAACTTTGCACAGATCGGCCTTATCACACTGGTTTATCAACTCTCGGCTTCGGTATTCCAGCCAATCACCGGAATCATCTTCGATAAACATCCCGTTGCCTGGTCACTACCTATCGGAATGAGCTTTACAATGATAGGAATGATCAATCTGGCATTCTCCAACAATCTTTATTGGATGCTGATCTCTGTTTTTCTGATCGGAATCGGTTCTTCCGTCTTGCATCCGGAGGCATCGCGTATTACTTTTCTTGCTTCGGGTGGGAAACGGGGACTGGCACAATCGTTATTTCAGGTAGGAGGCAATTTAGGAGGTTCACTAGGTCCTTTATTGGTAGCTTTGCTGGTGGCTCCTTATGGCAGAGAGCATCTGGCCGTTTTTGCGCTTTTTGCTTTGGCTGCTATCGGTGTCATGTACCCGATCTGCAAATGGTACAAATCTTATCTCAACCGAATGAAAGAGCAAAAGGCTACAGTGAAAAAGGCTGTACATTTGCCTTTACCGATGGATAAGACTGCTTTATCTATCGGCATCCTACTGATATTAATCTTCTCAAAGTATATTTATATGGCAAGCCTTACCAGTTATTATACATTCTACTTGATTCATAAATTCAATGTAACTGTACAGGAATCTCAATTATACTTATTTATTTTTCTGGTAGCTACTGCTATCGGAACATTGCTCGGCGGTCCTATCGGCGACCGTGTAGGACGTAAATATGTGATTTGGGCTTCTATCTTAGGAGCTGCACCTTTTAGCTTACTGATGCCGCATGCCACTTTAGCATGGACCATCATTTTAAGTTTTTGTGTAGGGCTGATGCTTTCGTCTGCTTTTCCGGCTATCCTGCTTTATGCGCAAGAGCTGCTCCCTACCAAGTTAGGGTTGATTTCCGGTCTTTTCTTTGGTTTTGCCTTTGGAGTAGCAGGTATCGCTTCGGCTGTACTTGGCAATATGGCTGATAAATTTGGAATTGAGTCGGTTTATAACGTTTGCGCTTATATGCCGTTATTGGGATTAGTCACGTTCTTTTTGCCCAATTTAAAGAAACAGAAGATACAGGTATAAAAAAACGACCGGTATGCATCGTCACGACGTATACCGGTCTACAAGTTAAGGTCAAAGTCAAAAAATTAAGAGAGCTATTTCGTTCCATCAGAATTTCGTCAATCACCTGCTCTTTTGTTTTCCCTGTCACATCATAATTACCTACGCCACGGGCAGTACGTAATGTATTCAATGGGGCAACAGCCTGATCCAGTGCTACTCCATCCCTGACCTTGGCTTCCGCTTCTATCAGATACATTTCTGCCGAACGCATCAGTACCAGATCTGCAGTATCATCCGAACGCATATGGAATTTCTTATAACCCAGATATCCTTCACGCATCCATTGGAAAAGAGGCAGACGGATGTCACCTTTAACAAAAGTATCCATCAAGTGCGGATCGGCCATAAAGCTACTGTAAGCTCCGACATACGTTGCATCCAGATAGTAGAAATTATAACTTGCATCCGATTGCGAAAGTGTTTGAGGAGATCCCCAAATCCATTCCTTATTGGAAATATTATTAAAACCTTCGTACTCGGCAGTGGTAGTCATTAATGAATATCCTTTGCGCGCAGCTTCGGCAGCTTTGGCGGCCTCTCCCCATTGTCCTGTCAATAAGTAAGCACGTGCCAGAAGACCGTTGACAACATCCGTATTCGGTTTGAATTTCTGCCCGTCTCCCTTGCGGACGTAGTTTGTCAGATAATCCTGTGCAAGATTCAAATCATCAAAGATCTGCTGATAAACTTGATATTGGCATACGTCGTGCCGTATTCAAACAGGTTATACCAAGCTCCGTTGAAGAGACGTTCTGCATTTCCGGCTACTGCTACCTGATCAGAGCTTACCGCATCCGTAGGTTCCGTATCCAGAAAGCTACTGCTACAACTTGTCGCCAGAAACAGTCCGGCAACAGCAGTAAGTATAGATTGAATTTTTATCTTTTTCATATATCGTGTAATTTTAGAAAGATAGATTGATACCTCCGGAAATAGTTCGCATAGCCGGATAACGGTAATAAGTGATACCCGTGATTCCCTGTTCAGGGTCAAGTCCCTGATTCCGGTGAATAGTGAACAGGTTATCGCCCTGCACAAACACCTGAACACTGCTCAATGCCAGTTTGCTGATCCACTGTTTCGGCAGATCGTAAGATAGCGTCAGGTTTTTCAGTCTCATATATGAATTGTTCTGCAAGAAACGGGTGGAAGCTGAGTTCCAGTTATTGGAAGTAGTGCTCAAAGCAGGCACGTCTGTATAACGGTTTTCCGGTGTCCATCTCTTCAATATCTCCGTAGACCAGTCACGGCCTTCCAAACTTCCGTTGTGCAGAATCATAGTAATATCACGGTTGTAGATATATCCGCCGATGCTATAAGCAAAGATGGCGGACAGATCGAACCCTTTCCATGAAAGCGATGTATT
>PPYE01359551.1_pt1 | contig 10926 bp, 13 predicted proteins | sample 1559881 | NCBI WGS metagenome assembly PPYE01 (sample SAMN08240022, study PRJNA423297) | Human gut metagenome, whole genome shotgun sequencing project.
CGTATCTCTTTTTCTATTCAGTTTAATAATATTTTCCATAAACAAATCTTTCTATTATTTTGCCTTTGTGAAGAATATACCCCACTTCTATAGACTATGCAGTTACCACTACAGACAATCCAACAGTAACAATAAACATAAGCAAATAATTATCAATACGAAATTTCTCCATTATTACTTTAATGTTTTTATCACCTTACAAGGATTTCCTGCAGCCACACAATCGGGAGGAATATTCTTTGTCACTACGCTACCAGCACCGATGATGCTTCTTGCACCGATCGTGACACCTTTGAGGATGATGCTGTGAGCACCCACCCAGACATCGTCCTCAATCACTATCGGTGCAGACTTCGTGCCTTCGTTGGAAGTGCGGCGAGCCATATAATCCATTGGATGTGCATCGGTGTCGGTTATCAGGACACACGCTCCTATCTTTACATTGTCGCCAATCGCAACGCTGTCGTGAACCCAGAAGCGTGTGCTACTCATACCCACATTATTGCCAATGGTAAGCTCTGCACCTGGCTCTACGTACACAGCACCCTGCAGATTGCTCGTCATCGGGTTCACCGCATCACCAGAGGAGAAGTAAAAGTTATCCCCTATTGAAATCCTTGCCCCCCCCAATTAGCCACGACACTTTGCCTGGAATCTGAAGATTTCTACCAAACACAACGCCATGCGCCTTTAATATCATGCGGTTGATACGAGCGTACAGCTTGATGCGAAGGGTTGTGGGGAGATTGAGGAGTTTTATGAGAAATTGTTTCATTATATCAAATTTCTTTCCACAACTTCATCACCTGCTCTATCACAGGTGCCATATCATAATATTTATATTGCGCCAGTCTGCCGCCAAACATTACATTATCCTCGTTTGCAGCCAATTTGCGATATTGTTCTGCAAGCTGGTTGTTACGTTCGTCGTTCACTGGGTAGTATGGCTCCATGCCGTCTTTATACTCTGTAGAATATTCCTCCGACACAACCGACTTCGGACAGTCGTAAACCTCCTGACCGAACATCTCAAAGTGCTTGTGTTCTATCACACGTGTGTAGGGCTTCTCATGACTGGTATAATTAACGACAGCATTGCCCTGGAAGTTCGCAGTATCCTCTATGCGGGTCTTGAAACTTACGGTACGCCAGTCGAGTTTGCCCAACGAGTAGTTGAAATACTCGTCAACGGCTCCTGTGTAAACCAACTTGTCGGCAAACATCTTCCAGTCCTTGTATTCCGAGTTGAAGAAATCGACATCGGTCTTGCAGTCGATGCCTTCCAGCAATCCGTCGATCAACTTGTTATAGCCTCCTACTGGTATGCCCTGATACTTGTCGTTGAAGTAGTTGTTGTCGAAAACCATCCTCACCGGCAAACGCTTGATGATGAATGCCGGCAAATCGGTGCATTTACGTCCCCATTGCTTCTCTGTATATTCCTTGATAAGCGTATAGAATATATCCTTACCTACCAGACACAGAGCCTGTTCTTCCAGATTCTGCGGTTCGCGTCCGTTCAATGCTGCCACAGCTTCCGCCTTCTGCTCATCTATCTTTACCTTTGCCTCTTCCGGTGTTGTCACACCCCACATCTGACAGAAGGTATTCATGTTGAAAGGCAGGTTGTACAGTTTGCCTTTATAGTTAGCAACGGGGCAATTGGTATAGCGATTGAACTCAACGATGGAGTTTACGAAATTCCACACCTCCTTGTTAGAGGTATGGAAGATATGTGCACCATATTTATGCACATGAATGCCCTCAACCTCTTCGCAATATACGTTACCACCTAACTGCGGGCGCTTGTCAATCACCAAGCATTTCTTACCTGCTTTCTTGGCAAAATAAGCAAAAGTTGCTCCGAACAATCCTGAGCCAACTATCAGATAATCATATTCTTTTGTCATATTAATCAAATTTAATACCGTCGTTTTTCAACCCTATAAGCACTGACTGCATACACATATCTTCAATGCTTTTTGGCTTGTGTTTATCGTATATCTTTTTAAGAACTTCTATTTTTAGCATTTGCTTAAAATTATTAGGAGAATCTCCACTTTCTCCAATGAAAGAGACGACTGGTTCTGTACGGATTCTTAATTTGTGATGGAAGCAATATATAGGAAGTAAATATTCTGCGATATATCCTAATCTTCTACTTGAACATGTGTAAGGCAACGGCTTCATCAATTTATCGCACTCAAAAAGAATAGAAAAGAGAAACGAGCAATAATCGTTGAAAGTTTCTTTCTTCATAACAAACATGTTATAAGAATAATCCTTAAAACCATACATGTAGTTAATCAGCGTTTGCTCGTATTCAGGATATAATCGCTTGAAAACCTTGAGAAAAATCACTTCATCTTCCATATCAAGCGTCCTTGCCATTTTCATCTCGTTATAACGATCGTGAAGATATGGTTTTGCCAAGATTACATCATGAGTTTTAAAAACATCTTCTATATTAGCAGAAGTAAACTTTGTTTCAAAATATCTACGATAGTGAGCTAAGCCGATATAATCAGCATCTTTTAAATTCTTCCAAGCCCAGTAAATAGCTGTCAGTTCACAAAACTCTCCATTCTTTGAACTGATATTGTCACCCGTATCATCGCCTATCATATCAGCCATTTCATTTTTGAATTTAGAAATGGCACGACCTACATGAATTGGAGTATATACATCATCATGATAAACTCTATCGGGCTTATGAGATGCTACGAGGATTTTAAGATTCTTATCTTTAATCATTATTGTTTTTATTATCGTTCTATTTAAGAAAATGAGACAACTTATAAAGCAACAACCAATCGTATCTGCGATGCAGCCCAGGATAAAGCTTTCTGCATTGCTCTGGATAGTAGTTGCGCTCACCAAGATAAAGCGCATACAACGCCATCTTCTCCCAAAACGATTTGCCTTTGAAATCAAGATGCCCCAAGAAATCTTCTTTTATGTCTTTACGGGCACGAGAGGCAGCGGAGAAGTCTATATTTGTTGTTAAAACAGGTGTAGATACCTTATGTATTCTTGTATGCTTGTAGATTCTATACAACCATTCCAAATCTTCAAAACGGCGTATATTCACATCAAAAGGCTCTTTAAGACATAATTCTCTTGTACATACAAATGCGCCCGTTCGTGGTAGAATTCTACCAAAGATATGCTCCTTGTAAGGGTTTTCAACCATCCCCTCTTGATATTTACATGCTAATGTCTTGTTTCCACATCGTGAAGTGTAGAATGGTGCAAATATGAAAGAGATATCGTTATGCTTATTTATATTCTTAGCAAAATACTCTAAAGCGCCAGGTTCTAATTCATCGTCTGCATCAAGGAACAGTATCCACTCCCCGTTAGCATTCTTCACACCTGTGTTTCGAGCCTTGCTCGGTCCACCATTCTCCTGCTTTATCAGTCGGATGCGCGGATCGTTTATAGCCTCAACAACGCCAACCGATCCGTCCGTAGAACCATCGTCCACTATCACAACCTCAAAGTCGTCGTACTCTTGTGAGAGCACGCTCTTCAGAGACTGCGCAATAGAAGATTCCTTATTATATAAAGGTATTACTACTGATATCATTTTTTCCTTATGTATTTATGAATCTTTTCCAAGACAGCAGCACATTTGCTCATCAAGAAACTTGCTGCGCCACCCTCTTTGTAGATTCTGTTGAAGATTTTACCTGCCGGAGAGAAAAGGAAATAGATGTGCTCTTTTCCTACTGGCATAGTTGGCGACACAAAACTCTGCTTACAATGCATTATGATTTCTTTGATGTCTGCCGTGAGACCTTTCGCCATCTTCACATCTTTATATATCTGCAAACTGAAGAACGGTGAATAGTCTTGATTCTCTATGAAACTCATGTGCCACCAGTGAACAATCGCTGCATCAGCAAAATATTTTAAGGACATTGCCACCTGAGAGTTGTATATTCCAGGAAGCTCTGAGATTAAGTAACCAAACTCCTTGTCTGTAGCAAGCAGAGCCGGTTGGTCCTGACTTTGTCCCTTTTCGAAACAAGAATAAGTCCAATTCTCATTCCAACGTTTGTAGAACTTGCGTGTCAGTTCGTTGTCTGCAACAAACATAACACCAGAGTTAAACCAGTATTTAGAGTCGGAAACATCTGTTTTGAAAATCTTATTCACTGAGTTTGTCGGCGGGAACATACATTCAGACAAAGGCAGATGACCATCTGGCACAGCTGCCATATCGCAAGTAAGGTTGTCAATATCATCCAACGGCTTACAGATAACCGTATCCGTATCAATGAAGAGGTATGCACCATCTATCACGTTGCGCACCGTAGTCTTTATGACTCGTGAACGTTGCTTGGCGTTATAGTTCTCTGGCACCGGTACAACAACAATGTTGGTTATCAGGTCGCAAAGTTTCGGGAATCGCTCCATATACTTCTTCGTCGATTCATCCACCAGCACGTTGACCGTCACCTCAAGATGGAACTGGCGAAGAGAATAAAGCGACACCCACAACTCCTCCAAGAAGTAATCTTTCTCGGAGCTAATCAAGGTATATACTATCGGGGTTTTCATTGTTTTTTTATATGTAGTCTTATTAGAATATAGTTGAACATTATGTGCAAATCGTAGCTCAAAAATTGCATATTGATCATTCTTCTTGCTTGAGCGTCTGACATAAACACCTTTAACTCTGGTATATCTTTAATCTTATTATAGAAATTAAAGTCAAAGTATTTATTAATATAATATTGTTGTCTTTTGGTTGCAGAAAATATGTTGCCTTTCACATTATATAATGAATGCAACATATTATGAAGTAGTATATAGTTGTATTTCCAAAAGGGCATTATGCGAGCATCATATAACTGATAAATCTCTACCAAATTCTGCATTGCTACAGACAACTTATGATAACGATTAATACACATTTCTGAAGAAAGGTGTCTTTGACTAAGTTTGTTGTTATCTTCTTCGTTTATGACATAAGTTGCTTCAGGCACAGTTGCTGCTCCTCTAATGTGTTTGAGAAATTGATAACAGAAAAGACGGTCTTCTGACAATGAAAGTGTGGTGTCGAATCGCATGTTGTTTTGTTCTATCAAACATCTTCGATAGATTCTATCACATGCATACATATATTGAAGAAGGTCTGTAGAGGCAAAGAAGTGCTTGATTTCTTCTTTACCTTCGTACTTCGCCAAGCTATAGGTGTGATCAGGGCGTGTTTTTTGGCCTCTGCAAACATATTGACAACCACAAAATAGAATATCTACATTCGGATACTTTTGTATTGCTGTTGCAAATTGGCTCAAATGGTTTGGTGCAATGATATCATCACTGTCAACAAATGCCACCCATTCACCAGTTGCATTCTCCAATCCCAAATTACGGGCAGAACCTACACCGCCATTGGTTTTGCGGAACACACGAAAACGAGAATCTTTATCTGCATAATCGTTACAAACCTTTAAAGAATCGTCATGGCTGCCATCATCAATCAATAGACATTCAAATTCAGAATGTTCCTGATTGATGATGCTATCTAAACACTCTGGTAGTGTTTTAGCCCTATTATAAATAGGTATAATTATTGTTATTAACATTGTCTCTATATTTGTTTGTTCACTAAAATGTTTTTGACTTTTAATTTATACAAACACCTTAGTTTTCTTTATTTATAAGTTAAGCTTTTCTTTAACAATTCCCCACATACTTCAAATAATATGGTATGCCTACGATACGGTTTGGTGCATCGGAGACTTACAACACGTGTTTTAAACTGCTTACGAGTTTATCATTAACTTCTTGATAGCCCTCTTTTACACCCCAAAAGAATGATAAATCTCCATCACCATAGCGACTGATAGAGCAACGATGATCAATGATATACTGTATAGACTCAAAAGAGTCCATGTTTTTCAGATTCTGAAAAGGTCTACGCGCCAACGGGTCGGCTATATACCATCGGTAGCGACGTGTTAAAGCGTCTATTATCTTATTCTTATTTCAAGGATTTAATGAGCGTATTTAAATCTGCCTCTCAACCAATGAGCAAACATGCGAAGTTTGCACAGACCGAGGTCTGACGGACACTGAAGCAGGAACTTAAAGAAAGAAGAAGGACGACAGCTATATATGTAACTTTGGATATTAGTATATATTTTATACTTGTATCCCTTGGTCACCTCAGCAAGGAGTTTTCTATCTGCATAATTGTCGAAAGTCTTCATATAGTTTTTCATCCATCTGTAGTTCATGTATGTAGCGATCATCTTTTCACGACTGTCGTCAGGATCGCGCCACTTGCTTGAAATGTTGTAATCAGAATAGCGAACTCTGAAAGTGACTTTTTGGGTCATGCTGCATCCTTCGTCTGCCATTATAAAGTTGGTAACATCATCAGAGAACCATGCCAAAGGGAAGTCAACAAAATTACCCTTATCCTTCAAATGTTTTGTGCGATAAACAAAGCTTGCGATTCCTCCGACCCAGTCTTTCTGATAGATACGATTGATGAAATGGAGGTTGTCAAGCCATTCGTCCGTGACATTCTCTTCGGCTTTCACCTTTCCTTCTCCGTCTATCACACGGGAACGAGCACGCAATAAATTTGCTTTAGGATACTTTACAAGCAATTTGTCTGCTTCGACAAGGAATTCTGGTTCGTACACATCATCGTCGCTTGCCATGATGAAATACTCCGTATCGCAAATATCAACCAAGAGATTCCAATGAGAGACAAGACTCTTGCCACCCATGTTCTTCTCGTTACGGCGAAAGACGAAGCGTGGATCGTCGCCGCAAGTCTTTTCAAATATTGATTTCAAATCATGCGGTGAGCAGTCGTCACTTACAATAACCTTGAAATCTGTATATGCCTGTTCTTTTATACTCTCCAACGCCTCAGCCAAGAAATTTGGCTTGTAGGCAGGGAGAAGAAATGTATATTTTGTCATAATTAAAAAATTATAGTTTCAACCAGTTGCTTTTTATCCATTTATTGCAATATATCAAACCACAACAGGTTGTTATAGCTACGAAAAAGTAAGCAATCCACCACCCTTGTTCTGCATATTCATATATAACAGGAAATTCTGCAAGCCGAGCAATAGGTAAATCATAGATACTTATAATTACTAATGAAACAATCTTAAAAGTTAGAAAGTGCCAAGTTAGAATAGTCAGGGTATTCTTTCCTATATAATTTAATATGTTAGTATACGTTCCTTGTGCTGTATTCATCTTTTCAAAAAGAGAATAGAAACACCAGGTTGCAAGTGTTGCTATCAACAAATATGGAGCAAATATCTTGTTGCTATATGAAACCAATGCCATTTCCATATTGTTACGGAAGAAAGATCCAACCAACGTCAATAACAGTACCAATACGATTTGCCAATTATTGAACGGCTTTATTTTATATTTTGCAAAAGCATAACCAATAACAATTAACAATGCTGCAGAAAATGCTTGTGTCTGCAATTCGAAGAATGGCAAACTATAACACGTCTTATTGAGTATGGTGCATACACAAAGCAGAATTACCCCCCCCATAAACGTTCAAGTGGAACAACAAATTATGAAGCAAGAGAAATAACAGTCCCCATTTCACATATGGCCACCATATACTTTTTAATTTATTCTGCACATATAACTTTGGTGAAGACAAGTTCTTGTCTTTGAAACAGAAGCCAGATGCGAAGAAGAAAAGCGGCATGTGGAACATATAGATAAAATCTTTAACATGTTGCTCTATACCAGAATGTCCAATAACCATGAGGATTATTCCAAGAGCCTTCAAGTATGTGATTGCCGGATTATAGTGTTGCATCGTTATGTATTTTTGTTGAACACAAAAGCCAACTTGTTTTTTACTTTTCTAAGAACTTTCTCACGCATCTCCGCATCCAAACCAATGTAGAAGACAAGAACAGCTGAAACCATTGCACAAACAGCAGACGTCAATATAAGGTTTAGCCAACCATCTTCAAATGAGTTAGATACAAAAACCGGTAATATTGCAGAAAGCAAAATGATAAATATGCTCTTTAACGGAACATTTAGCAAATAGAACTTGATGTCAAATCCAGAGAATTTGTTGAGAATCCACAAGTCGCATGCCATAGCTAACGGATATGAAACACATGCTATTATATATGCAATAACCGGTGAGGCTCCCAAACGGAGGAAGATATAAGTGAGAGGTAGAACAGAAATGTAGGCTATAGATGAAGTTATATTCGGCAGCTTCATCTTGCCAAACGCATGTATACCATTGCCTATAGGGAAGTCTATCGCCTTGAAGAACAACTCTATCAAAGTTATTCTGATAAAAGGAATAACATATTCAGGTATGTTGCCGAGCCATAGCTTTATTAATATTTCAGTCTTGATAAAGACTGGCAAACCTATTAGGATCAACAGATATGAAGAGTATTTGGCTGTATTACATACCAAACGGTTCATTTGTTGGTATTCTCCTTTTGCATACAGTTTATATATTTGCGGACCTGCTGCAACCTGGAAATTCATAACAAAGGCACTGACCTGACTGCTTACCGTTGTTGTGATACCTCTGGCAGCATTTACAACAGTAGAGAAGAACATGTTTAAGAGAATTGTTATACCCTGGTTGTTAGCCATGAAAGCAAAGGTTCCAATAGAATTCCAACCTACATAATTCCATATTTCTTTGTATAGCTTAGGATCCCAACGTAAATGCATATTACATTCTTCAAATTTGCGTAAGCAATAGATGCGATACAAGAAGAACATAAACAAATTAGTACAGAAGTAGAATGTAGAATACATTATCAACTTGTCTGTATCAATATAAAGCAACATGACCACAATTGTAAGTTTGAATACCATATCCAAGATGCTCATAAAAGCGAAAGTGGACATCTTTTCATGAGAAGTGATGCTTGCTATGTATGGTGTCTGCGTGATGCCAAGGAAACTGGAGAAAAGCGTTAACTGATAGATGTAATTGGCAGCAAACATTCGGTCTGGATCAATGACCAATTTATAGTTGACAAACCAAAGACCTACAGTTTCGCCAAGTATCAACGTTACAAGGGCCAATACTATATGGATTGTTCCACAAGCAGAAAAAATATTTCGTAGTTGTTTCATATCGCCCTTGCCTAAGCCTACGGTAAGAAAGCGAGATGTACCTTGACTCAAAAGGGAACTGAAATATGCTAAAAAGCCCATTACTCCACCAACTACATTCATCAATCCGTAATCGTGGATACCAAGTGCATTAATCGTAACACGAGCTGTAAAAAGACCTATTACTAATGTAATGAGCATTCTCATATACAGATACAACGTGTTCTTTGCTATTCTTTTGTCATTTGCTGAAATATCAGACATTACGTAAAATTAATTTTGAGATTTTCAATATAACGTGTCCTGCGAGCAAACAGAACACAATGATAAAAATACTATGACAGAACCCAATAAATGGATGGCTGTCGAATTCGTTTGCAATCTTTTGGTACGAAACAAAGCCTCCAACCTCTGTTATCAAATATATGAACAAATTGGCTGAAAGTATTTTGTTGAGTATTGCATTTTTCAAATCCGGTAGATTCTTGACTACATCATTACCATTTACACGTTACAACTGTAACCATCTATATTTCCAGACACCATCTGAACCGCCAAAATAGGGGTTGGACGCTTACCATAAAAAGAAAGCGTCATCTCATCAATGATGCTGGATAGATTAGATTGGTCAATATGGATAGTCTTAATGATAAAATCCATATCTCCTGGAAAAAATTAATCTCTTCTAAATATATCTCTTGTATATACCTTATCCTTCACATCATCCAAACAGGTATCATAGCGGTTGGCGATGATGGCATGACTCTGAGCCTTGAAAGCAGCCAAGTCATTAATTACCTTGCTACCAAAGAAAGTGCTACCCTCTTCGAGTGTTGGTTCATAGATGATGACCTCTGCACCCTTTGCCTTAATACGCTTCATGATGCCCTGTATGGCTGACTGGCGGAAGTTATCGGAATTAGATTTCATCGTCAGGCGATAAACGCCGATAACGCATGAATTTACTTCGACACCAAACTGGTTATTTTCTGAATAACTGTACCAGCCAGCTTTCTGCAATACGGCATCGGCGATATAGTCTTTGCGTGTGCGATTGCTTTCCACAATCGCCTCTATCAGATTCTCTGGGACATCGGCATAGTTTGCCAGAAGCTGCTTGGTATCCTTTGGCAAGCAATAACCACCATAACCGAAGCTTGGGTTGTTATAGTGGGTACCGATACGTGGGTCGAGTCCTACTCCATCAATGATGGCCTTGGTATCGAGACCTTTGACCTCGGCGTAAGTATCGAGTTCGTTGAAATAGCTTACGCGAAGGGCGAGATAGGTGTTGGCGAAGAGTTTCACTGCCTCGGCTTCCTTCATGCCCATGAACAAGGTGTCAATGTTCTCACTTCTTCGACATGGGTTGTATCGAAGTAGTTCTTTACTGGGTCGTAGTTGGTTGGTGCTGCAATCACAACGAAGTCTGCATCAGCATAAGCTGACTTGCCATCAAGGGTTGCTGTCAGATTCAGTTTCTTCTCTGCCAGATACTTCTCAATGTAATCATCTTGTATGGGTGAAACTCTATTGTTGAGCTTCTCTACCTTTTCGGGGATTACATCTACTGCTGTTACGTGATGGTGCTGAGATAACAGGGTCGCTATACTCAGACCAACGTAGCCTGTTCCGGCTACGGCTACTTTAATATTCTTAAAATCATTCATCATGATATAGTGTTTTTTTCTTTTTTTCTAAAATCATCCCGTCCTTCCTTACCATTAAAAAAGGCTTTGTTCGAAAACCTACCCGTCCTTCCTTACCGTTAAGGAAGGCTCCACCTTTCTCACCAAGCCTCTCTTCCCTCAGGGACGA
>PPYE01233861.1_pt1 | contig 10924 bp, 8 predicted proteins | sample 1559881 | NCBI WGS metagenome assembly PPYE01 (sample SAMN08240022, study PRJNA423297) | Human gut metagenome, whole genome shotgun sequencing project.
ATCCTGTGTAATATCATGTACTTCATTATAAGTTGTTGATAATTTAATATTCTTTAATACTGCCATTTTTTTCCTCCATCCGTTACTTTTATTTTACGATAATCTCACTGTTTTTTACGCAATATCCGCCATCACAGAATGCCCAGTCTCCCTCGCATCCTCTGCCATACTTTTCTCCAATCAGTTCTGAAATATAGCTTGCGATCAGGCATATCGGAGCAAAATGTGTTAATGGCATTGAAATTGGATATTTAGATGCCGGAACTTTAATGTAAGTTGCCGACTCGTTATTGAAATCTTCTGCAGAACCATCTGTGATCACTGCCAGCGGTCTGTGAAGCTCATTTGCATATTTCAACAGTTCTTTATTCCTGCTCATTGCCGGATTTGTTGTATTTGCTACAACAACCGTTCCCATATGTTTTGCATCTCTTGCAAAGAAGTTTAAGTGGAACCATTCTTCAGAATTAATATGCATTGCAAATTTGCCAGTTGCTTCGAGCATCTTTGCCTGTCCAAACCATGCTGTCGCATAATCAAAGCCAGCTCCAATAAAATCATAACAAGGGAAATCTTTCCAATCCTCTGCCAGCTTCTTGCACTGTTCTTCCATTGCAGGTAAAAGTTCTTTTAAAAGGCTACCCTGATTCTTAATATCTTTACGACAATCCATAGCCTGATCCATTGTATATTTTCCTCTGACTTCTCCGAAACGAATTGCCAGAAGTAACAGTGCCATTACACTGACCATGTAACTTCTTGTTCCCGGAGCACTTTCAAACTTCGGAATATCTAACTTGAGAACCTTATCCGCATACTGAGCAAGAGTAGACTCTAAATTACCAGTTACTCCAAGAATGTAACATCCATGTTTTTTAGCTCTCTGAACTGCTTCTGATACTCTGGCACCTGTTCCGGAATTGCTCACAGAAATCACCAGTGGATTGCGACAGTCAATTCCCATATGCTTTTCACAATAAAAGCGGCTTAATTCAATAGCCGGAACAACTTCTGTTGGAATTGATGTCAGCATTTCAAAAGCATGTTTGGTTGCCATAGCCGCTGCATAGGAATCTCCACATCCCGTCAGAACAATTCTCTGAATATTAAAGATTTCCTGAAAAGAAAGTACGGTTCTTGTTTTTGGTTCCAGATCCTCATATTGCTGTTCAATCAGTTCCGGAAGACTCTCCACCTGACGGCTCATTGCATTATCAAATTTACTCATTCTTATTTTCTCCATTTCTTTTTTATTTTTCAGTCTCTCTTTTCAGGAAACCAATATTCTTTTCCAAGTTTCTTTTTTGTTTGATCCATTTTATTCAATATTGCACAAGTCTCCAAAGCAATATCTACTGCAAAATCATGTCCAGCACCAGCTTCAAATTTTTCTCCTGTGCATAGGTTATCGGCCACAGAACAAATCGATCCCCCTCTTCTTCCAAACAAAGCTGACAATGTCACTATTGCTGCTGATTCTCTGTCTCCATTCAAAACACCAGCCCGATTATATATTTCTGCTATCTCAATATTCCAAGGTTGCATATATCCTCCGACTCCAGGTCGTCCGCCTCCTACAAAATCACTGTCAACAGACATTGTCACACCTACATGATAGGGAGCCTTTAGTTTTTCAGCAGCCTTTACCATGGCCACAACCACTTCGTAATGGCTCACCGCAGGATACGCTGATGGTATATACGCTTTTGTCATTCCTTCTTCTCTGACAACACCACTGGAAATCACTACATCTCCAGGATGAACACCATCTCCAATACCACCCGACCCTCCCACTCGTATAAATGTACCTGCATTTGTATATTCCATAAAATCATAAAGGATCAATTCCATTTCCGGAGATCCGCTTCCGCCACTGACTACTGTAATCTTAGCGCCTTTATATCTTCCACTGTAACTTGTAAACATGCCTGAATTTCCAATCATTTCTGCATCTTCCAAGCGTCGTGCTATCTTTCTGGCAGGATTTTCACTATATGCACATAGCGGATCACGTACGGTAAGCAATACGTAATCACCTACTTTATCTGGATTGATCTGAGTCATTGCAGGTTTGTTATTAATCACAAGTCCCTTTTCTGGTACATTATGATAATATCTGTATTTTTCATGTATTTTTTTTACAGATTCTTTTTCTCTGATTCTATCGCTCAACATTACGCATGGCCTCCAGTCTCATTTCGGAAGTAATCCGATCAGGAACACCATATTGGGATATACACATTGCTGCTGAAATACTTCCCATTTTTCCACAAATCAGAGGTGAATACCCTTCACAAAAACCATACAATACAGCTCCAGATGAACTATTACCACCACCAGTAGGATCTACAACTTTTATATTTTTCTGTGAAGGAACTATAATCGCTTCATCAGGAGTAATCATAATTGCCCCTTCTGCCCCCCTTCTTAAAAACACCAGTGGAATCTGAAAACTTTGGTATTCTTTTATAATCTCTTCAATATCTTCTGTTCCCATCATATGTTTGGACTCTGTTAAGTTAATCGAAAAAATATCTATGTGTTTGGCTATCTTTTTAATATTCTCATAATTTTCCGGATAAGTTGCATCACATCCTATTTCCCACATCACTTTTGAATCAGAATCTTCTTTATACTTTATTATTTTTCTCCAAAAAAACGGATCACTGTTTTTAAAAATATAAATTCCTTTGGCACTTGCAAAATAAGGTTTTAAATCCTCAGGAACTGTTTCTATTTTTTTATAATGCTCAGCACCATAACGTGGCGTTTCTTCTCTTTCTCCATCTTCAAAATACTGAATAACTGTATGCGGTGTTTTATCATCTTTTTCAATAAGACCATCCATGGATATATTATTGTTTTTATACCATTCTCCATAAATGCCTGAAAAATCTGTTCCCACCCCCGTCACCAGCATTACATCATCACTCCAGAGTTTAACACCGCATAGTGCATAAACTCCTGCACCTCCTGCTACTATCTCCGTCCTTTTTCCATCAACAAAATGAATCTCATCTGTTACTGCTGTTGAAGCAATTATATATTTCATATCATTCTCCTAACACAATAAAGCTATCGCAAGTCATAGTTCCTTTTGAGATTGTAAATCCTGCACCTCCGCATGTATAAGCAGCATCACTTGTGCACAAAATTTTTTCTTCATTGACCCAAAAACTTAATTGGTTTCCATATGCAGCAAACTGTAATTTATACGGCTTATCTTCTACATATATAAACTCTGTCTCTGTAAGAATTTTTCTGTTTCCATCTTTCTGCATAAATATCTGTGCCGTATTATAATTCGTAAGAATAGCTCCATAATATCGTTTATGCCCTGTACTCCTTACAACTAATCCTCCAGATTTATGTAAGCTGAAATAGACTATAGATTCTACTTTATAATCTTTCCATTCCCTGCTTCCAATGGTTACCAGTCCATCATCTTCCTGATGTGATACGCAATATGTCTGATTAAAATCTGCCGCAAATTGTGCTGCCGAACTTGCAAACCCAGCCAACCAGAGCGGATTTGTATTCCAAATAGAATTCATCAGCATTCCTCTCTGAGCAAATTCAGAAGGTGCACCATCCCAATTAACACTGTGAATCATTACATTACCCGTAAATCTTTTCACTGATGAAATCTGATATCCCAATTTATATATGGGCATTCCTTTTGTGTCTGGCACTTTCCAGTTAAATTCTTTGATTTGTTTTTCCAGCTTTTGAGGTTCTCCATATATTACCTGACTTTGGTTATCAATATCATAATATAAAATATATGGAGTTAAAAATACCTCCTGTTCCGTATCTACACTGGCTTTCGTTTTTACTATCTGCGAAGAATAAAGTGTAGGAGAAGCTACCGTAGAAAAATTCAATGCAACCTTTGAAAAATCTATAAAAGTCTGTGTAGATACATTTGCTGTTACCCCATCAGCTACACATTCACATGAAATAACCAGTGCATTTTCATTACTGCTTTCATTTTTATTATGTACATCTACCTTACTCTTACATCCATGATCAAATTCACATGGCAAAAATCCCTGTAATGAACCTGGAAATTCAAATGTATATCTTTCTTTGGATATTTCAACACTTTCTCCAGTTAAATGGGCTGCTGCATTTAGAATTTTCTTCGATTCAATAACTGCATCAGAAACAACAGAACCGCCATCTGAAGTAACAACATACATCATATCCGCAACCGGCGTACGAAAATCAGCCCCGGCATTGATTCCATCTATTCCAAGACGAATTCCATTAAATGCCCCAACATTTCCCGCATTACAGTCAGTATCCCATGCCGCTGATGCTGCAATATTGATTGATTTTTGAAAATCATCTCCACCAAGCAAGATAGCTGCTATTACCATTGCATGATTAGGAACCATATGACAGCAACCTGGCCAAACTCCATATCCATATTTCGGATCAAGATATTCTCTTACTTTCCTCCAATCTGTTTCTTTACTGCAAATATCTCTGACATCGGAAACAATACTTTTCAAAAGCGGATCTGTTACATATTTTCCCGCTCTGTCCAGCAATACATTCACATCTTTTTCTGTAAATGCCATCGCCTCCAGCGCAGCCAAGTGGCAGGCTGCCTGAACTGCAATTCCATCGTGACTGACACTTGCAGCTTTTCTAACCAGTTCAACTGCTAAATCTGGATTATCCGGACAGGACATAGCAATGGCATCAATAAATATCTGTGCTCCAATCTGTTCAGATAAGGTTTTTCCATTTATTTTCATAGAACCACTCATTGGTGCTTCTATACCATTTTTTAAATTTAAAAAAGCAGTATGCTCTGTAGATCGTCCCAATCCACCCCACCAGAGAATTGTCCTATTTTCAATAATATAGTTCAACCAGGTATCCCCAAATGCTTTTGCCGGAATATTTTTGTCATATCCATAGTCTTCTAATGCTCTGAAAAAACCAAACGTTCCCGATATGTCATCATCCGCAACAATAAGAGGAACTCCTACCCTGTCATGAACATAATATTTTACTTCATCAAAAGTATCTCTTATTTTTTGATAACTCCAGCCTTCAACCGGACGTCCCAAATAAACACCTATAAGTTTTCCCAGTACGCCTGCATAAATCTTATCTTTAAACCGCCCTACCATTCTGTCATTCCTCCGAGTCATCCACTATAATCTGCAAATTTCAAAACCATCTCCAAGTATAGCCCCAGTATCTACTACAAATCCTGCCTGTCCATTGTCATATTCTGAATCTTTCCCCTTTACAACAATGTTTCCATCAATTTTCATAATCAGGTTATCTGCTTTTACAGCAAATTCAAGCTCATAAGTATGATCAATCAAATAATCGAACGGTGCTCTTGCAATCTCAATTCTTTTCTCATTCTGTTGTTTATAAATCACTGCACAGTCTTCCGTAAGAACTGCCCCATAATATCTTCTGTGCCCTTTTGCTCTGGCAACCAGACCTGCCGATTCCTGTTGAGAAAAAGTAATTGTACTTTTGACAGCATAATCTTTCCAATCAGAAGTTCCTGTTGTTACCACTCCATTTTCTACTGCATTACAAATCGAAAAAGTAACCGTATAGTCCGGATTAAAGTGATCTGCTGACGAAACAAATGTTTTCAACCATGACGTTGTAGTCGTCCATGGTGTCAATGTTGGCGTCATGTCCATAGATCTTCCCATCTTATATTTTTCCGGTGTATTTGCCCAGTCGATGGATTTCACTATAATACTTCCATCCAGTCTTTCTTCACTTGTTAAGCAAATTCCCACTCTGAAAATAGGATGTCCCTGAGTATCCGGTACATTCAAATGTAAGATATTGCGTCCCTTATTTAATCCATGTTTGCCACAGTAAATATTTTCCAGAAAATCATTTTCATCAAAATACTCGAAAAACAGTTCAAGTTTTGGATTCTTATCATTTAATGCATCGACAACCAGGCAAATATCCTGTCCACTATAAAGCGTCGGTGAACAAAGAACATCAAAATAACTGGTTCCTTCTTTTCCTTTAGGTTTTAAGTCAATAAATGTATCTATTGCAACAGATGCATGTACCCCACTCGCCAGTCCTTCATAACAAATCCTACATCCATATTCTCCTGTAGTTTCATATGAATTTTCAATTTTCGTCAATACCTGTTCTTCGCAATCTTTATCATATGGTACAATTCCCTGTACGGAACCCGGATATTCAAACGCCAGTCTTTCCTCTGGCAATTTAATTTCTTCCCCATTTAATTTGGCTGCTGCCTTTAAAATTTTTCGTGTCTCTATAACTGCATCTGAAATACAGGAACCACCATCACTTGTTACTACATAAAGCCTGTCTGCTACCGGTCTTCTTAAATCTGCTCCTTTTGTAAATCCATCCAGCCCCAGTCTAATTCCATTCAGGCATCCGACATTTCCACTGTTACAGTCTGTATCCCATCCGGCTGAGCATGCAATCATGCATGCCTTCTGAAAATCATCTCCACCCATGATAAATGCCATGAGAAGAGTCAGATGATTCGTAATCATTGGACAATTTCCCGGATATTTATCATATCCATGCTCATCCGCAATCCACTGTCGAACCTCATACCAGTCAGAAGCTTTTGCACATTTCTCTCTTAACTCATCTATTAAACTCTTAAATTCTTCATTATCAATATATGCAAGTCCTTTATCCAAGAGTTTATCGATATCTTTTTCTTCAAAAGCCATTGCCTCCATAGCTGCAAGATAAACAGCCGCATCAACAGCTACTCCATCATGACTCACACTTGCTGCTTTTCTGGCCATTTCGCAGGCACGCTCAGGGTTTCCCGGATTTACCATTGCCCAGGTATCAATAAATATTTCCGCCCCTATCTGCTCTGCCATACTCTGCCCATTTAAAGCTATGGAACCACTCATTGGTGCTTTAATTCCATTTTTTAATCTCAAATATGCAGTATGTTCTGTACTTCTGCACAAACCTCCCCACCAGAGAATCGTTTCATTTTCAACAATGTAATTAAGCCATGCATCTCCAATCTCTTCAGCAGAAATGTTTTCTTTATATCCAGAATCTTCTAAAGCTCTGAAAAAAGCGAATGTTCCTGATATATCATCATCTGGAACAATCAACGGAGCTCCTGTTTTATGATTTTTATAATATGATACTTTCCCAAAGGTATTTTTAATATTCTCAAAAGTCCATCCTTCTACCGGACGTCCCAAGTAGACTCCTATAATTTTCCCAAGTACACCTGCATATATATCATTTTTGTAGTTTTCTAATGCCATATTTCCGCTCCTCATACCTTATATATTTATCCCATAAATCTTTTAACCCTTAACAGCACCACTTACCATCCCATCGACAAAGTGTTTCTGAGTCAATAAGAAAAATACAATAATCGGTCCTATGAGAATCATAGCTGAAGCCATTAAAATTGACATATTTGAGCCATAGCTTCCGTTCATTGAAAGAAAACCAAGTGTTGCTGTAAAATGCTTCTCTCCCTGGAGAAATGTTGATGTAATTAAATATTCATTCCAGGACTGCAAGCCAATCAGTACTGCAACTGTAATAAGCCCTGGAGAAACAACCGGCCGCATCACGGACCAGATTACCTGTCGTGTATTTGCGCCATCAATTCTTGCTGCCTCTTCCAGTTCTCTCGGAACATTAAGAAAGAATGTTCTCATAAGAAAGATTGCCAGTGGCATATATGTTGCTGATAAAATAACACTTGTTGCCGGAATGTTTCCAATCAAATTCATCTTTGCGTAAGCATAGTAAAGTGGAAATAAGAACAACTGAATCGGAACCGTCATTGCAACCATAAAATACATTAGCACCGCACCACTGCCTTTAATTCTTTTTCCTGCAAGAACATAGCCTGCAAGTGTTGCGCAAATAAGTACAATAATAACTGTACATCCCGTAAGTTTTACACTGTTTAAAAATCCTTTTGCAAACTTACCCGTAGTCCATGCCTGAATATAATTTTCAAGATGAATAATATCCGGTAAACTTAACGGATTTCTTACAATTTCAGCGTTTTCTTTAAAACTATTGATAAGTACCAAAAATATAGGAAATAAACAAATAACAGCTAAGATAATAAGAACCATATGTATAATTACATTCACTGTTATTTTCTTTTTCATTGATGCAGCTCCCATAATTTAACAGTCCCCCTATTCTATTGATTCTTTCTTAGTCATACGTGCATAAATCATAGATGCTATCAACCCAAAAATACTGATAAACATTCCAACAGAAGCTGCTTTTCCAACTTTCATAGAACTAAATGCAAAGGAATATGCATATGTTCCTAATACCTCTGTAGAATGAGCAGGACCGCCTCCGGTGAGAAGCTTAACATAATCAAATGACAGAAACGAACCTATTGTAATCATCATAAACATTAATTTGACAGTAGGCATAATGTTAGGAAGATATACATATCTAAATAACTGCCATCCATTACATCCTTCTACTTTTGCAGCTTCCACCTGATCTGTCGGCACCTGTCTCAATGCCGCCAGATAAATAACAGTCAGATAACTCCAATAATGCCAGATATCAACCCCTGCACATGCATAAATTGCACTCTTCATACTTGCCAGAGGTGAGCTGATATCCCATCCAAAAGTATTTCGCAGGAAAGCTACTACGCCAACCACCGGACTGAACATAATATTCAGCCAAAGCATTGCATTAACCGATGGAGCCAGAACATATGGAATAAGAAATGCTACCTGATAAATACTTCTGGTTTTCTTCCTGCTCAGAAGTAACATTGCTGATAACATTCCAATAACTACCGGAATGGTAAGAAACATAATTGCCCAGATAAAGTTATTTTTAATAGCTATAAAAAACACATTATCATGAAATAATTCCTGATAATTTTGAAGTCCTATAAAATTAATATCCGGTGATAGTCCATTCCAGTCTGTAAAAGAATAAACCACCGTCATAATTCCCGGAACCAAAATAACGCAAACACTTATAATCAGAGCTGGAGCTATCAATAGATAATTCCAGTTTATCTTACTTCGTTTATTCATAGGATATCCCGCCTTCACACATTTATAAAAGGGCAGATGGCATATAGGATTTTTCCTTAACCATCTGCCCCTTTTCTGCCAATATTTTTTTCGTACACAGATCAAAAATTTCAGAATTTATTCTATTCCTGCCGGTTTCGGAATTGGAGGAACCAGCCCCTTCTTAAATTCTTCCTGGAAAGCAGTATCCAAAGATTTCACATAGTCATCCACACTGGATGTTCCAAACCATACTTCATCAATATTTACAATTCTCTGCTGTGTATCTGCCGGGAAGAATACATTGTCATAGAAACCAAAATTGCCTTTTCCTACTGCTTCTGATACTTTCTGTACAACTTCCATAAATGATTTTGATAAATATCCCATTCCAGAAGTGTCAACTGTAGATAAATCTTTAAGAGGAGTTCCCCAGTATCCAGGCCATGCAGTCGTCATTTCCTGCGTAAATTCTGGTGACATCATAATATCAATAATTTTTGCAGCTTCGTCTTTATGTTCCTGACTTACATTCGCATTAATTGATAATGTACATGCAGCTCCAAGAGTATATGTCTCATCCGGAACTTCTTCAGTAGATGGGAATGGTATAAATGCAATATTCTCAGTCTTATCATCTGTGAAATAAGAAGCCGCCCACTGGAATGCAATAGATGGTCCAATAAAGAATGGTGATTTTTCATCTGCTAACAACTGTAGAGATTCACTGAAATTAAGATTTACATAATCATCTCCTGCAAGGTATCCTTTATCCCACCACTCTTTTGATTTCTCAATTGCAGCTTTTACATCATCATTGTCCCAACTTTCTTCACCAGTCAGACATTTATAAACTGTATCTGGAGTTGCTATATGTGTCAGGAAAAGAGAAGCATAATTTTCATTTACCGGCTGCCAGCCTTTATTGCCTGTTACAGATGCATATAAGCCTTTTTCCATTGCCTCATCCATGATTGTTTCCATGTCTTCTATTGTTTCAGGCACTTCCCATCCATTATCTTCCAGCACTTTTTTGTTATAGAAAACCCCCATTGTACTAATTCCATTTGTCAAACTATAAAGTTTTCCGTCCACTGTACCAGACTCATAATATGGCTCTAAAATTCTGTCTTTCCAACCATATTCTTCTGCATATGTATCCATTTCTTCAAGTTTTCCAGCTTCGACTAATGGCATTACAAACGCTGGACCCGATCCATAAACAATATCCGGTCCCTGATTAGCCGCCAGAGCCGTCGTCATATCAGAATCAACAGATGGTCTAAATTCCACAACTAACTGATATTTGTCTTGTGAAGCATTATACTCATCAACAAGATATTTTTTCATTGCATCCTGAGCATATGGCTCAGCTCCCCAGAACCACAGATTAATTTCTTCTCTGTCTTTCATGGAATCATCAGATGCCTTCGTTACATCCTCTCCATCATCAGTTGTCGTGTCTTCTGATTCCTGATTCTCACTATCTGCTGTATTCGAAGTATCATCAGCGGCAGACTCTGTAGTCTCTTCTTCTTTTGAATTACTACTTCCCGTTGAAACACCACATCCTGCCATTGAGCTTATAACCACTGCAGTTGTCATAAATACAGCCAAAGCCTTTCTCTTCATTTTCATTTCCTCCTTTGGTTGATAAAATAATAGTTAACTGTTTTGCTTGATATTTCACACATTTTCCTTTGTTAACCTAATTATAACCATTTTTATCATTTTGTCAACCAAATTTGTTAATCATTTTTTATTTATTCTGTTCATTTTTCATTATATTTTTCATTTAATTTAGTATACTTGCACATTTTTCTGTTAATACAATTGTTTTTCACATATTTATATCGATTAACTTTTGGTTAACATTTTAT
>PPYE01454757.1_pt1 | contig 10924 bp, 10 predicted proteins | sample 1559881 | NCBI WGS metagenome assembly PPYE01 (sample SAMN08240022, study PRJNA423297) | Human gut metagenome, whole genome shotgun sequencing project.
GATTCCTGTTTATGGACATAATGGTACGGCAGTGGCTTATATGTTGGCGGAAGTAGCTGTTACTGTTTCCATGTTCATTGTTGGGAGAAGGTATATTCCTATTCAGTTTTTTAAGAAACAGCACTTTCATTATATAGGAGGAGGTATTGTGATGGGAGGATTCCTGTATTTTATTTCATTACTAGGATTAAGTAATATTTATACATTGATTACTATGATATGTGTAGGTATAATGGTATACATTATTGTGCTGTTATGGTTAAAGGATTCTATAGGGATGGTAATATTATCTATTATATGGAGAAAAATGAAATGTAGATTTCAGTAGCTAATTATTGTTTTGAATAAAATATTAAAGCTTTTAGTAATGATTAAAAAATAAGCTGGAACAAAATAACGGTAGTATAATTAGATTCAGAATCTATCAACTTATATCAAACTGTTCACTTTGTTTTTTAACGGCTGCTTAATTGTTTTTAATAAGTGTGTTTAAATATTTGATAGAATAAAATAATTGAATATGCTGAATATAAAAAAATATATAAACAAGCATGAAGTACAATTTTGTGTAGAAAATATTGATAGTTCTTTATTTGTAAAGTTGAATGGAAGGTATAAAGAAAGTAATATGAGTAATCACATATTGTTTGAAATAACAGATGGTAGATTTATAAGCGAAAATAAGTATAATGCAGCTTCTAAACCTCGTAATGATACTATTACTACTGCAATTCGTCTTGGTTTTAAACCTTTTATTTTCAATTCAAGAATATTGGGAAGGTCTAAAATTCGATATTTCCGGACTATACTTTTTTGGTTGAACCAAATTTTATTGTTAGTATCAATATGTTTTAGATGTAGAAATATAAAAGATTCTGTTATCTTTATTCAGTATCCTTTTATCATTTTTAATTACCATTTTGCAAAATTCATATTGCTTATTTTCAAAAGTAGAAGGTGTAAATTTGTTGTTTTGTTACATGATATAGAAACGATTCGTCAGAAGAGAATAAAACCTATAAAGATGGATAGAATAATACTGGATTTGGCAGATGTAATTATTGTTCACACCCATCAAATGGCGGAAAAAATAAGTTGTATTGATAAGTGCCCAAATAGCAAATTGATTAAATTAGCTTTTTTTGATTATTTATCTAGCATTGAGATGATAGGTAACGATTCTGCTGCTAATATAAATCTTATATATGCAGGTAATTTGGATAAAAGTTTGTTTTTGAGGAGGTTGCAAGACGTAGGATTTAATAATGAATTCAAAATGTTTCTTTATGGTGCATATAGTGATAACATCCCTAATACTGAGGGAGTGGAATATAAAGGGAAATTTGCAGCTGATAGATTTGATTCAATAGAAGGAAATTGGGGGCTTGTTTGGGATGGGGAGTCTGTTGATTCTTGTACAGGTCAATATGGTGAGTATCTTAAAATTAATTCACCATTTAAGTTCTCTTTGTATTTAGCAGCAAATCGCCCTGTTGTAGTATGGTCTAAAAGTGCATTAGCTAGTTATGTAAAAGAATACAAGCTAGGTATTTGTGTAGATTCTTTAAAAGATATAGAAAAGACGATAAAGTCACTTACTATAGATGAGTTGGTAAATATTCAAAGTAGTGTATATGAGTATTCAAAAAGAATCAAAAGTGGTAAGATGCTTGAAACTGCTATTTTTTCATCATTGAAGTTGCTACATGAAAAAATAAATTAGATATGGTAATTAGAACCATTTATATATTGATAGTTTTTAGCTATTCTTTATATTGAAAAGAAGGTCTGTAAACACTTGATGGTGGTTTCTGAGTTGTATTGTTTGTCTGAAAGTTGCAAAATGAATAAACTATATTTTAGATTGTATATAGAGGATATTCTCATTTGTGTAATGAATGGGAATAAGGAGTTCTTTTGTTATACTTTCATGTTGTCATATGGCTGCTATGAAAAAAAACGAGAGTGTATATAATGTGAAGTTTAGTAGAAATCAGATTTAAAATTAAAAACATATGGCGTAACTGTTTAGTTATAATGGGTACGCGTTATGGTGTATTTACTTTGTAATCAATACGATAAAATGAAAATATTATGGTTTACAGGTGGCACGTCATTATATGCTAATAAAAATACTTATAATGGGGGAGGATGGGTGGCATCATTGCAACAGGCACTAATTAATAATCCTAATACTGATGTGGTGATAGAGGTGGCTTTTCCATGGCATTGCAATATGCAAGACAATGTAGATGGAGTAGTCTATTACGGTATAAAGAGGATGTTAAAGCCATTTATCTGTTATAATCGCAAGCAAAAGGCTGAATATGAAAGAATAAAAGAAGTGGTCGATAGATCTAAACCTGATATCATTCATGTATTTGGTACAGGGTTATCTTATGGGATGGTATCTAAAATGACAGATATTCCAGTCGTTATTCATTTACAGGGAATATTGGGGTGTTATAAAGAATTTTGGCTTCCAGCTGGACTTTCATGGATGAAATATTTTATCCATGATCCACGTAAGCTTATTTCTCAGATAAACCTTAATCGATATATCAAACGTGAATTTGAAATTTTTCAAAATAGTCGTTATTTAATGGGACGTACATGCTGGGATCGTTCTAATGCAGCTCTTATGGCTCCTCAAGCTACATATTTTTATTGTAGTGAAATGCTTCGTCCCTATATATATAATTCTTGCCGTATGTGGCAACCTCGCAATAATATTCATAAAGTGATTGTATCAGTGATCTCTCCTGCTATCTACAAAGGAGGAGATGTGATATTAAAGACTGCGGAGGTATTAAAGAAATTTTGGGGAGATAATTTTGAATGGCAAGTATATGGTATTGATGATTTGGATTATATGAGCCGGTTGACAGACATCAAACTTAATGAAGTCAATGTATCTGTACGAGGAGTCATTGATGCTAAACAATTGGTTGACGTGGTTATGTCTGCTGATGTATTTGTACATCCTTCCTATATAGAAAACAGTCCGAATACAGTGTGTGAAGCGCAGGTGTTGGGGATTCCTGTTATTGCTACTAATGTGGGTGGAGTATCTTCCCTTATTACTGATATGGAAGATGGCATATTAGTTCCATCACATGATATATATATGATAGCTGCTAAACTGAAATTGTTATTAGAGAATGTGGAACTTTCTATGTCTTTAGGGGAAAAAGGACGGAAAAGGGCATTGCTTCGTCATTCTCCTAAAGTAATAGTAAATAATATATTGGATATTTATAACAAGTTGGTGAAAATCAGATAGATAGAAATGTATGTGTTTATAACAGCCTCTAATTCTTTATATCGTAGTTCGATGGACTATAATGTACTGATGGCAAAAAAGAGGGGAGGATTTGACAAAGTCTTGGCCTATGACTTTGAAACAATGATTGATACAGAATTCAGAAAACGGAATGATACTATACTTTCAATAAAACAAGGAGCAGGATTGTGGCTTTGGAAACCTTATTTTATTCATAAAGCATTGATAGAAGAATGTGCTGAAGGTGATATATTGTTTTATTTGGATGCTGCAGCTTTTTTTATCAGTGATGTGAGGATGATAGAGAAAGTGATGGATGATGATATTTATGCTACTTGTCTCCCTTATATTGAAGCTGATTGGACAAAGAGTGAGGCTTTTGATATAATGGATATGGATAAAGAGGTCTATAAAAATTCTTTTCAATATCAAGCTTCATTCATGGCTTTTCGCAAATCGATGAGAAGCATAATGTTTGTGGAAGAATGGCTGAATAATTGTTGTAATCCCGATTTAATAAATCCTGCCCAAAATATAGGAAAACAGATTGAAACATTTCAGAATCATCGAATGGATCAGTCTTGTTTTAGCCTATTATGTAAGAAATATAATGTTTCTCCGCATAAAGATCCTACCCAATTCGGTATTTGGGGGTATCCAGAAGTAAGAGGTGCCCGTTATGTTGGGGTAAAAATGAAAAATGAGTATCCGATTGTAATTGTTCTTCATAGATTGAAGGATTTCGGATTAAGGAATAAGCTGAGATTAGTAAAGAGAACAATGTGCTTGATAAGTAAGAATATAATTAAAAACATAAGGAGGAAAAGATGCTAAATCCACAATTGAACTTTTTAATTTCTGCCATACATCGTGGTTGTTGTATGTCTACAAAAGATATCCTTTCATGGATGAAGAAAAAAAATAATGAAATTTGTTACCATCTTCAGCAGATCCCCCTTAAGAATTTAAAGGATTGGACTGATAAAAACGATAAAATATCCCATTCTACTGGAAAGTTTTTTTTCCATTCAAGGTATAAGAGTGTCAACTAACTATGGATTGGTTCCACAGTGGGACCAACCTATAATCAATCAGCCTGAGATAGGTTTTCTTGGCTTTATAGTACAAAGAAAACAAAATGTACTACATTTTTTACTTCAAGCAAAAATAGAGCCTGGTAATCTTAATGTTATCCAGTTGTCTCCTACCCTTCAAGCTACAAGAAGTAATTACACTAGGGTGCATAAAGGGCGCTCTCCACTATATTTGGAATATTTTACAGGTGAGAAGAAAGTTGAAATCTTAGTTGATCAATTACAGTCAGAACAGGGTGCCCGTTTTTATCAGAAGCGGAATAGAAATATTATTGTAGAAGTGGATGAAAACGAAGAATTGCCTGTATATGAGAATTTCGTTTGGGCATCTTTAGGGCAAATAAAAGAATTGCTTACTTATCCTAATGTTGTAAATATGGATACTCGTACTGTTATTTCCTGTATACAATATGGTAATTATAGTGAAAAAGATTTGCAGCTACTTTCCGTCTTTCGTTTGGATACTAACTTGGGACATTCTGATTCTTTTCTTTATTCTGTATTGAGCAGTGATAACCATTATAATACCATGAATTCTATCATTCGATGGCTAACATCGTTAAAGTTTAAATATGAATTGAATGTTGACAAGATTGGACTTAGTGAAATGAATAATTGGATTTATGATGGTAATGTGATCGAGCATAAAGATAAAAAGTATTTTTCTGTGATTGGTGTTGATGTTTCAATCGGTAATAGAGAAGTGACCCATTGGGATCAGCCTATGGTTAAGGCGGCACAAGAAGGTATTATGGGATTTCTTGTAAAAAAAATTAATGGAATCTATCATTTCCTGGTACAGGCAAAATTAGAATGTGGAAATTTTGATATTGTGGAACTTGCCCCTACCGTGCAATGTCTTACCGGAAATTACCGTAATGGTCAGAATGAATATAGTATTCCGTATATTGATAATTTCTTAAATGCTGATATTAAAGATATCTGGTATCAAGCTTATCAGTCGGAAGAAGGTGGACGTTTTTTTAAAGAGCAGAATCTTAACATCATTGTAGAGGTGCATGATGATTTTTCTGTTGAAGTTGAAGAAAATTATTGTTGGATGACCCTTAATCAAATGCTTTGTTTAGTGAATTATAATAACTTCTTAAACATTGCGGCACGTAGTTTATTGTCTGCTGTTCAATTCTATAAATAATAATTTATATATGGATAAGAAGATTCGAATTGGTGTTATGGGATGTGCTGATATTGCACAGCGACTTGTGATACCTGCTATTCAGCAATTGGGCGAAAAATTTAAATTGGTAGGTGTTGCTAGTAGGACAGCTGATAAAGCAAGAAGTTTTGCTGATAGATTCGCTTGTGAATCAATTGAGGGTTATAATACATTGGTGTTACGTGATGATATTGATGCTGTTTATATACCGCTACCAACAGGGCTACATAAAGAATGGATTATAAAAGCTTTGGAACATGGTAAACATGTTTATGCAGAAAAATCTATTGCTATGAATGGGATAGATGCTGAAGATATGGTAACCTGTGCTAAACTGAATCGTGTCGCTTTAATGGAAGGATATATGTTTCAGTATCATAAACAGCATCAGGTGGTAAAAGATTTATTAAAGAGCAATGTTATTGGTGAAATGAGATTGATTCGTGCTTCTTTCGGTTTTCCTCCATTTAGTGACTTAGCTAATTTCCGTTATGACAATAAGATAGGAGGAGGAGCTTTGAAAGATGTGGCTGGTTATGTATTGAGAGCTGTAAATTTTTTGAACGACAATAGATTTGGGGTAATGTCTTCCAATGTTTGTTATAATGAGTATGGTACTAGTCTTTTTGGAACAGCATTGTTGAAAGATGGTAAGTTAAGTGCAGAAATATCTTTTGGTTTTGATAATTTCTATCAATGTAATTATGAAATATGGGGTAGTATTGGTAAAATTTCAGTTTTACGTGCGTTCACTCCTAAACCAGAAGATAAAACAATTATTGTTGTTGAAACTCAAGGAAATAGAGAAGAAATTCATTGTCCAGCGTATAATCATTTTGTAGGTGCTATGGAGGAATTTTATCGTATCTGCAATGACGACAATGCACGTGAAAAGCATTATGTTGATATATTATTTCAAAGTCGTGGACTAGATGATATTGAGCGACTAAGCAAATAGATAAGAAAATGAGTAAATGTGCAATAATAGGATCTAAGGGGTATATAGGCAAGCATTTAGAATATTATTTAAAACAGAAAAAGAATGATGTAGTTTGCTATGATGTAGTTGAAAGTGAAGATGTTAATTATCATAGGTGTGACTTAACTGATTTTGAATCTGTTAGGAGAATAATAGATTTAAAAGTGGATTATATATTTATGTTTGCGGGTCTGACAGGAACTTATGTAGGTTTTGATAAGGCAAATATTTTTGTTAATGTAAATGAAATGGGTTTGATAAACCTCTTAAATTGCATTCGAGAGTCTAAGTATCGTCCTAAAATAATATTCCCTTCGACTAGATTAATATATAAAGGTGCCGACAAAGCTTTGAAAGAAGATGATGAAAAAGAAACAAAGACGATTTATGCTGTAAATAAGATAGCTTGTGAGAATTTGCTTTATGCTTATAGGCAAAATTTTGATATTCCTTATACTATATTTCGAATTTGTGTACCTTTTGGTAATATGTTTAGCGATGATTATTCATTTGGAACTATAGGATTTTTTATCCGTCAAGCATCAAATGATAGACGTATTACCCTTTATGGTGATGGCTCTATAAAACGGACATTCACGTCTATGCATGATTTGTGTAAGCAAATTGTAGAAGTTGGAATGGAAAGAGTGAGTGATGGCGAAATTTATAATATAGGTGGGCATACGTACTCATTGAGAAATGCAGCTGAAATTATTGCAAGTTATTATAAAGCAGAAATTTCTTTTATTTCTTGGCCGGAACGTGATTTAAAAATGGAAAGTGGTTCTACTTATTTTGATTCTTCGAAGATCGAAAGAGTAATGGGCAAAATTGTGTTTGAAAGCCTTGAAGAACTTTTGAAGCAATAGGGTATCAAATGAATGCAATATTAGATTATGCACTTTTACAATATAGAAATCCTTATAAGTATTTTTTTATGCTTATGATGATTTTATGGTCTGCGAAGACTACAGAACTGTTGAAAATAGCCCCTGATAATATGGTTATGACTTGTGTATATTTAATCATCATAGTTTTTTATTATCAGAAGTATTGTAGAAAAGGATGTTTGAAACCATTATATATAATTTTAGGCATATTTGCGCTATGGTATAGCGCTATCTGTATAAAATATGGTGGAGTTCAAACGATTTATTTTGGTATTCTTATTAGTACTGTCATAGCTTATATAGCTTTTAATTTATTTAAACAGTATGAGTTTTTTATTTATGCAGAAAAGGTATTAGTTCATTTGTGTATACTTTCATTAATTGTATGGGGAGGGTATGTTATAATGCCATCTTTAATTGGAGAAGTAATGGATTCTGTCTCTGTAGTAGATAATGCGGCTACCATGCGTGCCAATATATTTGTAGTAGGTATTGGCAATCAAACAGTGGAAGGGTTAATGATTAAACGTAATATTGGATTTACATGGGAGGCAGGACGTTTTTCTTGCTTTCTTGTATTTGCCATGTTTCTTAATCTATCACTTCATAATATGTCTCTTTCATGGAGGAAAAACCGTTCTTTTTATATACTAATGGCAGGATTGGTTTCTACACTTTCCACTACGGGTATTATAGCCTCTTTCTCTCTTGTGCTATATTATGTGTATAATAAATCTACGGCATATAGGGTGACAATGATTATCGCTGGATGCTTGTTGATACCTGTTGTCTGGGGAATGTCTTTTATGGGGGGGAAATTAGTTTCGCTTATGGATTATGAACAAGAGATACGTGATATGCAGTGGATGTTTGACAGGGGGGTGGAGTCAATTACTCCGCAAAGAATAACTGGTGCTTATTTGGAATTACAGAACTTTTTAAATGATTTTTGGCTAGGGTATAATGTGAATGAAAACGCATTTTCTATGAGTGCATTGTTTGATGGTAAAGAGGTGTGGCTAGCCAACGGTGTAATACAGATATTTAGTATGTATGGAGTATTCATGGGACTATTTTTCTATGGTTTGTTGATTAAATCATCTGCTTTGATTATAAAGGTATTCAATAAAAAAGGAACGATATTGTTTGCGTTAATATTTCTTCTTCTCAGTATTAGCTATGAATTTTGGACTAGTAGTGTTTTTCTCTATTGTGTCTATTATGCTTTGTTTAACCATTATATGCCTAATTATGGCGTTGTATATACTTCAGTAAAAAAGGTATGAGGAATCCAAAGGTTTCAATAATTATAGCTGCTTATAATGCAGGACCTACTATCGAGAAAGCTTTGTGTAGTGTTGAAAAGCAATCATTTCAGGATTGGGAATGTCTTATAATAGATGGTATGTCTCAAGATGATACGATACAAAAAGTAAAATATTTCGCAGATAAAGATAATCGTTTTCGAGTATTTTCAGAACCGGATAAAGGTGTGTTTGATGCTTTTAATAAAGGATGGCAGAAAGCACAAGGTGAATGGATTTATTATTTAGGTAGTGATGATGAGTTGTTACCGGATGGTATAAAAAGTTTAATGGAGTATGCGGATGGTGTGGATTTAGTTTATGGTGGGATAAGAATGAAATACAGGAGTAAGTGTACGAAAGATAAAGAAGCGTCTTTTTGGGAGAAAGAAATGCCATTTTCATTACCTGCAAGTCATCAGGCTATTATAATGAAGCGTGATGCTATAGAGCGTCTGGGAGGATACGATCTGAAATATAAGATACTTGCAGATTATGATTTGATAAATCATGCCTTTTTTGTTGGAATGAAAGCTAATCGATGTTCTGATATGATTGCTGTTTTTTCATTAGGAGGACTCAGTACGGACAATATAGCTTCACTAGCAGAACGTTATCAGATTCTTGTTAAATATGGAGTAAGCAGACCGAGGGCTTTCATTCATCGTATTAAAATGACAGTCTTTTTTTTGATATTAAAAGTGAAGCATTATTTTGATTAATGCTGTTCATAAATAATAAACTTAAATGAACATCTTGTTTTTATTGAAATCTTTTGAAGTTGGAGGACTGGAAGTTGTAACAACAACGCTTGCAAACAAATTTCAAAAGGAAGGGCATAAAGTAGTTATATGGACTTTTTCTGAAGGAAAAACTTCACTTGTGTCGCGTTTAGATGAAAATGTGAAACTTGTATATGGGGTTGGTTTTAATTTGTCCAAATGTAATATTAATGCATTGAGAACAGTGCTTATTGATGAGAAAATTCAAATTGTTATAAATCAATGGGGACTTCCTTTTATTCCTGCTTATGTCTTAAAAAAGGCTTCGAGAGGAATACCTGTAAAAATAATAGCAGTATATCATAATGATCCTTCTACTAATGGGCGGTTAAAAGATGTGGAGATAGCAATGGAGAAAAACCGAAATATAGTTGTATATCTAGGATTAAAAATGAAATATTGGTTGTATAGGCAAATAACAGCTGCTAGTATGCGATATGTTTATAGAAATAGCGATAGATATATGGTTTTATCTCAGAGTTTTGTAGAAGGGTTCAAGAAGTTTACTGGGATAAGAAAGGCAGATCGGCTAATTGTACAGACCAATCCTATAACTATAGATATATCGGATTATAATTATGATTTTGAGAGGAAAAAAAAGGAGCTTGTTTTTGTTGGACGTCTTGATTACACTCAAAAAAGAGTATCACGTATTATTGAAACATGGTCATTGTTGGAACATAAACATGCTGATTGGATATTAAGGATTGTAGGCGATGGACCTGAGCGTGACAATATTGAGCATATGGTACAGAAACTTGAACTTAAAAATGTTCGATTTGAGGGCTTTCAGTATCCTCGTTCTTATTATGAGATAGCATCAATATTGATACTGACTTCTGAATACGAAGGATTTGGTCTAGTTGTGGCTGAAGCTATGAGTTTTGGGGTAATCCCTGTTGTGTTAGGTAGTTATTCTGCAATATATGATTTATTGGTAGATGGAGAAAATGGTATCATTGTACCTTATTCTCATAAGGATGGGTTTAATGCAAATGTTATGGCTAATGCATTAGAAAGGCTGATGAATGATAGAATATTGTGCCAGAAAATGAGTTTGATTGCATATAGACATAGTCGTTTTTTTTCAATAGAACGTATCTCTAAGGAATGGTATGATAAATTGAATAAAATTATTGAAAGATGATTTGTTGGTTTCTTAGTGTGTGGCCTTATTATCTAAATTATAGATAGGCAAGATAGAAATATTGTATAATATACTATAGGGAATGAATAAAAAGAAAGTAGGACTTAATATATTTTAATTATGGATTTAAAAATAGATATTCTTACTAGCAGAAAATATGAAAAAAGACCATGGTTTGATTTGGTATATGAATGGGAGGATGAGATAAAAGAACTTTTAAATTGTAAATTAATATATGAACCAACAATCTTTAAAAACAGATATTATG
>PPYE01108085.1_pt1 | contig 10923 bp, 6 predicted proteins | sample 1559881 | NCBI WGS metagenome assembly PPYE01 (sample SAMN08240022, study PRJNA423297) | Human gut metagenome, whole genome shotgun sequencing project.
AATATAAATATAGAGGTGCGATATGTCCAATAATATAAGAATAAGAAAAAATAAATTAAAAGGAACGGGTATTTTGGCGGCAGCGGCTTTAACAGCGGCTTTGATTGCAGGAAATAATATACCGGGTGTAACAAGACAGGTCAGTGCGGCTGAGTCACAGGAGAATACTGTGTCTTCTCTGATCCCGGACAACATTACGCTTGATAAGCCTGTAGAACTTGCGGATGTAGAACTTCCGGCAACGGAATATGGAACTTTTGAATGGGCAGATGGAAGTTTCGTTCCTGCACAGCGTGTACAGAGCTGTGAGGTACTTCTTATACCGGCAGAAGGGCAGGATTTAAGCCATGTGGATGGATGGGATCCGGAGAGCGGCGCGGTTGTCGGTTACATCAATGTAATAGTGAACAGTATTACGGATAGTGATAATGTTGATAAGACAGAAGGCTCAGGTAAAACAGATCCAACAGAAAATGCAGATCCAACAGAAACGCCTGAAACTTCGTCAGAAAAACCTGCCGCAGATGAAAACGCTGATACAGACAATAAAGAAGATAAGGAAAGTAAATCAGATCAGGATAATAAAACTGATACAGACAATGAAGAGAATAAGATTGAAGAAGATAAAACAGATAATAAAAACAACAAAGATAATAACAGCAATGCAGATAAGACGGATAAAGATACAGAAACTACCGGTAAGCTGGAACCTGCAGATGATATGACACAGGATAAAGAAGATACGAAGAAAGATGATGAAGATGGCGCAGGTGATAATATCTTTGATAATCCTGTTCTGCCGGACGATAAGGATGACCGTCCTACAGATGCAGAGGATTCTCTTTCTGATGAAGAAAAAGAAGAGAGGGCCGCACTTAATCATACCTGCGACGGTATTACAGTAAGCGGAGTTAATCTTCCATGGTATGTACAGTTCAGAGTTTCAAGCGGTGACAGCTATCAGTTTACCAATGAATCAGATGCAATGATTTTCCAGTCTTATGAATTTGAACTCTGGGATCTTAAGAATAATACAGAATACGAGATCCCTAATGGAGATTATATCAGTGTCACTGTGCCGGTAAAATCCGGATATCAGTATACTATCGAACATCTCCTGGATAACGGGGCAACTGAGACGATTATTCCGAGTGTAGAGAATGGTATTATGGTATTCAGCACACATTCTTTCAGTCCATTTGGAATTGCAGGAAGCAGACAATTAGTAGGACCTGATGCGGGGAATGATACGGACGACACAGATGCGGTAACTCCTGCACCGGCTTCCTCCGACAGTCAGAGCTCTGATTCCGGAAAGAACAATACAGTATCTGTGAATGACAGTTCTGACAGCAATAATGGTTCTTCTTCTGATCAGAATGATAATTCAACGGAAAATAAAGCTGTGAAAAATAACAATACAGTAAATACCGGAGATACAACATCAATTATGCCGTTTGTGATACTGTTTGTGGCAGCTGCAGTGATCGCCGGTGTGGCTGTATTTATAAAAAAGAGAAAGAAATAAAAGAATAACACTGATTCCTCCCCCATATAGTTTAACAGGAGGGGAAGCAATGAAAGTCAGAGCAATTTTGAAATCACTATTATTTGCATATGCATTAACAGGAGTGGCATTACTGCTTTTGGCCCTGGTACTGTTTGCTTTTGATCTGGGAGAAACAGCTGTAGATGCGGGTATTATTATAATTTATGTACTTGCATGTTTCATGGGAGGCTTTATGGCCGGCAAAATTGTGCGTAAAGACAAATATCTGTGGGGTGTTATCACAGGTCTGGCTTACTATGTATTACTGTTGACTGTCTCTGTTATGGCAAAAGGCGGCTGGGATATGAGTGCAGCTCATGCAGTTACAACATTTTTTATGTGCACAGGCGGTGGAACACTGGGTGGAATGCTGTCGTAAAAAAAAGCTTTTAAAATGAAAAGATATATGATATACTATGCCAAGAATATAATTACATAAGGAGGATAGAGTTATGGAACATATCAAAACCCTGAATACAAAGAATTTACAGAACACTGTAAAAAAAGGTGGATGTGGCGAGTGCCAGACTTCCTGCCAGTCCGCATGTAAAACTTCCTGTACAGTAGGAAACCAGAGCTGCGAGCAGAAATAAGATCAGCTATGGAGAAATGAGATAAGCAGCGGAACTTTTATTCCGCTGCTTATCTTACGCTTAGAAAGGATTTTAGTAAAATGAGTCTGATTCACCGTTATAAAAGCAATGGCTTTAATATTGTACTGGATATCAACAGTGGATGCATCCATCTGGTAGATGAGGTTACATATGAGGTCCTTCCATATCTGGAAGAGGGCCTTGGCACAGAAGCTATTGCAGAGAAACTGGAAAACAAATATAACAGAGAAGATATTGAGACATCTGTAAGAGAATGTAATAAGCTGAAAGAAGATGGAATGCTTTTTACAAAAGATGTTTATGAGAATGTAATTGAAGAATTTTCAAATAACCGGCAGACCGTTGTAAAAGCATTGTGCCTGCACATTGCTCATGACTGCAATCTGGCCTGCCGTTATTGTTTTGCCGAAGAAGGCGAATATCATGGCAGAAGAGCTCTTATGTCTTATGAAGTCGGCAAAAAAGCTCTTGATTTCCTGATCGCGAACTCCGGTTCCAGGAAAAACCTGGAAGTAGATTTCTTTGGCGGCGAGCCGCTGATGAACTGGCAGGTTGTAAAAGATCTGGTAAAATATGGCAGAGAGCAGGAAAAGCTTCACAATAAGAAATTCCGTTTCACTTTAACAACAAACGGAGTTCTTCTGAATGATGAAGTAATGGAGTTCTGCAATAAAGAGATGGGCAACGTTGTACTCAGTGTGGACGGACGTAAGGAAGTACATGACTACATGCGTCCATTCAGAAAAGGTGCAGGAAGCTATGACCTGATCATGCCGAAGTTCCAGAAGTTTGCAGAATCCAGAAATCAGGACAAGTATTATGTAAGAGGTACTTTTACCCACCATAATCTTGATTTCTCCAAGGATGTGCTTCATCTGGCAGATCTTGGATTCAAACAGATTTCTGTAGAGCCTGTAGTTGCGGCTGATACGGAGGAATATGCGATCCGCGAGGAGGATATCCCCCAGATCATGGAAGAGTATGATACTCTTGCAAAAGAAATGATTAAAAGAGAGAAAGAGGGAAAAGGATTTAACTTCTTCCATTTTATGATCGACCTTACAGGTGGCCCTTGTGTATACAAGAGACTGTCAGGCTGCGGTTCAGGAACAGAGTACCTGGCTGTAACACCCTGGGGTGATTTTTACCCATGTCACCAGTTTGTTGGTGAAGAACAGTATCTCATGGGAAATGTAGACGAAGGCATTACAAAGCCGGAAATCCAGAAGGAATTCGGCGGATGCAACGTTTACACAAAGAAAGACTGCAAAGACTGCTTCGCACGTTTCTACTGTAGTGGCGGATGTGCGGCAAATGCATTCCATTTCCAGGGAGATATCAAAGGCAATTATGAAATCGGATGCGAACTCCAGAGAAAACGTGTGGAGTGCGCCATCATGATAAAAGCCGCACTGGCATGTGATTAGTGGGCAGTAATCTGTCTGACTGATACCGCCGTCGGCTGTTATCATAACAGAAAATGGCTGGCAGGCGGATGAACATGACCGCGGACAAAAAATCAAGAAGGGAAAAGAACTATGAAGAAAAGTAAAGGAATCGTAGTGCTGCTTCTGACACTGATCCTGACTGTGTTCTTTTGCTTTACTGCAGCCGTAGGTATCGGTCCTACCGGAACCGGTGCAGCAAAACATATCAACACGGGTCTTGATCTTGCCGGTGGTGTCAGCATTACCTACCAGGCTAAGGAGAGCAATCCGACAAGCGAAGAGATGTCAGATACGATCTACAAGCTTCAGAAGCGTGTAGAGCAGTACAGTACTGAGGCTCAGGTATACCAGGAAGGATCAGACCGTATTACAGTTGAAATTCCTGGTGTTACAGATGCAGATACTATTTTGAATGATCTGGGTAAACCAGGTTCCCTGTATTTCATCACAAAAGAAGATGCTGACGGAAACCAGAACTTTACTACAGGACAGGATGGATATGTTCTCTCCAGAACTATGGATGAGATCAAGGAATCCGGAAGTGTTGTTCTGGAAGGTTCTGATGTAGCAGATGCCCAGGGTGGTGCGATCCAGAATCAGAACACAAGTGCAAAGGAATATGTGGTAAGTCTTACTCTTACTTCTGATGGAGAAAACAGTGGTAAAACAAAATTTGCAGAAGCTACAAAGAATAATGTAGGCAAGCAGATCGCTATCGTCTATGACAATAACATTATCAGTGCTCCGAATGTAAATGAAGAGATTTCCGGCGGAAAAGCACAGATCAGCGGAATGTCTGACCTGGAAGAAGCACAGAACCTTGCTTCTTATATCCGTATCGGTTCTCTGGGACTGGAACTGGAAGAACTTCGTTCCAGTGTTGTAGCTGCACAGCTTGGTGAAGAAGCAATCTCTACAAGTGTTCTTGCAGGTGCGATCGGTCTGATCATCGTTATTATCTTTATGATCATTGCATACCGCGTACCTGGTGTAGTTGCAGGTATCGCACTGATTCTTTATACATCATTAATGCTGATCACGCTGAATGCCTTTGATATTACTCTTACTCTTCCGGGTATTGCGGGTATTATTCTTGGTATCGGTATGGCGGTGGATGCCAATGTTATTATTTATGCCCGAATCAGAGAGGAAATTGGTGCAGGAGTTTCAGTAAGGAATTCTATTAAGTCCGGTTTCAGCAAAGCTTTCTCTGCAATCTTTGATGGAAATATTACAACACTGATCGCAGCCTTTGTGCTGATGTGGCTTGGTTCAGGTACTGTTAAGGGATTTGCTTATACACTTGCCCTTGGTATCGTGATCTCCATGTTTACAGCACTGGTTGTATCCAGACTGATTGTAAATGCACTTTATGCAGTTGGTGTACGTGATCCGAAATTCTACGGATCTGCAAAAGAACGTAAGGCAGTTGATTTCCTTGGAAAGAAGAAAGTATTTTTTGCTATTTCCATTATCCTGATCCTCTGCGGTCCGGCAGCGATGTTTGCTAATTCGCATGCAGGAAACAAAGCGTTAAATTACAGCCTTGAGTTCTCAGGCGGTACTTCTACGACTGTTACATTTAATGAAGATATGGATATTAAGACCATTGATTCTGAAGTAACTCCTGTTGTAGAAGAGGTGACAGGAGATAAAAATGTTCAGCCTACAAAGGTAGTCGGAACAAATCAGGTTGTGATCAAGACACGTTCTCTGAATCAGAGCGAACGTGAAGCTCTGCAGAGTGCACTGGTTGAGAAATTTGGTGTAGATGACAGCACGATTTCCACAGAAAGTATTTCTTCTACAGTAAGTAGTGAAATGCGTCGTGATGCGATCGTAGCCGTTATAGTAGCTACAATCTGTATGCTTCTTTATATCTGGTTCAGATTTAAAGACATCCGTTTTGCAAGCAGTGCGGTATTGGCGCTTCTGCATGATGTTCTGGTTGTACTTGCATTCTATGCTATTGCCAGAGTATCTGTCGGTAATACATTTATTGCCTGCATGCTTACAATCGTAGGTTATTCTATCAATGCTACAATCGTTATTTTTGACCGTATACGTGAGAACCTTCACAGTGGTTCCAGAGAAAAACTGGCAGAAATTGTAAACACAAGTATCACTCAGACTCTTACAAGAAGTATTTATACCTCTTTTACAACTTTTGTTATGGTAGCTGTTCTTTATATCATGGGTGTTTCTTCTATCCGTGAATTTGCAGCACCTCTGATGGTTGGTGTTCTTGTCGGTGCATATTCTTCTGTATGTATTACAGGTGCGTTGTGGTATGTGATGAAAAAGAAATTTGCAGAAAAAGGACAGCCGGCAATTGCTGCAGCTTCCGCATCTGCAAAGTCCTCTTCAAAGCCGAAGAAAGCACGTGATGTATCACAGAAAGATCCGACTCAGCCAAAGAAGAAAAACAGAAAAAGAGTAGCTGAACGTCTGGCTGCCGAAGAAGCAGCTAAAAAACAGCAGAATGATGATGCTGAATAAAACAATAATTGTCTGAAAAACAGGCAGACAGAAATATCCCGGGGTAAAACTCCGGGATATTTTTATGAGGAGAGAAAATATATGGAGAAATGGGTAATAGCAGCAAAAAGAGCAGATTTTAACCAGATCGGTCAACAGTTTCATATTGATCCGGTGATTGCGAGACTGATCAGGAACAGAGATGTGATCGGAGAAGATAAGATAAGAGAGTATCTGTCAGGAACAGTACAAGAGCTTCCTTCTCCCTGGCTGATGAAGGATATGGAAAAAGCTGTAGATATCCTGGAGAAAAAAATATCGCAGAAAGCAAAAGTCCGTATTATTGGTGATTATGATATTGATGGTGTGACCTCTACATACATTTTAATGAAAGGCCTTGCGAGGATCGGAGCAGATGTGGATACTTATATTCCGGACAGAGTTGCAGACGGATATGGGATTCATGCACATCTTATAGAAAGAGCGGAAACGGACCGGATCGATACGATCGTGACCTGTGATAATGGAATTGCTGCGGCTGCTGAAATCCAGATGGCAAAGGATAAGGGAATGACAGTGATTATTACAGATCATCATGAGGTTCCTTACAGGGAGGAAAAGGGAGAACGCCAGATGGTGCTTCCGCCGGCAGATGCGATTTTGAATCCGAAACAATATGATTGTCCATACCCGAATAAAAACCTGTGTGGGGCAGTGGTGGCCTTTAAATATATTGCAGCACTTTACGAGAGATTTGGTGTTCCGGCAGAGGAGCTGGAAGATTATTATGAACTGGCGGCTATTGCAACAGTAGGAGATGTTATGGATCTTCAGGGAGAGAACAGGATTCTGGTAAAAGAAGGGCTGTGCCGTCTGAAAAATACCAAAAATCAAGGATTGCAGGAACTGATCCGAGCAAATTCTCTGGAAGATGCTAAAATCACAGCTTATCATATCGGATTTGTGCTGGGACCATGTATCAATGCCAGTGGCAGACTGGATACAGCTGCCCGTTCTCTTGCACTTCTCAATGCAAAAACAAAGGAAGAAGCAGCAAGGCTTGCCGGAGATCTTACAGCTCTTAATCAGAGCCGAAAAGCTCTCACTGAGAAAGGAAAAGAAGAGGCAATCCGGATTATAGAGACTACAGAGCTGAAAAATGACAGAGTACTGGTAGTTTATCTTCCGGATTGTCATGAAAGTCTTGCCGGTATTATAGCAGGCAGGATCAGGGAAAAATATCACAGGCCGGCCTTTGTATTGACGGGCGGTGAGACAAGTGCAAAAGGAAGCGGAAGATCAATAGAAAGTTACTCTATGTATGAAGAACTGGTAAAATGTGCAGACCTGATGATACAGTTTGGAGGTCATCCGATGGCAGCAGGTCTGTCTATAGAAGAAAAAAATATAGAAGAATTCCGGAGACGCCTCAATGTCAACTGTACGTTGACGGACGAAGAATTGCGTCCTAAGATCGTGATTGATGTGCCGATGCCTGTGTCTTATATTACAAAAGAACTGGTAGAACAGATTTCGCTTCTGGAACCCTTTGGAAAAGGGAATACAAAACCGGTCTTTGCGCAGAAAAATCTCAGAGTGCTTGATCACAGTATTATCGGGAAAAATAAAAATGTAGTAAAACTAAAACTTCTCGATCCGCAGGGGATTTCAGTGGAAGGCATTTATTTCGGAGAAGCAGAGGATTTTGTGAACTTTATCAGGGAAAAAGACAGTATTTCTGTTACTTATTATCCGGAGATCAACAGATTCAGGGGACGAGAGAGTCTTCAGATTATTATTCAGAATTACTGTTAATATTACCGCTTGGTTTGTAACCGCCGGTAAGCCTGGAAATACAAATGTCAGGGCTTAACAGTAACTTGATTCTGAAATAAAAAGGTGATATACTATAAAATATTTATGAGCGAACAGCAATATAACACACACTGGAGGAGAAATAAAATGAAGAAAATTGAAGATTATGTATTAAGTATACCGGATTTTCCTGAACCGGGGATTATTTTCAGAGATATTACAAGTGTTCTGCAGGACGCGGATGGCCTGCAGTTGGCAATCGACTCCATGCAGGACTGTCTTAAGGATATAGATGTGGACGTGATTGCAGGAACAGAGTCCAGAGGCTTTATCTTTGGTGTACCGATCGCATATAATCTTCATAAACCATTTGTACCGATTCGTAAAAAAGGTAAACTTCCCCGCGAAACAGTATCTGTAAGCTATGATCTGGAATATGGCAGTGCAGAGATTGAAATGCATAAAGATTCCATAAAACCAGGTCAGAAAGTGGTTATCGTTGATGATCTGATCGCAACAGGCGGTACGATCGAAGCAGCGATCAAGCTGGTGGAACAGCTTGGCGGTGAGGTTGTCAAGGTTGTATTTCTCATGGAACTTGCAGGTTTAAAGGGACGCGAAAGACTGAATGGGTATGATGTAGCGTCTGTAATTTGTTATGATGGTAAATAAGCACAGCTGATTGTGCAGGACAGGCAGGTGGGAGCATATGACAGAGATAACAAAAAGTACAGAAGCAAAAAAAGATGAAATGCAGGTTGAAAAAGAGAAGCTGGAATCTGTAAAGAGAGCAGATGCGGCAGTAAAGACCATGCATGATTTTACAAGTCCGGAGGTGCTTTATAAAGAACTGATAAACAGTGTTCTGAAGTATCATCCATCAACAGATATTTCCATGATAGAGAAGGCATATAAGGTTGCAAGTGAAGCTCATGAAGGACAGAAGAGAAAGTCTGGAGAGCCATATATCATTCATCCTTTGTGTGTTGCCATCATTCTGGCAGATCTGGAACTTGACAAAGAAACGATAGTTGCAGGTCTTCTTCATGATGCAGTTGAAGATACCTGGATGACCTATGAGGAAGTTGAGAAGGAATTTGGTTCAGAGGTTGCACTTCTTGTGGATGGTGTTACCAAGCTGGGACAGTTATCTTATTCTGCGGATAAAGTAGAAGTTCAGGCAGAGAACCTCAGAAAGATGTTTCTTGCCATGGCTAAGGATATCAGAGTTATTCTGATCAAGCTTGCAGACCGTCTTCATAATATGCGTACCTTACAGTATATGCGTCCTGAAAAGCAGCAGGAAAAGGCCAGAGAGACCATGGATATTTATGCTCCTATTGCCATGCGTCTGGGTATTTCCAAGATAAAGGTAGAGCTGGATGACCTGTCGCTGAAATACCTTAAGCCGGATGTATATTATGACCTGGTGCATAAGGTGGCCCTGCGTAAAAGTGAGAGAGAACAGTTTGTAGGTGCGATTGTAAAAGAAGTTAAGAAACATATGGATGATGCCAATATTAAGGCGCAGGTGGACGGACGTGTAAAACACTTTTTCAGTATCTACAAGAAGATGGTAAATCAGGATAAGACTATTGATCAGATTTATGATTTATTTGCTGTCCGTATTCTTGTAGATACAGTGAAGGATTGTTATGCTGCTCTTGGTGTGATCCATGAGATGTATAAGCCGATTCCGGGACGGTTTAAAGATTATATTGCCATGCCGAAACCCAATATGTATCAGTCATTGCATACCACATTGATCGGACCTAACGGACAGCCCTTTGAAATCCAGATCCGTACTTATGAAATGCACAGAACTGCAGAATATGGTATTGCTGCACACTGGAAATATAAAGAGTCGTCTGACGGAAAGGCTCCTGTAGGTAAGAGTGAGGAAGAGAAACTGAACTGGCTGCGTCAGATTCTGGAATGGCAGAGAGACATGTCTGATAACAAAGAATTCATGAGTCTTCTGAAGAATGACCTGGATCTTTTTGCGGACAGTGTTTACTGTTTCACTCCACAGGGAGATGTTAAAACACTTCCAAGCGGTTCTACACCGGTGGATTTTGCGTACAGTGTTCACAGTGCAGTCGGAAATAAGATGGTAGGTGCCAGAGTTAACGGTAAGCTGGTTCCGATTGAATATGAGATCAAAAACGGTGACCGTATTGAGATCATTACTTCCCAGAACTCTCAGGGACCAAGCCGCGACTGGCTGAAACTGGTTAAGAGTACGCAGGCAAAGAACAAGATTAACCAGTGGTTCAAGAAGGAATTAAAAGAAGATAATATCCTTAAGGGCAAGGAGATGCTTGCGCAGTATGCGCGTGCAAAGGGGTTTAAGATCACAAATTATACAAAAACCCAGTATCTGGAGGCCGTTTTGCGTAAATATGGTTTCAGGGACTGGGATTCAGTACTTGCTGCAATTGGTCATGGCGGATTGAAAGAAGGTCAGGTTTTCAATAAGCTGGTAGAGGCTTATGATAAGGAAAATAAGAAGAATCTGACAGACGAGCAGGTTCTTGAGGCTGCTTCTGAGACACAGGAAAAGCTTCACATTGCCAAGAGTAAGAGCGGCATTGTGGTAAAAGGAATCCATGATGTGGCAGTCCGTTTTTCCAAGTGCTGTAATCCAATCCCGGGTGATGAGATTGTAGGTTTTGTTACAAGAGGACGTGGAATCACAATTCATCGTACAGATTGTGTCAATGTGCTGAATATGTCTGAGACAGACAGGACACGACTGATTGAGGCAGAGTGGCAGCAGCCTGATACCAAGGAAAAAGAGAAGTATATGGCTGAGATTCAGGTTTATGCAAATAACCGTACAGGGCTTCTTGTGGATCTTTCTAAAATATTTACAGAACGTAAGATCGACCTGCGAAGTATCAACAGCCGTACAAGCAAGCAGGAGAAGGCAACTATTTCCATGAGTTTTGAGATTGGAAGCAAAGAGGAACTGCGTTCCCTGATCGAGAAGATCCGTCAGGTAGAGAGTGTCATTGAC
>PPYE01208565.1_pt1 | contig 10922 bp, 9 predicted proteins | sample 1559881 | NCBI WGS metagenome assembly PPYE01 (sample SAMN08240022, study PRJNA423297) | Human gut metagenome, whole genome shotgun sequencing project.
GCTGTGGGCAGCAAGAAACTCGTATTGGGTGATGCGGACCGGAACGCCTTCAAGGAAAAACAAAGCACCAACTGGAAAAAGTTCCTGACTTTCTCGTTCGGCAATAAAGACAACAAAGACACGAAGGAGCAGTCCGAAGAGAAAGTTCCGCAAGAAAAAATCAATACCAAGCAGATATTGAAACTGACGGAAGAGACCATCCAGAAGAATTATATCATGGCCGACTGCTGCCACCCCATCCCCGGCGACGATGTATTGGGATATATAGACGAGCAGAACCGGATAATCATACACAAACGCCAATGTCCGGTAGCCGCACGCCTCAAGAGCAGCTATGGCAACCGTATCATCGCCACCGAATGGGACACCCACAAGGAGTTGTCATTCCTCGTGACGATTTATCTGAAAGGTATCGACAGTATGGGATTGCTGAACGAAGTAACGCAGGTCATCTCCCGCCAGCTGAATGTCAATATTCGCAAGCTGACGATTGAAACCACCGACGGTATTTTTGAAGGTAAGATACAACTTTACGTACACGATGTGGACGATGTACGCAGCATCTGCGACAACCTGAAACAGATACAGAACATCAAACAGGTGACAAGAATAGAAGGATAACCCCTATCCGGGCTGTTCCTTCATAAGATTCTCTTTCAATGCCTCTACATCCTCATAAGTAAAGGCATCGAGGGATTCTTTCATACCGATAAGTTCTTCACGGATACTTTTCAGCCGCTCTACGATTTCAAAATTCCGGAGAGTGGCTTCCTTATTGTCTTTCATGCGCTGGCGTGCGCCGGGCAGCGTCATGCCGCGCTCCTTGACCAGATGATAAATCAACTTCACCGTTTCAATATCTTCCTTACGGTATTGGCGTATCCCCCGCCCTCCCTTCTTCGGTCTGAGCTGCGGAAACTCCTTCTCCCAGAAACGCAGCAGCGATTCGTTGACATCGAACATTCTGGCAACCTCGCTGATGGAGTAATATAGTTTCAGTTCTTTATCGGTATTCAGCATAACAGCCTGTCAGTTAAACATTCATAATCCGCTAATCCATCATTTTTCCATGATTTGCCGCAATCTGTATCATACGGTCGTAATCTTCGGCACTTAAATCCATAAAGTAATAATTCACGGGATTTACGACCTGCCCTTTCACATGCACTTCGTAGTGCAGGTGAGGTCCTGTACTTTTGCCGGTACTTCCAACCGCACCGATAACCTCGCCCCGCACCACCCGTTTGCCGAGTTTGGTACGGAATCCCTGCAAGTGGGCATACCACGTCTGGTAACCGAAGCCATGATCCACGATGATAAGATTTCCATAACCGGTTTCCCATCCCATTTTAACAACAGTGCCGTCACCGGTTGCATATACATCCGTTCCCGGATGGGCCGAAAAGTCCATGCCGGCATGAAAACGGGTAGTTCCGTAAATAGGGTCGATGCGCGTTCCATAACCGGAAGCGGTCTTGCGCAAATCCTTATTGGAAATGGGCTGAATGGCAGGGATGCAACGCAGCATCTCATCATGGTTCTTGCACATCTCCACCACATCATCGAACGAACGGGACTGGATATAAAGCTGCTTCGTGAGCATATCCATTTTCTGCGTAGTATTCACCACCAAATCGGAATTGGCCATATCCATCAGATGTTCGTAACGGTTTGTACCGCCGTATCCTGCCTTACGGATAGCCGAGGGAATAGGGTCGGCCTGGAATATTACGCGATACAGATTATCATCGCGTTGCTGCACATCCTGCAATACTCCCATAGCCTCGTCCATTCTCCGCGAAAGGACGTTATACTGCGCCTGAAGCCGGCTGTTTTCTTTCCGCAGTTCCTTCTCGGACGGCGAACCGAAAATCAGCAACAGTACGATAAAGCTGCCGGCTCCCAACCCCATACCGAAAAACAACCGGCGCAATATGCTCAACGCCCGTTGCCGGACGGTAGGATAAATTCGGTCGTAAGTCTGTGTCCGCGGATTATAAATGTAGTAAACTTTGCGCATCGAGAGTAAATATTTCATTATCAATGCGGCAAAAATACGAAAAACAAGCTATCTTTGCACAGTTTTTTCAAGAATTATAAGATTTATGATTTATGATTTATGATTTCATAGAAAGATGGGTCATAGAATGCGTAAGTCATAAATCGCAAGCTGTAAATCGGAAATCATAAATCATAAATAAGAAGTATGTTGACTGCAAATGAAATCAGAGACTCGTTCAAGAGTTTCTTCGAAAGTAAAGGTCACCAGATTGTGCCTTCGGCTCCTATGGTGATTAAGGACGACCCCACGCTGATGTTTACCAACGCGGGTATGAACCAGTTTAAAGATATTATTTTGGGGAATCACCCGGCGAAATATAAAAGAGTGGCAGACTCACAGAAGTGCCTGCGCGTCAGCGGAAAGCACAATGACCTGGAAGAAGTGGGGCACGATACGTACCACCACACCATGTTCGAGATGCTGGGCAACTGGTCGTTTGGCGACTACTTCAAGAAAGAAGCCATTTCCTGGGCATGGGAATATCTGGTCGATGTGCTGAAGCTCGACCCGAAAGACCTCTACGCCACCGTATTCGAAGGCAGCCCCGAAGAAGGCCTGGAACGCGACAACGAAGCCGCTTCCTATTGGGAACAGTTCCTGCCGAAAGACCATATCCTTAACGGAAACAAACACGATAACTTCTGGGAAATGGGTGATACGGGACCTTGTGGCCCGTGCTCCGAAATTCACGTGGATTCGCGTTCGGAAGAAGAAAAGGCCAAAGTACCCGGTTCGCAACTGGTGAACAAAGACCATCCGCAGGTTATCGAGATATGGAATCTTGTATTCATGCAGTTCAACCGCAAGGCAGACGGCAGCCTCGAAGGACTTCCCGCCAAAGTAATCGACACCGGTATGGGCTTTGAACGCCTGGTACGTACACTGCAAGGCAAGACTTCCAACTACGACACCGATGTTTTCCAACCGATACTGAAAGCCATCGGCGACATGACGGGAGCCACATACGGCAAAAACGAACAGCAGGACATCGCCATGCGCGTAATTGCCGACCACATCCGTACAATCGCCTTCTCCATCACCGACGGCCAGCTTCCGAGCAATGCTAAGGCAGGTTACGTAATCCGCCGTATCCTCCGCCGTGCAGTGCGCTACGGCTACACGTTCCTCGGACAGAAGCAGGCTTTCATGTACAAGCTGTTGCCCGTACTCATCGAGAACATGGGCGGCGCATACCCCGAGTTGAATGCACAGAAAGAGCTGATAGCCAAAGTCATTAAAGAAGAAGAAGATTCTTTCCTCCGTACTTTGGAGACCGGTATCCGTCTGCTGGATAAGACCATGGCGGATGCCAAGGCAGCCGGCAAGACCGAAATCAGTGGTAAAGACGCCTTTACGCTCTATGATACATTCGGCTTTCCGCTCGACCTCACCGAACTCATCCTCCGCGAAAACGGCATGACTGCCGACATTAAAGAGTTCGATGCCGAAATGCAGCAGCAAAAGCAACGTGCACGCAATGCCGCCGCCGTTGAAACCGGAGACTGGATTACACTGCAAGAAGGCACTACCGAATTTGTAGGCTACGACTATACGGAATATGAGACATCCATTCTGCGCTACCGCCAGATAAAGCAAAAGAACCAGACACTGTTCCAGATTGTACTGGACAAGACTCCGTTCTATGCCGAAAGCGGCGGACAGGTAGGCGATACCGGCGTACTGGTCAATGAGTTCGAAACGATTGAAGTCATCGACACCAAAAAGGAGAACAACCTTCCTATCCATATCACCAAGAAGCTGCCCGAACACCTGGAAGCACCGTTCATGGCATGTGTAGATACGGACAAACGTGCCGCCTGCGCCGCCAACCACTCTGCTACCCACCTGCTGGATGCCGCATTGCGCGAGGTATTGGGCGACCACGTAGAGCAAAAGGGTTCTTTGGTGACTCCGGACTCATTGCGTTTCGACTTCTCGCACTTCCAAAAAGTGACGGACGAGGAAATCCGCCAGGTGGAACACATCGTGAATGCCAAGATACGTGCCAACATCCCTCTGAAAGAATACCGCAACATACCTATCGAAGAAGCCAAGGAACTGGGCGCCATCGCTCTTTTCGGCGAAAAGTACGGTGACCGTGTACGTGTCATCCAGTTCGGTTCTTCCATTGAATTCTGCGGTGGTACGCACGTAGCCGCTACCGGAAACATCGGAATGATGAAGATTGTATCCGAAAGTTCCGTTGCCGCCGGTGTCCGCCGTATCGAAGCCTATACCGGAGCACGCGTAGAGGAGATGCTCGATGCCTTCCAGGATACGATGCGCGATTTGAAAGCACTCTTCAACAACGCTCCCAACCTGTCAGGCGCCATCCGCAAATACATCGAAGAGAACGCCGGTCTGAAGAAACAGGTGGAAGATTTCATGAAAGAGAAAGAAGCACAACTGAAAGAGAAACTTCTACAGAATATCCAAGAGGTGAACGGTACGAAGGTTATCAAGTTCTGTGCAGCCATGATACCCGCCGACACGGTTAAGAACATCGCATTCCAACTGCGCGGAGAGATTACGGAAAACCTTTTCTTCGTTGCAGGAACGGTATTCGAAGGCAAACCGATGCTGACAGTGATGCTGAGCGACAACCTCGTAGCCGGCGGACTGAAAGCCGGTAACCTTGTGAAAGAAGCCGCCAAGCTGATACAAGGCGGCGGCGGCGGTCAGCCCCACTTTGCAACTGCCGGCGGAAAGAACCCGGATGGCTTGAACGCAGCCGTAGACAAAGTCCTGGAACTGGCAGGATTATAATCCGTAAGATTGCCGGAGAGGCAGATATTTCAACTTCAATTTACAATAAAAGGAGAAGCCATCGCTTCTCCTTTTGTTTTTCCCGCTTGCAACTCCTGCCCGAAAGGTCCCGGATTCTATTCCAACTTCAACAGGAAGTGCTCGCGATAAATGACCGTCACCCCCTCAGGCAGCAGTCCGGGCGAACAGAACGGGGTTACATTCTCTGCAAGCACGCATATCGCCGTAGCCACTCCGTCACTTCCGGCAAGGCTTCGCGTAAAGATTCTCTGCTCTCCGTCATAAGTAAACCGCCACAGCGCATGTACGTCCCCGTCTTCCCCTGCCATCGGAACTGTCTCGTAACTTCCCGTAAGAGGTGCATCTTCCTTCCCCGTAGGATAGATTTCCAGCACTCCCTTATCCAGGTAATAGGAAGAGCCCTTGTCGGGTATCAACACATAATATCCGGAATCTTCCAGCCAGGAACGGCCGGAGAGTTCTTCCGACACCTTACCCAACAGTTCCACGGGCGCATCGCCGCTGATTCCATACTCAAATCCCTGCTTCGACATCTTATATTCCCGACGCTCTTTCACCGTAATGCGCAATTGCGCACCGGACCCGGAACCGTCCATCACCCGCACTACCGTTTCTCCCGCCGCCAAAGGCTGTATGCTTATACGCCTGTAACCGTTGCTATCACCCGCAAACGTTACGGAAGCCACCGATTCATGCTCATTCGTCAAGGTATAAGCACCATCGCCACCGTCTATGCCGAGCACCGTTTCCCCTTCGGTTTCAGAGAGGAAGAAAGCCAGAGACGAGACCAGATTATCACATGTTCCAACCTGATAAACCGGTTCCGCACCCTCAAAAAGCACCACACTGCGATAATCGTCCTTACAGCCGGAAACGGCAAACAGCAACCATGCCAAAGTCAAAAGAAAATACTGTTTCTTCATAATCGTCAGATAACAATTGTTCTATCTGTAAAAATACAGAAAATAACGGAATACTGCATCATTATCCGTCTCTTTTTCAGCAGATCTGCTCATTCGGATAGTTCACCAGATAGAGAGTGCCCGTGGCCCGGGTAAATGCCGTATAAAGCCAACGGAAATAATCGGGCGTCAGATATTCGTCCGTCATATACCCCTGGTCCAGAAAAACATTCTTCCACTGCCCGCCCTGCGCCTTATGGCACGTCACGGCATAGGCATACTTCACTTGCAAGGCATTGTAATAAGGGTCGGCTTTCATCTTCTTCATCCGTTCCCGCTTCACGGTGATGTCGGCATAATCTTCGAGAACGGTATAGAAAAGGCGGTCGTTATCCGCCTTGGGCAGTGCAGGCGCATCACTGTGCAATGTATCCAGCAGAAGATTTGCTTCCAGTTCGAAGTTGTCATAATCGGGAAATTCCAGTGTGACATCCGCAAAACGGAAACCATACAGTTCGCGGGTGCGGCGCACGCGGCGCACCACCGCTGTCTCGCCATTGGCTATAAAGTCCATCTCCTTCTGTTTTTCCGTCCAGTAATAATTATTTTTCGCCACCATCAGCAAGTCGCCCGTATTCAGTTCATCTTCCCGCCAGAGTATCCGGGAGCGGATGCCGTTATTGTAGATATTGGCACGCTTGTTGGAGCGGCATATCACAATCGTCTCGTCCAGCCCGTCGCGGTCGTAACACGTTTCGAGCGCATCTATCAGTTCATCGCCCGGCAGAACTTTGATGTCGGCAAACCCCGCAACCTTTATCTTCGGCAGAGCCTCGCAGGCATCTTCGGCAATCAGTTGGCGCAGGCGCGTAGCGTTCCACAAAATACCCGATTGCTGCTCCTGGCGTACCACTTGGGTCAAGTCCACTTCCTGCACCTCCAGTCCGTAGCCTTTCAAGGCATCTGCAAACAGAGCGGGACTCTGCTCCTCGCCCACCGGCGGAAGCTGTGCCGTATCTCCCATCAGCAAAAGGCGGCATCCCATACCCGAATAGACAAACTGTACCAGGTCGTCCAGCAAACGCCCCGTGCCGAATGCCGAACCCGACAGACCGTCATTGGCAATCATCGACGACTCATCGACAATATATAATGTATGAGTTGTCAAATTATCGTTCACCGAAAAGTTGCCCGTCTCATTGGAAAAAGATTGCTGTCTATAAATTTTTTTATGAATTGTAAACGCCGGATGTCCCGCATAAGCGGAGAAAACCTTCGCCGCCCGCCCCGTCGGAGCCAGTAATACCGACTTCTGTTGCAGCTTATCCAAAGTCCTGACCAGAGCGCCCACCAGCGAGGTCTTACCCGTACCTGCATAGCCACGAAGCAGAAAAACCGTCTCACTACGGGGCGCAAGAAGGAAGTCCGACAAAGATTTTATAGCAATTTCCTGCTCCGGAGTTGGTTGATAAGGAAAATTTTCCTTCATTTGCCTTTCTAAATAGTTATTTATCATTTTTGTAAGAGAAAAAAGTAACGGGAACTGTCGTTTTTAAATTTATTTCTTTTATTTTTGCGGTGCGAATATAACAACTAAAAAACATATTTATCATGAAAACAGTTTTTAATATCGTTTTAGGCTTGTGTGCCCTGGCTTTGGTTTACATCTGCTATGCCAGCATCATGGGTCCTATAAACTTTGAAAAAGCCAAGAAACAAAGAGACGCAGCAGTAATTGCCCGCCTTATCGACATTCGTAAAGCGCAGTTGGAATACCGTGGTTTGCACAACCAGCAATATACTGCCAGCTTCGATACGTTGATTGACTTCGTAAAGAATCAGAAACTTCCGTTTATCTTCAAGCAGGGTGAATTGGACGACAAGCAGTTGGAAGACGGCTTGACTGAAAAGAAGGCTATCAACATCATCAATAAGGCCAAAAAGACGGGCAACTATGCAGAAGTCAAGAAATGGGGATTGGAAAACTTCAAACGCGATACCATGTGGGTAGCCGTGCTGGATACTATCTTCCCGAAAGGCTTCAATGCCGACTCTATGAGATATGTTCCTTTCGGCAACGGTGCACAGTTTGAAATAGCTATCAAGAACGATACTGCCAAATCCGGTGCTCCTTTCTGCCTGCTCGAAGTCAAGACTCCGTATGAAGTATATCTGAACGGTCTCGACAAACAGGAAATCGCTAACCTGAAAGATGTTCAAACCAAGTTGGGCAAATACTCAGGTCTGATGATCGGTAGCCTGGAAACAGCCAACAACAACGCCGGTAACTGGGAATAATCCACCGACACAATACGTATGATAGAAACGACTGATTTTAGTAAATCGGAACAATATACCTTATCCATCCGTCTGAGTACGGATGGATTTTCTTTTTCTATATTCAATCCGCTCGGCGAAGGCAGATTTTCTTTCCACAAGCACGGAGTGGACGATTCCCTGTCCCTCACTGCCAACCTGAAACAGGCTTTCCGCGAAACGGACTGGCTGAAGAATCCTTTCCGCCGTATCAATGTCCTTATGGCAGGCAAGCGCTTTACATTCATTCCGTTGGAATTCTTTGAGGACGAACAGGCGGAAACCGTATTCTATCATAATCACTCCAGACAAGACAACGAACTGGTGCAATACAACATCTTGCATAAGAACAATATAGTCGTACTGTTTGGAATGGACAAAAGCGCCTGCTCCCTTTTACGCGAACAGTATCCCGACGTCCGTTTCTATGCGCAGGCAAGCCCTCTCATAGAGTACTTTGCGGCAAAGAGCCGCCTGGGCAATTGCCGGAAAATGTATGTGCACCTGCGCAAAGAAGCGGCAGAGATATACGCCTACGAACGCGGCCGGCTGGCATTCGCCAACACCTTTGCCTGCAAGGAGACAAACGACCGCCTCTATTACATTCTCTGTGTATGGAAGCAGCTCGGCATGGCGCAGGAACGCGACGAGCTCCACCTCACCGGCGAACTGTACGACAAAGAGCAACTGCTGCCCGAACTGAAAAAATTTATCCGGCAGGTATTCATCATGAACCCTGCCGCCAATCTCGACCTACAAGCTATCAACCTATGCGAGTAATAAGCGGAATATACAAAAGAAGGCGTTTCGACGTGCCCCATACTTTCAAGGCACGCCCCACAACCGATTTCGCCAAAGAGAATCTGTTTAATGTACTGTCCAACTACATGGACTTTGAAGAAGGCGTACGCGCACTCGATTTATTTGCCGGCACAGGCAGCATCAGCATCGAGCTTGTGTCCAGAGGCTGCGACCAGGTAATCAGCGTAGAGAAAGACCGCGACCATTACGCTTTCATCTGCAAGGTAATGAAAGAACTCAAGACCGACAAATGCCTGCCTGTCCGCGGCGATGTATTCAGATATATACAAGGCAGCCGCGAACGGTTCGACTTTATCTTTGCCGACCCGCCGTACGGACTCAAAGAGCTTGAAACCCTGCCCGACCTCATTTTCGACAACAACCTGCTGAAAGAAGACGGCCTGTTCGTGCTGGAGCATGGAAAAACCAATAACTTCGAGGAACATCCCTGCTTTTTGGAAAGAAGAATCTACGGCAGTGTCAATTTCTCTTTCTTCGGCATTCAAGGCTGAAAGCTACAGTAACGGTGCCAGCAGCCGCACTATGCTTTCTGCCGCCTTACGGTGCCAGGGACGTTTCTCCCAATTCTTGGAGAATACCTGCACACATTCCCGCTGATCCTGCAAGAATATCTCACGCATCTGCAATGCGGTCTCGGTGTCGTATATAAAGGCATTCACCTCAAAATTATGCTCGAAACTGCGGAAATCCACGTTCGTAGAGCCTACTGTGGACAATTCGTCATCCGATACCATGAGTTTGGAGTGCAGGAAACCTTTTTTATAAAAGTACACCTTGACACCTGCACGCAACGCCTCTGCCAGATACGAGCAGGAGCCCAGATGCGTCAGCCTGTTATCCGCACGATAAGGCAGCATAAGACGCACATCCACCCCTGCCAGTGCAGCCGTCTGCATGGCTACGAGCACGGCTTCCGTCGGAAGAAAATAAGGAGTCTGTATATAAAAGTATTTCCGGGCGCCGGTTATCGCCATGACAAGTCCCTGCATGATTTCTTTCCAGGGACCTATCGGTTCGGCCGTTACAATCTGCGCCAGTGAAGTGCCGCAGGCATCCACCTTCGGGAAGTAGCGGGCAGACGTAATCAAGGTACGGTCTACAAAATACCAGTCGAGCAGAAAAGCCGTTTGCAGGCCATGCACAGCCTTACCTTCCAGCAGCAGGTGCGTATCACGCCAGATGCCCCATGAAAAGCCGCGCATATAACGTTCGGCCAGATTCATTCCGCCTACAAAGCCCACGCGCCCGTCAATGACTACAATCTTGCGGTGGTTGCGGTAATTCACCTTGCTGGTGAACAAAGGAAAACGTACTTTCAGGAAACTGCGCACTTCCACTCCCGCCTCGCGCATCTGTTCATAAAAGCGGTTGGGAACATGCCAGCATCCCACATCATCATAAATCACACGCACTTCCACTCCCTGCTTCGCTTTCTCCATCAGCACATCGCGCACCATACGGCCTATGGCGTCATCCTCGAAGATATAAAACTCCATGTGGATGTGCCTGGTCGCCTTTTGCAATTCGCGCAGCAAGGATTGAATCATGGAAAGTCCCCGCGTATAGACTTCCACACGGTTTCCATCGAAAGGAAAAGCCTGGTTGGTGTTGCGAAACAGAGAGATAAGGCGGCCGTAATTTGCCGGAAGCGCACAGGAATCCTGAGCAAGATATTCGGCCATCGGCTTCTTCAACAGACGGTTGTAACTCTTCTTGCCAATGACACGCACCCGCCTTTGGCTGCGGCCGAAGAAGAAGTAAAACACCAGTCCCACCACTGGAAGGAACATCAGCACCAATATCCACGCCATTGTCTTTACCGGATTCCGGTTATCGAGAATGATAACCGTGATTGTTCCGATAATTGCGCCAAAATAGATAATATCGAATGCTACTGTGGCAATCAGGCCGGCTATGAAGTTCCAATCAAGCATACATTTGTCACAAGAAGAAATAAGTCCCGAATAAAAATCAAAACAGATTTTAAAACAAATATATGAAAAAGGAAGGAAGTTTTACGACCTATTACATTG
>PPYE01072844.1_pt1 | contig 10920 bp, 10 predicted proteins | sample 1559881 | NCBI WGS metagenome assembly PPYE01 (sample SAMN08240022, study PRJNA423297) | Human gut metagenome, whole genome shotgun sequencing project.
GATGACAGATATGGATATTCCTTATGAGATATTGGATGTTGAAGAAACTATTGTAGAAAAATTTGCATGGGCGGTAAAGGTCGCTAGAGAATCTAAGGCTCCAGTTGCTCTTATTGTAAAAAAAACAGTATTGACCAAAAAGGAGAAGAAACAAGTATATCCAGAAAGTCTGTTGATGAACAGAGAAGAGGCTATCTCGGCTGTTCTTGATGTGTTCGGTGGGGATGCCATATACCTTGCAACCACAGGTCGTGCTACACGTGAACTTCATGAACAAATCACTCTTCATGGCCTTTCTCATGAATTAGAATTTTTGAATGTAGGAGCAATGGGACACCTGTCTTCCATTGGGCTTGGATTGGCTATTGGTCGTCCAGGTAAGAAGATAGTTGTCTTTGATGGAGATGCAGCTGCAGTCATGCACATGGGTAGTTTAGCAACTAATGGTCGCTATCAGCCTAAGAACATGATTCACATTGTGCTTAACAATGGCGTGAATGAGTCTGTCGGAGGTCAGAAATCTTCTGGTCAGACCGTTGATTTGACTGGAGTTGCCAAGGCTTGTGGCTATGAAACTCCCATATCATTTGTTGAGACTAAGGAAGCATTGCAGAATGCTGTCAAGACGTTGGTTGAATGTGACCGTTTGTCTTTTGTGGATGTACATATTTGTCAGGGAATCCGTAAAGATATGCCTAAATTGAGCATAGAACACCAATTACAGAAAGAGGCATTGATGAACTGCCTGAAACAATAAATTACTATGATAGAATTAACGACACCGTTTAGTGAAGAGGCCGTTTCCCGATTGAAAGTGGGCGATGTGGTCTCTATCTCCGGATATATCTATACAGGTAGGGATGCTGTTTTACCCAAGATAGTGAAATATGCAGAAGAAGGTATTTTGGCTGATATGAATGTAGATTTACAAGGTCAAGTTATTTTCCATACGGCTGTTAGTCCTGCTGGCGTGGGGCCTACCTCAAGTAACAAGTTGGAGATAGAAGGTAGTTTTGAACCTTTATCTCGTCATGGCATCAAAATGCATTTAGGTAAAGGTGCTATCAAGTCCGAAACCGTTAAGGCACTGGCGAAAAATAATGCTGTTTTTGCAATAATCCCACCTGTAACTGCTCTTTTGGGTAGTCAGACATCGGAGATAGAATGCGTATGTTGTCCAGAGTTGGGAATGGAAGCATTACATAGAATTAAAGTGGATCATTATCAGGCTATTATTGCCGCAGCTAAAGGAGAAAGTATCTATGGATAGTATAGTTGAACAAGTCGCACAATGTTTAGTGCAGGCTGGCTCTACATTCCGCGAAGACCAAAAAGAAGTCTATCGCAGGGCTATTGATAAAGAGCTAAAAACAAGTAGTTGCTGGGTAATGCGGCAGATTCTGGATAACGCATTGGTTGCAGAGAAAAATAAAAGTCCGCTTTGTGATGATACGGGAATACCTCATTTATTCCTTGAGATTGGAAAGAGTCGACAAGTGACCGGCGAGATGTTGGAATTGATTCAAGAGGGTGTAGCCCTCGGACTTCGCACTCTTCCTGGTCGCCCTATGGCTGTTATGGGCGATGATTACAATCGTATAGACCAGTCGGGAGGCTTAGATTCGGATCCAGGAGCTTTGGTTTCATCACCTATATTAATAAAGCTTGTGGATGAAGATGTTCTCAGACTAACTATCATGATGCTTGGAGGTGGTCCTGCCATCCGTGGAATAACTCAACACGTATTTCATAAGCATAGTGTTCAGGCTGTTATAGATGAAATAGTCGCTCGTGCTATTCCGGCAGTTGCTCAGTTGGGCTGTTCTCCTTGTACGCTTGCAGTTGGAATTGGTCGCTCTCAGTTTGAGGCGACATCCATGATGATGGAAGCAATGGTGAAGGGAAATTACAACGAACAGACTGAATTTGAGAAAAACATTACCGATAAAGTTAATGAATCAAATGTAGGTGCTCTTGGCTTGGGGGGCAAGACCTCTGTTCTAGCAACTTTTGCCAAGATAGGTCCACAGAGAGCTAGTGGCGTAAGAATAGTAGCTTTACGCCCGTGTTGTTGTATTGAACCAAGACGAGCATCTGTGGAATTGTAGTGACTGTTAATTGCATAAGATAGTTCTATCATAAACATAACTTTCTATTCTTATGCATCAGGTAGGCATAGAAGGGGGAGGTATGGTATTGGTAGGGTTATTGTTTCAGATGAAGAACTGTCTGTTAGGAAAATAACAATGGAAGCTGTTTCGACATATAGCGCTACTCTAGAACATTTGCACTATCATCTCAAAGAAAGAATGGATTATGATTATGTTCTCACTTTAGGAAGAAAATGCATCTATATTGCCAGAAATACAGAAGATGATGAAGATGTACTAGTACTGAAGGATATTGTTTTTTTCAGTGAACCCACCATTCATAATGAGTTGTAAGCAAGTAATAAAAGTAGTCGAGACATTTATGCCTTCTGAGTTTTATCCTTATCACACGGAATAGTCGAAGGAAAGGACAAATGTATCGGAAGTGCCAGTATTAACAAACAGCAAAATAGAGAATTTTAACAAAAGGCTAATATGAAAGAATTAAAAGGAAGAAAGATATTAATTCTTGGAGCTACAGCTTCATGTGTACATGTTACGAAGTTTGCTAAGTCTATGGGGGCTTTTGTGTATGTGACAGATAATGTAGCAGATTGTGGACCAGCAAAGAAGCATGCAGATGAGCCAGTAATGATTAGTACTGCTGATGTTGAGGCTTTGACTAAATTCGTACGAGATAATAGTGTTGATGGCGTTATGACTGGCCCAGGAGAGTTTAATATACAAAATGCAATAGAGCTCTGTAGTAGTACAGGCCTACCTTTTTATTGTAATAAGGAACAATGGGAAGTTTGTCAAGACAAGCGAAATTTTAAGGATTTTTGCAAACGATTCGGACTTCCTGGTGTTCCAGAGTACTCTGTGAATGAACAGTTAGAAAAGAGAGATTTTCCTGTGATTGTGAAACCTGTTGATGGATATTCTTCGAAAGGCATCAATATTTGTTGGAATGAAGAAGAGTACAAAATGGCAAAGGAAGTAGCATTGGCGGCATCAAAGTCTGGTAAAATATTGGTCGAAAAATATGTGAATAATGGCGGCGTCACTATTGATGCAAAATATGTGGCTATTGATGGAGATTACTATTTAGAGGCAATGGGGGATAGGTATGTACTGAATGGCGGTTTGATTACTGCTGTCAGTTTTTATCCATCTAAGTACCTAGACTGTTTTATGGCACAAGTTCATCCATATGTAAAGAAAGCATTCTCATCCATAGGATTAAAAAATGGTGCTTTCTTTTTTCAAGCAATTCCTGATGATGAAAAAATATATATATATGAAATGGGGTTGAGAGTGAGCGGAGGTATGATTTATAATATGACTGAAGCTACAAGTGGAAACAATACTCTAAAGATGTTGATTCATTATAATGTAACAGGAGAAATGTGTGAGGAAAGTGATATTAAGAATATTGATGTCAACTTTAAAGGAAAGATTGCATCTACCTTATCTTTTCCACTTAGAATAGGAACGATTGCATCTTTTGAGGGCTTTGATTCCATTCCTGCGATGAAGGGTGTTATTGATTTGACTATATATTATGAAATTGGTAACACCATTTTGCAAAAACATGTCAATACTCTTGATCAGCTGTTTGCTCGCGTGATGGTGTCAGCCGATGATGAAGAATCTTTGTTTGATACACTCCAAGCAATAAGAACAATAGCATCGGTAAAAAATGTTAAGGGAGAAGAAATGATAATTTGGGATACTTATGATCATATTTATGCGAAATATAAAGCAGAGAAGGGGGGATGATTATCATGGTGAAGATATGCAGTTAGAATCTCTTACCTATAGTGAATGTATTAGTGTTATTTATTGTGGATAATTTTAAAATTGTAAATATATGAAAATCCCATTCAATAAACCCTATCTTACCGGCAAAGAAGCTCATTACATGTATCAGGCAGTATATACAGGTAAACTGTCTGGAAATGGCTATTTTACCAAGAAATGTCAAAATTACTTTCAGGAGAGATTTGGTTTTACAAAGTGCCTACTTATAACGTCAGGTACGGATGCACTGGAAATGTGTGCTATGTTATGTAAGCTAAAACCTGGGGATGAAGTAATTGTACCATCATATACCTTTGTTTCTACAGCTTTGGCATTCTTACGTGAAGGAGTGAACGTGATATTTGCAGATAGCATGGACTCCAATCCTAATCTTGATGCAGAGAAATTGGAATCTCTTATAACACCCAAAACGCGTGTCATTGTTCCAGTACATTATGCAGGTGTAGCATGTGATATGGATGTCATTATGACTGTTGCAGAGAAACATAATCTACTTGTCGTGGAGGATGCCGCTCAGGCTATAGACTCGTTTTATATAACGAAAAACGAGAAGCTTATTCAAAAATATGGAACGAATAGGCTACCGTTAGGGAGTATTGGTCATCTTGGCGCATTCTCTTTCCACGAAACAAAGAATGTCACTGCTGGTGGCGAAGGAGGTCTTTTGACTATTAATGATGAAAGTTTTGTTCGACGCTCTGAGATTCTTTGGGAGAAAGGTACTAATCGTGCCGAGTTCTTTCGCGGTGCGGTAAATAAATATGGTTGGGTAGATATGGGGTCTTCCTTCCTTCCTGCAGAAATCAATGCTGCATTTCTTTGGGCACAGTTGGAAAATCTTGATGATATTCAGAGAAAACGTCGCAGGCTTTGGGAACAGTATTTTGTAGGTTTGCAGCAATTGGCAGGCAACGGCTATATTCGTCTTCCTCAGATCCCAAGTTATGCGACTAACAATGCGCATATGTTTTACATTGTATGTCGTAATCTTGAAGAACGAACCAATCTTATTCAGTACCTTAAGGATAAAGGAATAATGGCGCCATTCCACTATCTTAGTCTACATAAAAGTGATTATTATGTTGCTCACTGTATAAATATTCCAGAATTACCAAACTGTGATATGTATACAGATTGTCTTGTTCGTTTACCTATGTTTTATGAGTTGTCATTGGAGCAAGTGGATGAGATTTGTGAACTAATTAACGAGTTCTATAGTCATAAATGAATCTCTTTTGTTTAGATACCCTTTTCCTCTCAGGCTATGGTCTCACTATATAATATAATTCATTGCTATAGCATGACTGTATAATTAGATACATATGATTGACTCTAAACGGATAGCAAAAAATACTGTCTTTCTTTATATAAGGCTCGTTCTTGTTCTTTGTGTAACACTATATACATCCAGAGTAGTCCTCGATAAGTTAGGTGTAGACGATTTTAGTTTGTATAATGTTGTGTACGGAGTAATAGGACTGCTATCTTTTTTAAATGGTACATTAAGTTCTGGCACTTCTCGTTTCATTACGTTTGCCTTAGGCAAAGGAGATCTTGCAAAACTTCAGAAAACTTTTAGTGTTGCATTATATGTTCATGTACTTTTGGCTGTTCTTGTTATTCTTTTAGGCGAGACTGTTGGATTGTGGTATGTACATAATGTGATGGTTATACCTCCTGAGCGCTTATCAGCAGTACTCGTTGTTTATCAGATATCTATTCTTTCTACTGTAATCACAATTCTTCAAGTACCATTTATTTCCGAAGTGATGGCACATGAGAGAATGAGTATTTATGCTTACATCGGAATATACGAAGCCATTGCAAAATTAGCTATTGTTTTCTTGCTGATCTGCAGTCCATTCGATGAACTAATTTATTATGCAGCATTAGTGGCTTTAGCAAGTCTGACGGTATTTCTTTTCTATGTGTTTTACACCAAGCGAAAATTTGATGAGGTTAGCCTTAAGTTTCATTTTGATAAGTTTACTTTTATCTCAATAATGAAGTTTTCTGGATGGAACATTATTGCTAATATAAGCGGTACTTTGATGAAACAAGGGGTGATTATGTTATTCAATATCTTCTTCTCGCCAGTTGTAGTTGCTGCTCAAGCTATATCTAATCAGATTTCTAATGCGATGATGCAGTTCGTGGAGAATGTTCGTCAAGCTATTAACCCACAGGTAATAAAACTATATGCAGACGAGAAGTATGAAGATTCTAAACGTCTTACTCTTCAATCTGCTGAGTATGTATTTGCTCTTCTTCTTCTGATGGGGATTCCATGTATTATGATTATGCCTTCTTTATTGGATTTGTGGTTGGTGGAGGTACCTGAATATGCAGTTGATTTCGCAAGGCTTATTATACTTCAGGACATACTTGGAAATTTTAGCGCAGCATTCTATACTCCAATGGTTGCTGCTAATAAGATTCAGAAGAACTCTATATCTGCTGCTTTTCTTTGTTTTATTCAATTTGGTCTCTTATGTGTCCTGTTTCGGATGGGCTTAGATGCCATTTGGGCAAGAATATTAGGAGTTGTGTTTACTGCCATCTGGAGTTTTGTGGTAAAACCCTATATTCTATGGCGGGATATCAATTATACATGGAATGAATTATTTAGATGCATTTTTAGAAGTATGCGATCTTTTGTTATAGTTGCAATAATATGCTATGTCCTATATGTGTTAATACCTCAAACAACGATTATTAGAAGTCTTTTATTAGCACTTATCTCTATTGTTGTTGTGCTTGTGGTTTCTTATACTTTTATGACAAAGAGTGTTAGAAAAGAGATTATGTCTTTTGTTGTTAGAAAAGTAAGAAAACAAAAATGAAACATTATATAATTCTTACAAGTGGGCTTTTTAATATGGGTGGAGCAGAAATGTTCACTAGTAATAAGTGCCGATATCTTAATTCTATAGGCTGGAGGGTGAATGTATTCTACTTTCGTGCAGGAAATAAAATAATGATTGATAGTCTTGCTGAATTTCGGCAGAATCGTATACCCGATTTGATTTATAGTATTACATATGTTAACAAAACGAAGCGAAAGGAAATCCTTGATAAAATATGTATGGGTATTAAACATGGAGATCAGGTTGTAGTTGAATCCCATATAATGAATTTAGCTTATTGGGGTGAGTTGATAGCTAAAAGAACTGGTGCAAAAAATATTCTGAACTCAATGGAAGAAAACATCAATCAACTGACCAAAAAGGAGGCGGCTTTCGTTGAATATAAGATGAAAAGATGGGAGATACTGAATGCCAGTGTAAAATCATTCCATCGCTATTTTAACAATCTATATAAAGAAGAATATGCAAACTATGTACATAAATATATGCGAGCGTATTGTTCAAATGTAGTGGATGAGAATACTTCTTTTCAGGACGATGTACGAAAGGCGGATTTCAATATAATGAGTGTGGGAAGATTGGATAAACCATATGTGAATTATATGTTGCAAGAAGTTTTATCGCTAGTGTGTGAAAAAACTCAATATCAGTTTAATTTTCTTATAATCGGTGGATCTCCTGATGGTAGTGTAGAAGAGGAAATAGATAAAATGTTTTCTTCGTTACAAAATGTGAAGGTATATCTTTATGGATATATGTTTCCTATTCCACTTAATTTATTGAACAAAGCTGATGTAAGCATAGCAACTGCAAACTCTATATTGGTCACATCGAATTTGGGAATTCCGACTATAGCAATTGATATTCACGACAATTATCCAATGGGCATATATGGAAAAAGCACTACTAATTTGTTCTCACGTGACGAAGAACCTATTCAACAAATATCATATCTGCTTAAGCAAGTTCTTATAGATGAAGTATACAAAAAGGAACAGCCATTGGAGATAGATACATCATCTGAATTGGAAGCTGTATTCAGTAAGCAAGTGGATTTTCTTGAATTGTCGTCAGATGATCATAAGGCATACGATGTTGAGTCTATGTACCCATGGTATAAGTATATTTATGATCAAACAAAAAAATATATTCATCAGGTGATGGGAAATGAATAAAGGTAAATTTGTATTATTAATATTATTTTTAGTTGTGTTATCTGCGGACTTCTGTAAAGCTTCGGATAAGTGTTTGCGTATAGAAGAAAATAGAATAGCAAGTAAACAGGTGTGTTTTTCGTCATCAGATACTATTTATACAATTGACAAAGTAATAGATCTTGATGGTGGAATTCTGAAACTGCCTGATAATTGCATTTTACGATTTGATGGCGGCGTAATATTGAATGGTACTGTTATCTTCAATAATACAAGAATCCAAAATCCTTGCTTTCGAAATGTGCGATTTGAAGGTAATATCAAGAATGAGACATTTAATATATCAGATTATGGTGCGATTGCAGGTTCAGATATGGATTGCGCTGTTGTTATCAATGACTTAATAAAACTACAGTCATCTTCTATACCTTCGCGAAGTGCAAAGACGATTGTCATTCCGAATGGTACTTTCTATATTGACAACCCTATTGTGCTATGGGCCGGTTGGGAAGCACCAGTTACACTTCAAGGCAATGGAAATACGTCTACTCTTTGTCAGAGGAGAGACAATGTGAATATTATAAGGTTATATGAGAACCATTATATAAGAAATTTGAAACTAATATATAAAAACAGGCAGATATTAGATAATTCAGGCTCTGTTGCTATTGCATGCCAACGGTCAATATTTTCTTTATTTGAGAATTTAACCATCTGTAAAGCAAAGTCTGCTTTCGGTTATATTCCATTGAATGACCAAAAAAAAGGGTGGAACCCGACAAGAATAAAAGATCAATGCTATGTTTCGTGTAACTTTCGTAATATCCGTATTTATGAATTCAGTGGATATGCGCTTGATTTCTCAAAAGAGTTTCCTCAGGGAGACAGTGGAAGTGCATTTGATAACGTTTATATAAATTCTAATGATTGGTTAGGGCGTACGACTGACAACAAGAGTCTGGGGGCGATAAAAGGTGATAATACTGTAGCGGCGATGACTCAACTAAATATAGAAGGTTCTCATTACTCCTCTAATTTGATTGATTTAAGTGGCATGTCTAGAGTATCTATTCAAAGTTTGCATATAGAAGGTATAAAAAATATGCCAATAATTGTCAAGAATTCTATCCAATCACTAGCAAATATTAGCATGATGGATATTCAGTTTTGTAATTTTACAGCCGATAATTATGTTGCATTTTTGTCTGAAGATGATGCTCTTATTACGATAGGTAATTTTTGTGTGCGAAACGATTGTAAGAAGAATTCTAATGCGACATTAATGACGAAACAGAAAACAAGTAACTCCCATAACATAACAATTGAGTATTCTATAGACTGTTTGGATTTTCTAAAATAGTAGTTATGGTAAATAAAATATTTGCACTTTCTGTAGTACTATATCCTATATTGTCAGCCTATATAATTTATGGGCCGATTGACTTAGGAGTATTTTTATGTACAATTTTGGGTGTCTTTGTTCTCTTGAAAAATAATGTTAAATCCTTGAGACTTCCACGATTCCTTTTGGCATTTTTTATTTATACCATATTGGCTGCAATAGTTGTAACACACAGTTTTCCTTTGCGGCTAGCATTGTATATAATTTTGTTGGCACTTGTATGCTCCTTTCTAAATTTTGATCAAATCTTCTGTTATTACAAGAGGACGTCAATAGTATGTATACTATTTTTCTTTGTACAAGAGATTATGCTGATTTTTACTGGTGTATCGATTCCTGGTGTGTTTTCATTCTTGCCTACTGTGTATGGAGATGGTACAGCGGCATATTTTGAAAGTCATCAAGAGGTAGTCCGGCAAGCTTCATTTTTCCTTGAGCCATCCTATTTTGCTCAATTTTTACTGCCATGGGTAATTATTGAATTGTTTGCTGGGGGAAAAAAACATATTAGAACGGCTATCTATATTTCTGTAGTAATACTATTCATTCGTTCTGGTGTTGGAGTCCTTGTTATGGCAATTTCTTGGTTTCTCTGGTTGCTGTTTGCCAATATGCGACGGAGGAAAAAAATTGGTATAGTTTTATTTGCTTGTGTCTTTTTATTGCTTGTTTTTGTAATAAGTCCTGAAATAGTCGATTCATTGTTGGGAAGAATGAATGAATTGTCTATTAATGGTGCAGATGAGCGATTTCAGACATCTGGTTTTATTCGTTTTTTTCGTGGTTATTATTTGTATGCAGGACTACCTTTTATAAATATGGTTTTTGGAATGAATCCATCGGAAATCAATGACTTTATGATGAGAAATACGATGGGACTATTTGATAAAGATATGTCATTTATAAATGGTGTTGCTACTATATTATGCCAATACGGTGCAATTGGCCTGGCTTTGTTTTCTTTCCATATGTTTTCTTTTATTCGAAAGGGAAGCTATGTAAAAAGTGTATTGGCGGTTAGTATTATTCTTATACTTTTTGCTGAGTCATATTTTATTTGTTCACGTATGCTGTTGGCAGTAGGGTTATGTTGTACATATCCGAGTCTTAATTCAAAAAATATTTCATAGGTTATTATGAGAACTCTATTCATTACCAATACGTATCTTGATGGAAACAGTGGTGGCGTATATGCAACAAAGGCATATATAAATGCATTTGCTCAACTTTCTGAGACAATGACTTTAGTCTATGCAATGAAGGATACTAGCCCAACTGACTCTCTTTGTGGTCATATAAATATGATTCCGGTTGAGGATAGAAGAACTGTAGCAAGGAAGTTTTTAGATCTTTGTTTCGGAGTAGTAAATCGTTTCCAAAGGAACTTATTAGGTTTGGTTGATTTATCCCAGTTCGACATAGTAGTTTTTAATAATAGTGACGTAAGTTCTGGACTTATTAAAATTGTAAAGAAATATGGCCTAAAAGTGATTACGATCCATCACAATTATCAGATAGAGTATTTGAAAGGAAATTCAAGTCGTATAACGTTACTACCAAATCTTTTTTGGACTTATATATAC
>PPYE01662538.1_pt1 | contig 10919 bp, 10 predicted proteins | sample 1559881 | NCBI WGS metagenome assembly PPYE01 (sample SAMN08240022, study PRJNA423297) | Human gut metagenome, whole genome shotgun sequencing project.
TGCTCAGGCAGAGCAGGGTTCAGTCGAAGATTTCCAGCCGGTGCTGAGAAAGACCCGGAAGCCCGGCACCGGGTGCATCTCTCAGATCAATGACCACCTGTTTGAGGGGCGCTACTCCCCCACCTGGCCGGACGGCACAAAGCATTCCAAATGCGTCTACGCCCACACCCGGGAGGAGTGCGAGGCAAAGCTGAAGGTGCTGATCCAGCAGATGAACGCGGAGCGGCAGGCCCTGCGGGACCGGGCACGGGGCATCACTCCGCCGGATAAGCTCACCAAAACCCAGAAGAAGATCTGGATGTACATGAAGTTCCACCCCAACGTGACCAGTTATCGGGCCATCGCCAAAGGCGCCGGGGTGACGAGGCACACGGCGGCGAAGTGGTATGCGATGATGCAGAGAATGCTGGGGGGAATCTGAAATAGAGGAGGATCGTATCATAACTCGATACGATCCTCTTTCATTTGTCATTATATGATTTTGCCATCATGGTGCATATGGGAGGGGCAAATCTCATTGATGTCAATTTTATTGCCTTGGATGGGTTGCAGTTTATATGGACCGGGGTGGCCGCCCATGCGGCTTCCGCGCCGGAGCAGGGACGCAACGCCCTCAATGCGGCCAGACTGTTTATGGATGCCACGGATATGATGCGTCAGCATATCATCCAGGATGCGAGAATCCATAGAATAATCAAGGCTGGCGGCATGGCCTCCAATATTGTGCCGGACCGGGCGGAGGTTGAATTTCTGACCCGGGCACCAAAGCGCAGCCAGCTCAATGACATCACCCAGTGTGTCAAGGATTGTTCCAAAGCGGCTGCCATGGCCACCCGGACCCAGGTGGAGTTCCATCCGGTGGGCGAGGCCTATCATGAACTGTATATCAGTCCCTCGGGCAGGCAGGTTATGAAGGAATGCTATCCCAATGTATTAAATTGTTATTTTGCGGATATGGCTCCGGAAGCGCAGGATATGAGCGGGAAACTCAATTGCTATACCAAAGAGCGCTATGGTCAGGAGTACGACCGGGAATATTTCTACACCGGAATCTGTGATTTGAGCTATATCAACATTGAAGATCCGGAGGAGCAGCGGAAACGGATTTCCCAGAGTATGCCTCTGTTCGGATGGTATTATGACATTCCCTTTGAAGAGATCAAGAAGATTTCCATGGCAGGCATCAACATCGGCCCCTGGGGAAAAGATTTTCATAAGCTGACCGAGCGTGTTCTGATGGAGAACCTGTATGACAGAACGCCCCATATTTTAGACCATGCAATCACGATACTGCTGGGGTGAGACAGGAAACGTTTCGAAAATACCAACCTTCTTTCTGGCGGGAGCCGGAGGTTTTGATCAGGGGGGCCTCTGGCTCCCACCGTTTCTGTATTTGTACCTCAGTTGCTGGCAGAGGGCGCCCGGTTTAGAAAAACGGCACCCCGTCGGACCAACCGGTGAGGCTGGACCAACGGGGTGCCGTTGTGTGTTGTTGTTTTTGTCCAATCATGCCATCGTGCAAAGTACCGGGGGAAAGGTAGCAGAGCTGCCCACTGGGTTACTCTGCCTTGCGCTTGCGGATTTCTTCGATCATGGCAGGCAGAACCTTCATCACGTCGCCTACGATGCCCACATCGGCCACATCAAAGATGGGGGCGTCCTCGTCCTTGTTGATGGCCACCACATAGCCGGAACCGGTCATGCCGGACACGTGCTGGGTGGCGCCGGACACGCCGCAGGCGATGTACAGGGCGGGGGAGACAATCTTGCCGGACTGGCCTACCTGGTGGGCACGGGACACCCAGCCCTCCTCGATGGCAGGACGGGTGGCGCCCACCACGCCGCCCAGCAGCTGGGCCAGCTCCTCCACCAGGGCGAAGTTCTCCTGGCTGCCCATACCACGGCCGCCGGTGACGATGACCTTGGCCTCCTCCAGGTTCACGGACTCGGAGATCTCCTTCACCGCTTCCACTACCTTGGTCTTGATGGCATCGGCGGGCACCTCCACCGCCTCAGCGGTGACAGGGGCGGCTTCGCCGGCCTCAGGCTTGGAGAAGGCGCCGGAGCGGACGGTGGCCACTACAGGCAGGGTGTCCACCACCACGTCGTTGAGCACCGTGCCACCGTAGAGGGGAACGGTCCATACGGGGGTGCCGTTGTCGATCTTCAGCGCGGTGGCGTCCTGCACACTGCCCAGGCCCTTCCGGGCGTCCAGCCGGGCGGTGAGCTCCCGGCCCAGGGGGGTGTTGCCGGCCAGCACCGCGGCGGGCGCATACTTGTTGACCATGGCCTCCAGCGCGCAGACCATGGCGTCGCTGCAGCCGTCGCTGAAGGCAGCACCCTCTACCGAGAGTACGCCGTCACACAGCGGAGCAGCCTTTTCTGCGGCGGCGGCATTGTCCGTGCCCACCGCCAAAGCCAGCACCTTACCGCCGGTGAGACCGGCCAGGGTGCGGGCGGGAGTCAGAGCCTCCAGGCTCACATTTACCACTTTGCCTTCCTTTTGCTCCAGGAAGACCAGAATATCTTTGCAATTGCCCCAATCCATGTCTGTCTCTCCTTTACAGCAGCTTGGCGGCGGCCATCATATCCACAGCCTTGATGGCGGATTCCGCAGCAGTTTCCTCGTTGATTTTCACACCGGCCTGGCGCTTGGCGGGCTCAAAGACCTTGACCACGTGGGCGGTGGGCTTGCCGGGCTCCACAGAGTCCAGATCGGCGGCGGAGAGCACGGGGATGGCCATCTTCCGGGCGGCCATCTTGCTCTTGATGGTGGGGTAACGGGGGTCATAGGCGGGCTTGTTCACCGTGACCACGCAGGGGAGCGCGGACTCTACCTTGCGGTAGCCCTCCTCAGTCTCCTGCTTGGCGCAGATGCCGGCGTCCGTCTGCTCGATGTCCACCAGGTCCACAATCACGCCGGTGCCCATGGCCTCAGCCAGCTGGGGCCCCAGCTGACCGCTGGCCCGGTCGGTGGCCTCGCGGCCGCAGAAAATCAGGTCAAAGGGCTTGCCGGCGTCCGCCTCCAGCTTCCGGATGGCGGCGGCCAGGATCTTGCTGCGGCCCAGGGTGTCCGCGCCCTCAAAAGTGGGGTCGCTGATGACATAGCCCTGGTTGGCGCCCACGGCCAGGCAGGTCTTCACCGCGTCCCGGGCTTTCTCTGGGCCCACGGTGATGGCGGTGATGTTGCCACCCACGGCTTCTTTGAGGCGGGTGGCCATCTCCAGCGCATAGGTATCAAAGGCGTTGACCACTGGGGTAACGCCGTCCAGATTCACTTCCTCGGTGCCGGGCTTCAGATGGATTTCCACCGAGTCATCGGGCACCTGCTTCAGGCAAACCAGAATCTCCATATCACTCGAGCTCCTTCAATTAGAATTTTCCAATGGTGTTGTTGGCAACCACAATGCGCTGCACCTCGTTGGTGCCCTCAAAGATCTGGAAGATCTTAGCGTCGCGGAGCAGCTTTTCCACCGGGTACTCCCGGCTGTAACCGTAACCGCCGAACATCTGGATGGCCTCGGATGCCACCTCCATGGCGATGTCGGAAGCATAGCACTTAGCGATGGCGGACTCCTTGGAGCAGGGCAGGCCCTGATCCATCAGAGTCAGGGTGTGGGCCACCATCTGACGGGCGGTCTCAATCTTGATGGCCATGTCAGCCACCTTGAACTGGAGGGCCTGGTTCTTCAGAATGGGCTTGCCGAACTGGACACGCTCCTTGCCATAGGCAATGGCCTCTTCCATGGCCCGCTGGGCGATGCCGGTGGCGATGCAGCCCATCCAGGCACGGGCCTGGTCCAGAGTCTTCATGGCGATGGTGAAGCCCTGCCCCTCAGCGCCCAGCAGATCGGAGGCAGGGATACGGCAGTCGTCCAGCACCACGTCGCAGGTGTTGGAGGTGCGGATACCCATCTTGTCCTCCTCGTGGCCGGTGGAGAGACCGGGGGTGCCGGCCTCGATGAAGAACATGGACATGCCCTTCACGCCGGCGGACTTGTCGGTCATGGCGGTGACGCAGTAGAAGGAGGCCACGCCGCCGTTGGTGATGAAGCACTTGCGGCCGTTGAGGATGTAGCTGTCCCCGTCCTTCACGGCGGTGGTCTTGCCGGCGCTGGCGTCGGAGCCGGCACCGGGCTCGGTGAGGCAGAAGGCACCGAAGCCGCCGTCCATGATGAGCTGGCAGGCGTGCTTCTTCTGGGCCTCGTTGCCGGCGATGAGCACCGGCTTCATGCCCAGGCCGCTGGCGGAGATGGTGGTAGCAAAGCCGGCGTCGGCCTTGGCCATCTCCTCAAACAGGGCGGCCACATCCACCCGGCTCAGACCGGGGCCGCCGTACTCCTCGGGGACCTCCAGTGTCTGCAGCTGCATCTCGATAGCCTGGTCGTAGATCTCCTTGGGCCACTCGCCGCTGCGGTCAAACTCCTTGCAGGGCTCCTTGACCTCGTTTTCACAAAAATCCTTCACATCGCCCAGCAGATCCTGGGCAGCCTCTGAAATCAAATAGGACATGAGTTTTTCCTCCGCTCGATTTTCTGTCTTTTCCAGTATGTTTACAGGGTGTAGCAGACCTTGCCGGGATTCAGGATCATGTTGGGGTCAAAGGTGTGCTTGATGCCCTCCATCAGGCGCATGTTCACCGGGCCCACCATCTCGGCCAGATACTCCATCTTGCCCCGGCCGATGCCGTGCTCGCCGGAGATGAGGCCGCCCAGCTCAGTGGCCTTGCCGTAGGCCCGCTTCATGAAGGCGGCCACCTGGCGCTTGAACTCCTCCGGGTCCATGTCGTTGGAGCAGTTGTAGATGTGCAGGTTGCCGTCGCCGGCGTGGCCGAAGCTCTTGACCTCGAAGTCGTAGTCCTTGGCGATCTCGTTGATGAAGTTCACATAGTGGGCGATCTCGTTGACGGGCACCACCACGTCGCTCTCGTCCAGCAGCTTGGTGTTGGCCTCAATGGCCTCCAGGAAGGTGGAACGGGCGGCCCAGGCGTCCTTCTTCAGCTGGGGAGTGTCGGCTACCAGGATGTCCAGAGCGCCGGCCTCCAGCAGGACCTCGGAGGCCTGCTCGATCATCTCGTCCAGCTGCTCCTCGCTGTCCCCGTCGAAGGTGATGAGCAGGTAGGCGTTCACGTCGCTGCCCTCAAAGGTCTGGGGGAAGGTGCTCTTGCCCAGGTAGGACTCGCTGAGGCGGACGATCTCCCGCTCCATGAACTCCAGGGCCTGGGGGTGCAGGTTGGCCCGCATCATTTTGGGCACGGTGGCGATGCAGTCCTCCAGGTTCTCATAGAGGGCCACCAGGCTGATGACAGCCTTGGGGGCGGGAATCAGCTTCAGAGTCAGCTCGGTGATGATGCCCAGAGTGCCCTCAGAGCCGATCATCAGATTGAGCAGGGAGTAGCCGGAGCTGGTCTTGGATACGCTGGCGCCCATGTTTACGATCTCACCGGTGGGCAGGACCACGGTCATGGCCCGCACATAGTCCCGGGTGGTGCCGTACTTGACCGCCCGCATACCGCCGGCGTTGGTGGACACGTTGCCGCCCAGGGTGGCGAACTTCTCGCCGGGATCGGGGGGATAGAGGAAGCCCTTCTTGGCTGCGTCCTCGGCCAGATCGTTGAGGAGCACGCCGGCCTGGACCCGGACCACCATGTTGTCGGTGTCGTAGGAGAGAATCTTGTTCATCTTGGCGATGGACAGCACCACACCGCCGCAGACCGGGACAGCGCCGCCGGTCAGGCCGGTGCCGGCGCCCCGGGGGGTGACCGGTACATGGTGCTCGTTGCACAGCTTCATCACTGCGGCCACCTCTTCGGTGGAGACAGCCTCCACCACCACCTCGGGCATGGCCTTGCCGTAGATGGGCATCTCGTCGTGGGAGAAGTCGTCGTTGATGTCCCCGTCCACGCTGACCCGGCCGGGCACCGCAGCCTGCAACGCCTGGATCAGTTCGGGGGTCACTTTTTCATACTGACTCATAGCGGATTCCTCTTTTCTTTCCTTCTCATTAAGTAATTTATTCTGCTTTCTTTACAATCACCGACACGCCGTCGGGGATTACCGTGATGGGGCTGTCCGCCCAGCCCAGCAGCCGGTCGGCCAGGTCGATGGCCGCCGAAAGATCGGGGGCCCAGTGCATGTGCATGGCCTCCACCATCTCCCGGGGGGCCTGGGTGACCATGATCACCGGGTGCTTTAAGAGAATACGGCAGAGAATCTGAGCTTCCCACTGGTCGGGAATGGTGCGGTCGCTGGGGGTGGCCAGGAAGGAGGCCATGATTTTTTCCTCGTCGGGTTCCTGAGCGAAGGTGTCGTAGAACGACTGGCCGCCGTGTCCGTCGCTGCAGGCGGAGACCATAATGATCACACCCCCGGGGGCGCAGGTGGCCTCGGCAGCGGTCATTCCCTTCACCGATTGGTAGATGTTCTGGTCCAGGGGATAGCCGCCGTTGGTGGAGATGACAATGGGGGCGGGGACAGCTGAGACACCGGAGAGCTGTTCTACAAAAGCGCAGCCAGCCCGGTGGGCCTCATTGAAGTGGCCGGCGAAAGCGGCAATCACTTCTTTTTTCTCGTCAATGACTACATTGCAGATGAAAGCCAGCTTAGCCTGCTGGGCGGCGTAGATCATATCCCGGTGAATGGGGTTGCCGTCCAGGATGCCGGTGCGGGCAAAGAGGCTGTCAATGAAAGCGGAGCAGTGGTTGGCCAGTACGGTGGTCCGGCTGGCGACTCCGGGGAGCACACTCTTGCGCCCGCCGGAGAAACCGGCAAAGAAGTGGGGCTCAATGAAGCCCTCAGCCACCAGCAGGTCCGCCTGGGCGGCCAGCTTGTTGATGAGCAGCTTGCCGCCGGAGGGCAGGGTGCCCAGAGATACCATGTCCTCATCCTTGCCGCTGAGATGGACGGCAAAGTGCAGGCCGGACCGGAGGAAAAGCTCCTCGCCGTATTTGTCCAGCATCTCTTCCCGGGTGGTGGGGCGGTGGAAGCCGGTGGCCACCAGCACGGTGATCTTTGCAGAAGGGGAACCGGCCCGGATCTCATCTACCAACTGGGGCAAAATAACCTTGCTGGGGACCGGGCGGGTGTGATCGCTGCTGATAATGACAACCTGATGCTTGCCTTTGGCCAATTCCCGGAGCGGGGGCGTGCCGATGGGGTTCTCCAGAGCCTGCCGCACCAGCTGATCCTGGTCGGCCTGAGGCCGATAGCTCTGTGCGCCGGAGCGGAGAACCGCCGCCAGGCGCTGGTCCGGGATCTGAGCCTCAACCCGGCCCCGTCCGTAAGGAAGGGAAATCGTCTGCATAGATGATAACCTCCTGTTTCAGTGGTTGACCTATTCCTTAAATTGGTTCTACCATATAAAATAAAAAGCGCGCAACAATACAAGGAATTTTTAGAACATTTATATATTATTCCTGAGACTTCTAGATGTCAAGGCGATAATTGGACAATATTACGAAAAAGTTTGCAATTATCGGCTTTTTTAAAAACATGTTGGTCCTACCAGTTAGAATGAGTTGGTCGCACCTTTACAGTGGCCTTCTCCTTGTGCTATACTATTTACATGTACATCATGCCAAGGAGGAAGATTTCCATGGCGGAACAGCCCAAATCCTATGAAAAAGTGCTCACCTATCTGGAGGATTCCTTGCGCCGCGGACAGCTGTCCCTGGGGGATCCCTTGCCTCCGGAGCGGGAGCTGGCCGAGCAGTTGGGCATCAGCCGCAACTCGGTGCGGGAGGCAGTTCGGCTGCTGGAGCATATGGGATTTATCGTCAGCAACCAAGGGGCCGGCAATTTTATCTGCTGCAACATCCAGCGCAATCTGCAGGACTCCTTTGACCTGCTGATGCTCCTGCAGCAGATCGACTACCGGAGGCTGGGGGAGCTGCGGGCGGGCCTGGAGCTGCAGGCCGCCCTGTTGGCCCTGGGGCGCATCACCGACGAGCAGGTCCGGGAGCTGTCCGGAATGGTGGAGGAGATGGCGTCCTGTTCCTCCAAGCGGGCCGCCCAACTGGATAAGCAGCTCCATGATACCATTGCCGCCATCTCAGGCAACGAGCTGATTATCCAGATTCACCGGGCCCTCTCCACCACTATCGACCGCTTCATCACCGATATGCGCCGGCATATCCTGCGCAACTTCCAGACCGGCAACCAGCTGCAGTACGCCCACGAACAGATTGTGGACGCTCTGGCCCGCCGGGATAAGGCCCAGCTGATTCTGGCCATCAACCACCACTTCAATGTGATCAGCGCCAATATGGAACAGAACCTGTGACAAGATGTTTATCATGCAGAAAAAGACGCTCCCTGCCCTTTGAACTGAACCCGTAAAAGCGGACAATAGACAAAACGCCCCCTGATGTAGGAAAATGGAAGTACTACATCAGGGGGTATTGTTATGGCCAGGAAATATGAAAAAGTGAAGGCACTTCTTCCGGCAGTCGAGCAACTGCAGGCGGAAGGGAAAACGCGGAAAGAGATAGCAAAGGAATTGGGGTTGCAAAGTGAAAGAACAGTAAAAGATTTGCTCTACCGTGCACGACACAAGCAGGAGAAGGCCATTCCCAAACAGCGAGGGAGAAAGCCTGCCAAGACATTGGCGGAGTATAAATATGAGAACAAAAGGCTAAAGATGGAGAACAAACTGTTGCGGGATTTTCTGCAATCTATCGAAAGGAAGTGAGGCCCAAACTCAAATACCAGGTAATATACCGGCATCGAGCAGAATATTCAGTATCCGTCATGTGCAGATTCTTTGGTGTATCCCGCAGCGGCTATTATGATTTTGTTCACCGTGCAGGCAGGCCTGAGAAAGATAAAGAACTGGCTGATCTCATTGCCTGGCAGCGTAAGCGATGTTGGGGCACTTATGGTTATCGCCGGATGTGGATGTGGCTAAAAAGGCAAAACATCCACAAAAATCCCAAAACCATCCTTCGTATCATGAGAAAGTACAATTTACTGTCCGAAATACGGCGGCACAGGAAATGGCAGCAGATGGGGCAGCAGGCGCACAAGTACAAGAATCTGCTGAACAGGAAGTTTCATGCAGACAGGCCCAACAGAAAATGGGTCACGGACATCTCCTACATCCACACCAAGCAAGGCGTACTGTATCTGTCCATGATCCGCGATCTCTACGACAATTGCATTGTGGCTTACAAAACCGGAACGGAACAAACAGTGAATCTGGTTCTGGATACCATTCGTCTTGCTATGAAGCAAGTAAAAAAGAAGGCCGCTGAGGAGCTGCAACTCCACAGCGACCAGGGTGCTCAATACGCCTCACAAGCATATTTTGAGCTGACTCAAACATACGGCATTACGCCCTCTATGTCAAGACGAGGAAACCCATATGACAATGCAATGGCAGAAAATTTCTTCTCTATTCTCAAAACAGAATGTATCTACCGCCGCAAACCAGCTACCTTCTCTGAGGCCAACGAGATGGTTGACCGCTATATTCACTTCTACAACCATGAGCGCATCCAACTAAAAACTGGAGAGGCGCCGCTGGCGCGACGCCTCTCATACTAAAACTCCTTATTCTTACATCCGCAGGCGCTTTTTGTGATGTCCGTACAATTTGGGGCAGTTCACGGAATATATCCCGTACAGCTCCAACAAACGCCTGTGGTGGAAGTGCACACAATGCGGATATGAGTGGCAGTCCCCTGTTGCCAGCCGGACCCGCGGTACTCGCTGCCCTGTCTGCACAGGAAATACTGCGGCAGAGGGAATCAACGACCTGTGTACCACCCATCCAGACCTGGTAAAAGAGTGGAACTTCGGCAAGAACAAAGACCTCTCCCCCAAGCACTACTCCGCCGGCAGCGGCAAATATGTGTGGTGGGTATGCTCCACCTGTGGCTTTGAATGGCAGGCCGCCATTTCCAACCGGACGCGGAATCGAAATTGCCCCCGCTGCATCGGAAAAGTAACCACACCGGAAAAATCGCTGGCGCGAACCTACCCACACCTCGCGCAGCAGTGGTGTTTTTCCCGTAACGGAGAACTCACTCCCCAGGACGTCCTCCCTCACTCTGATAAAAAAGTGTGGTGGCAGTGCTCCGCCGGGCATACCTGGAGCGCCGCGATATCCAGCCGGGTCCGGGGAAACGGCTGTCCCTACTGCGGAAACAAGCGGATTCTGCCAGGTTATAACGACTTTGCCTCAACCCATCCGGAGCTTCTGAAGGAATGGGACTACCATAAAAATTCTGTTCAGCCAACCGAAATCTTCGCCGGAAGCCAGAAAAAAGTATATTGGTTATGCGGGAAAGGACACAGCTGGCAGGCAACTGTACATAACCGCGTCCATGGCAACAACTGCCCCTACTGTGCTGGAAAATATGCCGTTCCGGGGGAGACTGATCTGACGTCAAACGCTCCCCTTCTGGCCGAGGAGTGGCACCCAGAGAAAAACAGGCCTCTGACCCCTCGGGACGTGACTGCTGGGAGCAGCCGTAAAGTATGGTGGAAATGCAGACGCTGCGGCTTCGAATGGCAGGCCATCGTATGGTCCCGCTGCAAAGGCCGGGGGTGTCCGCGCTGCGCCGGGAAAATAAAATCTCCTTCAGGGCCTGCATAAGACAAGCGAGCCAGCACCCGTACGGGTACTGGCTCGCTTTTTCGCGCACGATGCAAAGGTAAACTCAATTCTATTTGGCCTTACTTAACTTACAAAGCTGGTTCCGCTCCGCCAAAATATGCTCCGCCTCCTGGCAAACGGACAAGATCTGCTCTGTCTTTTGGGTCGATACCGCCTCCTGTAGCTGAGCGAGGCACTCTGCCAGTTGGTCCTCGATCTCCGTCAGCGCCTCACTGCTCACCGGGTCGCTGAATCGAAGATTTTCCGCCAGCTTCTCCAGGGGGCGTGCCGCCTCAGAGACCTGATTCAGCGCGACCAGGGCC
>PPYE01682745.1_pt1 | contig 10919 bp, 9 predicted proteins | sample 1559881 | NCBI WGS metagenome assembly PPYE01 (sample SAMN08240022, study PRJNA423297) | Human gut metagenome, whole genome shotgun sequencing project.
ATGGATTTGGACGTATTGGACGTCTTGCATTCAGACAGATGTTCGGAGCAGAAGGATATGAAGTTGTAGCAATCAACGATTTAACATCTCCAAAGATGCTTGCACACTTATTAAAATACGATTCTTCACAGGGAACATATGCATTAGCTGATAAAGTAGAAGCTGGTGAAAACTCTATCACAGTTGATGGAAAAGAAATCACAATCTACGCTGAAGCTGATGCTAAAAACCTTCCATGGGGAGAACTTGGAGTAGACGTAGTACTTGAGTGTACAGGATTCTACACATCTAAAGAAAAAGCATCTGCTCATATCGAAGCAGGAGCAAGAAAGGTTGTTATTTCTGCACCAGCAGGAAACGATCTTCCAACAATCGTTTACAATGTAAACCACAATGAATTAAAAGCAGAGGATACAGTTATTTCTGCTGCATCTTGTACAACAAACTGCTTAGCACCTATGGCAAAAGCTCTTAATGATCTTGCAGCAATCAAATCTGGAATCATGTGCACAATCCATGCTTACACAGGAGATCAGATGACTCTTGACGGACCACAGAGAAAAGGTGACTTAAGAAGATCTCGTGCAGCAGCAGTTAACATCGTACCTAACTCTACAGGTGCTGCTAAAGCAATCGGACTTGTTATTCCAGAATTAAACGGAAAATTAATCGGATCTGCTCAGCGTGTTCCAACTCCTACAGGATCTACAACAATCTTAACAGCAGTTGTTGAAGGAAATGTAACAGTTGATGAAGTAAACGCAGCTATGAAAGCAGCTCAGACAGAATCTTTCGGATATAACACAGACGAAATCGTATCTAGCGATATCGTAGGAATGAGATATGGTTCTTTATTCGATGCTACACAGACAATGGTTCTTCCATTAGATAATGGAACAACAGAGGTTCAGGTTGTATCTTGGTATGACAACGAAAACTCTTACACAAGCCAGATGGTAAGAACAATCAAATACTTTGCTGAATTAGCTTAATTTGATATTGGAATGAGGACAGGCCTGTAATTATACAGTGTAATAAGACTCAGATAAGGGGTCCGGTCTTTTGGACCGGGCCCCTATTTTTAATCAAGGATTGAGAAACCCTGATCAATTAAGATATGCCTTATGGCATACAATCTTAGGAGGAAAAACGAAACATGTTAAACAAAAAATCTGTAGATGACATTAATGTAGCAGGAAAGAAAGTCTTAGTACGTTGCGATTTCAACGTGCCTTTAAAAGACGGACAGATTACAGATGAAAATCGTCTGGTAGCAGCACTTCCAACAATCAAGAAACTGATTTCTGACGGTGGAAAAGTAATCCTTTGCTCTCACTTAGGAAAACCTAAAGGAGAACCAAAACCAGAATTATCTTTAGCACCAGTAGCAGTACGCTTAAGCGAACTGTTAGGACAGGAAGTTAAATTTGCAGCAGATGACAATGTTGTCGGAGATAATGCAAAAGCAGCAGTAGCTGCTATGAAAGATGGAGAAGTAGTACTTCTTCAGAATACTCGTTACAGAGCAGAAGAAACTAAAAATGGTGAAGCATTCAGCAAAGATCTTGCAAGCCTTTGTGATGTATTTGTAAACGATGCGTTTGGTACAGCTCATAGAGCACACTGCTCAAACGTTGGTGTAACAGAATATGTTGACACAGCCGTTGTAGGATATTTAATGCAGAAAGAGATCGATTTCTTAGGAAATGCGGTTAATAATCCAGAAAGACCTATGGTAGCCATCTTAGGTGGAGCGAAAGTTGCTGACAAATTAAAAGTAATTGATAACTTACTTGAAAAATGTGATACACTGATCATCGGTGGAGGAATGGCTTATACATTCTTAAAAGCACAGGGATTAGAAGTTGGTAAATCTTTAGTAGACGATGAAAAAATCGACTATTGTAAAGAAATGATGGCAAAAGCAGAGAAATTAGGAAAGAATTTATATCTTCCAATCGATACAACAGTAGCAGACGGATTCCCAAATCCTATCGATGCTGAGATCGAAGTATCTGTTGTAGCAGCTGATGCAATTCCAGCTGATAAAGAAGGACTTGATATTGGACCAGCTACATGTGAGAAATTCGCAGAAGCAGTTAAAACTGCTAAAACAGTTGTATGGAATGGACCTATGGGTGTATTTGAAAATCCTATCCTTGCCAAAGGAACAATTGCCGTTGCTCAGGCTTTAGCTGATACAGATGCAACAACAATCATCGGTGGAGGAGACTCTGCAGCAGCTGTTAACCAGTTAGGATTTGCAGACAAGATGACACACATCTCTACAGGTGGTGGAGCTTCTCTTGAATTCTTAGAAGGAAAAGACCTTCCAGGTGTAGTAGCAGCCAACGACAAATAATCATTGCACTTAAATATTTAATATTTAATACACTTTATAAACAAAATGTCAAGAAAGAAGGATATTAGTCTTATGCGTAAAACAATCGTAGCAGGAAACTGGAAAATGAACAAAACTCCTAGCGAGGCAAAAGCATTAATCGAAGAATTAAAACCATTAGTAGCAAGTGAAACTTCTAATGTAGTATTCTGTGTACCAGCAATCGATATTCCAGCAGCAATTGAAGCTGCAGCAGGAAGCAACATTGCAATCGGTGCTGAGAATATGTACTTTGAAGAAAGTGGAGCTTATACAGGAGAAATCGCTCCTAACATGTTAACAGATCTTGGAGTAAAATATGTTATTCTTGGACATTCTGAAAGAAGAGAATACTTTGCTGAAACAGATGAAACTGTTAACAAGAAAGTATTAAAAGCTTTTGAACATGGAATTACACCAATCGTTTGCTGTGGTGAAACTCTTGCTCAGAGAGAACAGGGAGTTACAATCGACTTCGTTCGCCAGCAGATCAAGATCGCATTCCAGGGAGTAAGTGCTGACCAGGCTAAGACTGCAGTTATCGCTTATGAGCCAATCTGGGCTATTGGAACAGGTAAAGTTGCAACTACAGAACAGGCTCAGGAAGTTTGCGCAGCAATCCGTGCATGTATCGCAGAAGTATATGATGAAGCTACAGCAGAAGCAATCCGCATTCAGTATGGTGGATCTGTATCTGCAGCCAGCGCACCAGAATTATTTGCACAGCCAGATATCGACGGTGGATTAGTTGGTGGAGCATCATTAAAACCAGACTTTGGTAAAATCGTAAACTATAAATAAATTTGATTAATTAAATGATGGGTCCCTCGGATATTGAATATCCGGGGGATTTTTTCTTTTTTATGTAATGGTAGAATACGTTAAAAGATTAAAAGAATAAAAGACTAGAAGCAAGGAATAAATCGGTTTATAATAAACAGTAAGATCAAGCACAAAAAGATTCCAAGAGTAGATGAAATGGGGGCATATGATATGGAGAAATATAAAAGAATTTTTGTCATTGTCTTAGATTCCTTGGGAATCGGAGAAATGCCAGATGCAGCCAGATTTGGAGATCATGATGTAGATACCTTTGGGCATATCTGTGATATCGTGGGAACATTAAATATTCCAAATCTAAAAAAGCTTGGATTGTTAAATTTGCATCCAACAAAAGAAATGGAAGAAGAAAAACATCCAATTGCCTACTATACCAGATTAAAAGAAACTAGTAACGGAAAAGACACTATGACAGGTCACTGGGAGATGATGGGACTTAAGATCGAGAAACCATTTCTTACCTTTACAGACACAGGTTTTCCACCAGAATTGATCCATGAATTAGAAGAAAGATGTGGAAAGAAAGTTATTGGCAATAAATGTGCCAGTGGAACGCAGATTTTGGATGAATTAGGTGAAGAAGAGATTAAAAATGGTTCAATGATCGTATATACATCTGCCGATTCTGTGATGCAGATCTGTGGAAATGAAGAAACTTTTGATCTTAAGAATCTTTATCGCTGTTGTGAGATCGCAAGAGAGCTTACGATGAAAAATGAATGGAAAGTCGGAAGAATCATTGCAAGACCATATGTGGGAAAGAAAAAAGGCGAATTTGTAAGAACAAGCAATCGAAGGGATTATGCTTTAAAACCATTTTTAAGAACTGCTTTAAATGCATTAAAAGATGAAGGATTTGACGTAATTTCAGTAGGAAAGATTAATGATATTTTCTGTGGAGAAGGAATCACAAAAGCATATCATTCTGAAAGCTCTGTGCATGGAATGCAGCAGACCGTGGATGTATGCAAAGAAGATTTTCATGGACTTTGTTTTACCAATCTGGTAGACTTTGATACACTCTGGGGACATCGAAGAAATCCAGTCGGCTATGCAAAAGAGATCGAGAAATTTGATGTTGGTTTAGGAAATCTGTTAGAAGTTTTAAAAGAAGATGATTTATTGATCATCACCGCAGATCATGGAAATGATCCAACTTATACAGGAACAGACCATACAAGAGAATACACACCATTTATCGCATATTCAAAGTCTATGAAAGAAAATGGAAGGCTAGAAGATCAAGATACATTTGCAGTGATCGGAGCTACGATCGCAGATAATTTTGGTGTTACGATGCCAGAAGGAACGATCGGAACATCTTTATTAAGTCAATTAAAATAGTACAACTGAAATAAAAACACCACAGAAGGAAATAAAGATCTCCTGTGGTGTTTTATTTACAATTTGGTATGTATATTATTCATCTAAAATCGAATCCATAAAAGAAATAATACCAGCTTCCACCTCATCTTTGATTTCATCATAATTATGAATCTCATGGCGGTAACCAGAATAAACACGAGTTTTTACTGTATGTCCAGTATCTACAAGCCAGTTGGTAACTTCATAAATACCTTTTCCATATTCACCAACAGGATCCTGATCTCCACCGATATTATAAATCGGAAGATCAGAAGGAATCTTGCCAGCCCATTCGGTACCAGTGATCGCTTTCATCATCTGAACAAAATAAAGCAGAGATTGATTTGTAGTTGGCCGGGTAAATGCATCAAATGGATCTTCTGCATGATCTCGCTGAACATAAGGATCAGAACAGATCCATTCATTGCCTATGGAAATATTACCACAACGTTCACACATCCAGCCCATTAGATCAGCAGTAAAGGAAGGGTCAGATTCTTTCCCTTTTCCTTCAGCTACAGCAGCCAATAAGGCAGATTCAGCTTCTGTAGCACCACGGAAATGACCAGCTGTACCACAGATTGTGATTCCTGTAAGTTCTTCTCCATATTTTGCAGCAAAATCTCTCGTAATAAAAGATCCCATGCTGTGTCCAAACATAAAATAAGGAAGATCAGGATACATTTTGCTGACGATTTCTTTTAACTTATGTTCATCTTCCATCATCGTATGGAAACCAGCATCACCCCAGTCACCCCAGGTATCGTTATACATTGCAGTTTTTCCATGTCCAACATGGTCATCTGCAGCAACGATATACCCTGCATCCATAAATTTTACGATCATATGGAAATAACGACGGGAATGTTCACCAAAGCCATGGATCACCTGTACAATTCCTTTTGGTTTGCAGGCAGGTACATAAACCCAACCTTGCACCTCATCACGGTCATTAAAGGAATGAAAACTAACTTCATGAAGCATACTAAGCACCTCCAAATCTGTAAAAACTAATATGCAAGCAAAGAAAAGACGAATCAACATATTAGTTATATAAAATTGTATCTGAATATATTATACTCCAGATTAAAATGTACGTCCATAAATACAATCATATAATAGTTGAATTTCAAGAAGAAAATCGTTATAATATTAACGGACATAAAATAAGATTAATTTTTGGGAAATGAAGGAGAAAATAATGAGTAAAAAACCAACAGTCCTGATGATTTTAGATGGATATGGATTAAATGAAAACAAAGAAGCCAATGCAGTAGCAGAAGCAAAGACTCCTGTAATGGATAAATTAATGAAAGAATACCCATTCGTAAAAGGAAATGCATCTGGAATGGCAGTAGGACTTCCAGAAGGTCAGATGGGTAACTCTGAAGTAGGGCATATGAATATGGGTGCAGGACGCATCGTATATCAGGAATTAACAAGAATCACAAAAGAGATCCAGGATGGAGATTTCTTTAAGAACGAAGCAATGTTAGAAGCAATTGAAAACTGCAAGAAGAATGGTTCTGCATTACATTGTTTTGGATTATTATCAGATGGTGGAGTACACAGCCACAATACACATTTATATGGCGTTCTTGAAATGGCTAAGAGAAATGGTCTAGAGAATGTATATGTTCATTTATTCTTAGATGGACGTGACACAGCTCCAACATCAGGAAAAGGATTCATCGAAGAATTATTAGCGAAGATGAATGAGATCGGAGTAGGTAAAGTGGCATCTATCTCTGGACGTTACTATGCAATGGATCGTGACAATCGTTGGGATCGTGTACAGAAAGCATACAATGCGATCGTTATGGGACAGGGAAATACAGCTGACAGTGCGATCGATGCAATTGATGCTTCTTACAAAGAAGATGTTACAGACGAATTCGTGGTACCAACAGTTATTGTTGAAAATGGTGAACCAGTTGCAACATTAAAAGAAAACGATTCCGTTATTTTCTATAACTTCAGACCAGACCGTGCAAGAGAGATCACACGTTCTATTTGTGATGATAAATTCGACAGTTTTGATCGTCCAAACGGATACTTCAAGACAACATTTGTATGCTTCACAGAATATGATGTGACAATCCCTAACAAATTAGTGGCATTCCACAAAGTAGAGATCAAGAATACATTTGGAGAATTCCTTGCACAGCACGGATTAAAACAGTTACGTTTAGCAGAAACAGAGAAATACGCTCATGTAACGTTCTTCTTTAACGGTGGAGTCGAAGAACCAAACGAAGGAGAAGACAGAATCTTAGTAAAATCTCCAGCAGTAGCAACGTATGATCTTCAGCCAGAGATGAGTGCTCCAGAAGTTGGTGCAAAACTTGTAGAAGCAATCAAATCTGATAAATATGACGTGATCATCATGAACTTTGCAAATAGCGACATGGTAGGTCATACAGGAATCGAAGAAGCAGCGATCAAAGCGGTAGAAGCAGTTGATAAATGCGTTGGAGATGCAGTAGAAGCGATCAAAGAAGTGAACGGACAGATGTTCATCTGTGCTGACCATGGAAATGCTGAGCAGTTAAAAGATTACGAAACAGGAGCTCCATTTACAGCACATACAACAAATCCAGTACCATTTATCCTTGTAAATGCTGAAGAAGGATTAAAATTAAGAGAAGGTGGATGCTTAGCTGATATCGTACCTACATTAATCGAGTTAATGGGAATGGAACAGCCAGCAGAAATGACAGGAAAATCCCTGATCGTAAAATAAGATCTTAAAAAGACATCTTGAAAGAATCAAGAAAAGAAGATATAATAAGAATAACAGCAAAGGTGCTTATGCAGTATAGCATAAGTGCCTTTTTTTCTTAAGGAGGTGTTCAATATGGATGTATACGAAAAATTAGAAGAATTACAGGAAAAAGCACTGCATGATGACACAATACGAAAGACATTATTAAAAACAAGGGAAGAAAAAGAACCGATTCTTGCCTTTTGCAAGCAATGTCAGGAACTAGGATATGAGATTTATCCGATGGAATTGATCAATGCTGGAGAAGAATTTTACGCAACAATGAGAAGAAGTACGAATGGTGGAGGAGAGAACTCGCCTAAATTAAGTGGTGAAGATGATATGTACGAATTGTTTATGACAGCGATCAAATAAGTGCATTGATAAGAATGCTTTGACATTCATGCAAGTAATATTTTCTTAAGAGAGATTCCGCAGGTAAGGATCAATGAACTATGCAAAGATACGTTGCTTCCTTATGCGAAACGATTAAATATTGATTATGTGTGGGTACATGGAGCTGCTACTGTGTTAGAAGCAACTTTTGCACATTCATTAAATATGATCGGAACTTCAGTGCTTGTCGTGGAGATGGGCGTTGGAATGCGCATGACAAAAGAGTACTGCAAACAATTAGTGGATGGTATTTTTGTAGAGATGAAAGATCTTGGAATGTGGCAAGGAGAAGTTATTACACCAAAAGATCCGTTGATCTTCACGGATGGAGAAGTCCACTATCTGAATGCGGGATATGCAGGAATCTTTCTTCCAACGGTAGAACATTGGACAAATGTTAAAAAGGGAGATAAGATTGGAGAAATTCTAGATCCATTGGAGAGCGTTGTGAAAGAAGAATTATATTCAGAATGTGACGGAATATTATTTACACTAAGAGAATATCCGGTTGTAAGTGAAGGATCACTGATCGGACATATTCTGGAAAGGCAGGCGTGAGAATGGAAAAAGTTTTACTCTATCAGATGGATTCTCTTTACAGGGATTCGTTTAAAATTTATGGATATCATTTTGGAGGAAATGAAAAAACAGTCTGTATTGTCGGTGCGATCCGTGGAAATGAAATTCAACAATTATATATGTGTTCCAATCTGATCAAAACGTTAAAATTATTGGAAGAAAGAAGATGCCTTGATGAGAATCTTGGAATTATGATCGTTCCTTCTGTTAATCCATATTCACTCAATACAAGTACAAGGTTCTGGGCAACGGATAATACAGATATCAATCGAATGTTTCCAGGATATGATCTGGGTGAGACAACACAAAGGATTGCAGACGGATTTTTCCAAAAAGTAAAAGATTATACTTATGGAATCCATTTTACAAGCTTTTATCTATTTCTTGCATATCATGGACTGATCCATATGAAGGTGAATGGGGGATACCGTTCAAGGATCGTAGAAGAAAATGAACTTGTAACAGTAAGAACAAAGACTTCAGGAATTCTTGTCTTGAAAGTAAAATGTGGAGATCATTTAAGTGTAGGAGATGAGATCGCAGAGATCATAGATACCTATGAAGGAGATGTGATCGAAGTGATCAAGTCGCCATGCGAGGGATGTTTGTTTTATCATGGATCCAATCCATTGATCTACTCGAATACTGCAATTGCAAAGATCATAAAGGATACAGATTTTATTTAAATGAATCTTGACGTATAAAATAAACTCTGTTAGAATGCCACTTAGTGATAAAGTAAAATATGATAGGGCATTGCGTATGCAATGCTACGGTTTGGACATCCATAATCCATTTTAAGTAAGGATTATGGATGTTTTTTGGCCTATAAAATAAGATTTGGAAAGGAGTTTTTATGGAAAACTATTTATTTGAAAAAATGTCAGTTCCAAAGGCATATATGAAACTTGCACTGCCAGTGGTATTAAGTATGATCGTATCATTAGTATATAACATGGTAGATACCTATTTTATCGCCCTGACAGGAGTGCAGGAACTGGTCGCCGGAGTGTCACTCGTAGCACCGATGTTTACCTTAATGATCGCATTTGGAGATATCTTCGGACTTGGAGGAAGTTCCGCGATTTCAAGATTGTTAGGAGAGAAGAAAGATAACGAGGCAAAGAAAACATGCGCATTCTGTATCTGGATATCTTTGGTATTTGGACTATGTATCAGTGCAATCCTATTATTATTCCGTACACAGATTCTCGGATTATTAGGAGTTGGCAAAGATACATACCAGTATGCCAATGCCTACTACACATGGATTGCGATTGGTGCAGTATCTATCATTTTCAGCATGGTGCCAAGCAATATCCTAAGAACCGAAGGATTAGCAGTCCAGTCAATGGCAGGATCAATTATTGGTTCCATTGTAAATATCATCTTTGACCCAATCTTTATCTTTGGATTAAACCAGGGGGCAGCAGGAGCCGCCATGGCAACAGTTCTTGGAAATATCATTGCAGATATTTATTATGTATATGCGGTGATGAAGAAATCAAAGAGACTGACATGTTCTCCATCCCATATGAAGGTCACAGGAAGAAGGATCAGAGATATCTTAATGATCGGAATTCCAGCATCGATCACAAATATCATGCAGACCTTTATGATGGTCATGACCAATAATTTTTTACTTACATATGGAACAGATAAAGTCGCAGCGATGGGAATCGCATTAAAGGTTAATATGATCACAGCCTTAGTACTCGTAGGATTTGCCTTCGGAGGACAGCCGCTGGTCGGATACAACTACGGGGCTAAAAATGAAAAAAGATTAAAAAATATCCTGAAATTTGCATATTTATTTGAAATGGGATTAGGACTATTATTTACGATTTTCATGTGTATTTTCGCACCACAGATCATCAAAGTATTTATGGATAAACCAGATATCATAACAAATGGAGCCATGATGTTAAGATTCCAGCAGATTGGAATGACCTTTATGTCCGTGAGCCTGATCTCAACCTGCGTATGTCAGGCCGTTGGAAATGCAGGAGGAGCTTTTGTTTTATCCATTAGCAGACAGGGTGTGATCTATGTATTAGCACTTTTTATCATGTCAAATGTGTTTGGATATACAGGAGTTTTGGTATCACAGGCGTGTTCAGACGTGGTTACAGCATTGATCGCAGCAGTTATTATGCTTAAGATCATGAAAAAACTTACAAATAAAAATGAATAAATATACGTTGCAAGAAGAAATCAAAAAAGCTGACAGTTTTACCATGTCAGTTTTTTTACAATTCTAAGAAACTTTTTCAAAGCTTCACTTGGCTCATTTGCATACATTAATCCATAAGGCAGAGTCAGATCTGTATCCAGAGGAATCGTAACAATATGTTGATTATCAAGATCATGCATAGAAATTTGTTTGTGATCACAAAGAGGGTGGTTCTTAGGAATGGCACAACAAATTGGTGTCCTGTCAAGTTCAAGAAACTGACAAAGTCTCTTCCAGTCAGCAGACCCATAAATACCTTCAAACAGATCATATTTGCTTCCAAGAACGGAAAATGTTTCTCCTCTTTGCTGGTAGTCCGTCATTGGGAGAATTTCTATTTTTAAATCTGGATATTGCCCAAT
>PPYE01433667.1_pt1 | contig 10918 bp, 9 predicted proteins | sample 1559881 | NCBI WGS metagenome assembly PPYE01 (sample SAMN08240022, study PRJNA423297) | Human gut metagenome, whole genome shotgun sequencing project.
CATTCCAACCCATCTGGATTGCAAAACACTTTTGCTCCAAACTTATGTAGTTTCCTTGAATGCGGAATCAAAAGCGGACCAATTCTACAACCGAGAATATATACGATCGTTTTCTCTTCAGGATTTTTTCTCACCCAATCTTCCACTTGCTTCAACACCCGGCCAACATGAAAAATTCTCCCAGGTGCTCCTGGAAGTGGAACCCTTACATTAAAACAGTCTGCACCATTATGAACAAAATGTTTTTCATCATTATTCATACATGACACATGATATTGAATATTTTTCGATACTTTTCCCGCAGTAAGGTTTTCCACAAACGTTTCAAATCCGCCGTATTGTGCAGGTATTCCTTTGCTGCCCACAATAAAAACATGTACCATAGCTTAGATATTCCCCTTTAGTTTTTATTTCACATTGCCCGGCGCTGCTGACGCAACACCTGAGCTTCCTCCTGGAACTGTGTGAATTCACACTGCTCCTTTTTCTCCTGAATCAGCTGTTCCTGTTGGTGACGCATCTCATCCCGATGATGGTGTGCAGTCACACCTTCCTTAATATCCTGACGGCCCAGCACCTTCAGTACACTGTCGAAAAACACCTTTACGTCAAAGGCCATGCTCACATTTTTTAAGTACTCCCGATCGTAGAACACCTTATCGTAGTCGTTTAGTAGATCGCGACCGTTGATCTGTGCCCAACCGGTGATCCCCGGCTTCAGCTGATCCACCCCGTAGTACCGGCGCAGGAAGTGCACACTGCGCTCCTGCCGAATCAAAGGGCGGGGGCCGATCAGGCTCATGTCTCCCACCAACACATTGAATAGCTGCGGAAGTTCATCGATGCTGGTATCCCGCAGGAATCGGCCCAGTTTGGAAATATAGCTGTCTGCATTCTGCAGATTTCCCGTGGAAGAGTACTTCGGGGCAGTGCTCTTCATCGTTCGGAACTTTACGATATAAAACACATGACTGTCCTGCCCCACTCGTTTCTGCCGAAAAAACACCGGTTCGTTGGGGCTGCTCAGTTTCTGCAGTACTGCCACAAACAGAAACGGGATTGCCAGTACTACAAGTGCCATGCCAGAAACAACCATATCGAATATCCGCTTCCTTTTCAGATATCTCCGCTGTTCCGAAGTCAGAGGAATACGGTGTTCCCGCATGATTCCTCTCATGGTTTTTGTTCTCAACTCTGTCTCCATCCTTCTGCTCCCCTTATGCGTATTTCAAATTCCCAAACGCTGTAATTTTTCCCGTTTCTCTGTGGGCAAAGATTTTTTCGCCCCGGGCTGCAGGGCTCTTCTCTGCTCGTAAATCCAGCGGCCCAGCCAGATGCCGTCGCTGGTCTTGTATTTTGCAGGAATGTTCAGGTTCCCATGCTCTTCCAGATATTCCTGTGCCAGCTCGTAGCGGTGCTGCCAGGGATCTGTTTTGTACCAGACCATTCCGATGCTTTCCAGCATCTTCACCCGATCGGCATCCAGATGCTTTCCGCTTTCTGGTGGCTGCCGGTATGCGTACCGCTGGCGGGCAACCCATTTACCCAGAGCCAGTCCTTCACTGTTCTGGTAGGTGGGCGGCACGTTCAGATCCCCATGGATTTTGAAGTACTGCTCTGCTGCCAGATACCCCTGCATCCACTGGTTATCCTTGCAATTGCCCCAGTACATTCCGATGGAATCCAGCCGGACAATCTGCTCCTGGCTCAATGGCTTTCGATTGAATTTTCCTTCCCGGGCCTGACGCAAGGCTCGAATCCAGTTTCCCAGTGCAAATCCGTCCGGCGATTTGTAATCGAAAGGGACCAGAAGATTCCCGTTGGCTTTGTAATATTCCATCGCCTCACAGTAATTCTTTTCCCATCGAACACTGCTTGCATCCCATACCATTCCAATGGAATTCAACCGTGCAATCCGCTCTTCATCCAGAAGTTCACTTTGTTCCCCATTGAGCCGTCGCTGACGTAGATTGCAGATCCAGATTCCAAGCTGGAATCCGTCCGAGGATTTATAGCGTGCCGGAACAAGCAAGTCACCAAACTCCTCGTAATAAGCTTTGGCATGCTCAAAACCGTTTTCCCAGGCACTTTCCAAGCGGTTCTCCCAGATCATCCCGATGCTATTCAGCTTTTCAATCTGGCTTTCGTTCAAGGAACCGGCACGGTTGCCGGCATACACAGACCGCTGTACACTGATCCAGCTCCCCAGAGAGAGCCCCTCTGCCGTTTTATATTTTTTCGGCACCTTTAAATCGCCGTGTTCCGCTGCATACTCTCTGGCCGCTGCAAAGTACTGTTCCCAGGTTCCGCTCAGGCTGTTGCGCAGCGTCTCAAACAGCACACGACAGTCCTGTACCTGCTCCACTACCTGGAAGCGTTCGGTGACGATTTCGTCGCCTTCCCCCACTGCGTACATGTGCTGTACAGCGGTGGTCATCTCTTTCTTAAGGGTGTCGATGCTGCACAGTCCCTCGAAGTTATTCACAACATCCAGAATCAGGGGCACTGCGCTGTCGCCCGCGGTCAGGGCACGGCCAATCTGCTGCTTGTAGATGATCGGACTGATCGTGGGCCGGAACAGGATCACACCGGAGATTCCATCCACATGCACACCCTCGTTGAGCATGTCGATGCAGAAGAGCAGCTTCAGTGCGCTGCTGGAGTCTGCTTTGAATTCCGCAAACGCCTTGCTGGTACCCGGATCTTCGGAATAGGCCATGTAGAAATGGATGTCCGGATTCACTCCGGCAAACCAGCTGCGGGACTGCTCCATCATCTCGCGCATGTGCTCCATGCCGGAGCAGAACACGATGTATTTCCCACTTTTGCTCGTCATGTGGCGGGCAAACACCTGCTCCAGACCATCCGCCTGCTCCAGTGCCCGGCGCAGGGCATCCAGATATTTCTGGTTCACATCCCGCAACGCAGCCGGCCGCATGGTGCGCACCTGCTTCTGGTATCGTTCCAGCTCGTTCTGGTATTTGAACACGGTGGTCACATACTTTGGGGCAGGCAAAATTCCCCGGACGATGGCCTCACCCAGGGAAAGTTCACTTGCGATATGGCCTTCGAACAACTCTTCTGCCATATCGCGCATATTATCCAGATATCTTACGTTGGTTGCGGAAAGCCCCAGCAGCTTTGCGCCAGGGTTGGCTGCAATGGTACGCTGTACCGCATTGCCCCACTGCTCTGCACCGCACCGATGGAACTCGTCCAGAATGATGTAATCCGCATTCACGGCCAATTCTTCCTCGCTGAGGAGCAGCAGCTTGGCGTAGGTGCGGAAGGTTACATTGGACAGCTTGTCCGGCCCGCCACAGCGTGCCAGACTTTCCAGCTGAGTGGCATAAATATACTCGCTGGGACCAAGCCAAAGGATTTGTTTTTCCGCCTGATCCAGAGCAAGTTGAAATGCAATGAAGCTTTTTCCGGTTCCGGTGGGGTGGACGATGGCTGCTTTGCCTGCCTGTTCCAGCATGGCAACGGCGGAAAGATATGCCTTCTGGTTGTGCTCAAACAATTTCACCGCCACATGCATCGCCTCCCTCTCCGCGGTTTACAACGTAAGAAGCAATATGTTTTGTCTTTTGGGACAGAAATTCGGGCAAATGACTGAATTCTTTCGAGAAGCATCGAATAGCATTGAAAAAAACTGCAAAATAGGTTATGATTAAAATAATCTTGTATACCCTGTTCTAAATGCATTAATCTTTTATCTAAAATTTCGATACAGAATGCTTCTTCTGTCATATAAAAAAGCCCGCCACATTTTTGAAGCGAAATGTGGCGGGCTTTTTCCTTCGTTTTTATTCGTTTTTTACCCTTTCATACAGCTTTTTTGCAGGGCAAAAAGGCCATCCGACTTCGGCGGATGGCCTTCGTTTTGTTCGGCTTTCCCTTACATTATAATATAAGGCGCAGTTTTTCGATCTGGCGAAGGTGCTCTTCCCCGCTGGTTTTTGTATAGATACGAGTTGTGTTAATGCTGCTGTGCCCCAGCAAACTGGCCAGATGTTCCAAATCCTGCTGACACTGGTAGAAGCAGCGGGCAAACAGATGACGCAGATTATGCGGAAAGACCTTCCGGGCGGAGACCTGTGCTTTCCTGCACAGAGCCTTCATCATCGCCCAGATATTACTGCGGTTCAACGGCTTTCCTGAACGGGTTACAAAGACACTTCCATGTGCAATTCCCCGTTCTCTGCAGTAGTGCAGGAGTTTTTCACACAGCCGCCGGGGCAGCAAGATGGTACGATACTTGCCCTTATTGCAGATATCTGCCCGCCCCCTTTGCACTGCTTTCACCGTGATGAACCGCAGTTCGCTTACACGAATCCCGGTGGAGCAAATGGTTTCCAGCAGATGATATAAGCGCAGATCTCCCTTCCGGCGGGCAGCATGCAGAAGCCGGTAATATTCCTGACGGGTCAGTTCCCGGCGCGGTTCTGAATAATTCCTTCGCTGTACCCGAACCGGACGCACCCGGCACTCCTGCCAACCCATAAAATCGAAAAAGCCGTTTAGCGCTGCCAGTGCTACATTCACACTGGCCGGCGAATACCGCTCCATCAGCCATTGCTTGTAGCATACCGTTATTTCCTTTGTTACTACTATTCCTCCCACCCATTGCGCAAACGTGTGAAGCTGCTGCTGGTATCGATCAATCGTTTCTTTGGCCCGTTCTTTTTCAAACAACTCTTTGGAAAAGCCAATGACAGCCATTTCCTCTATGATATGTTCCATGAAATGGTATCACCTCCGCTTTCACTATAGCATACGGTGTTACCGACAATGATATTTTTGCGGATCGACTATATTATCTAGCTATACAATTGATCATTTCAAGAAATTACCGAAAATTCGCTCCATTACTCTCCCTCGTATCCGTTGGCCGCTGTTCCGTACCAGGAAAGTCGTTGTCCACATTCTTTACAAAAATTGCAGTATTCGAACTCAATTGCCTGTCTGCACCGGGGACATCGATATCGTTCCATCCTTATGGAGTACTCCCGAACAGTCATCGGTATTCGATATTGGATGCACTCACAGAACACTTTTGCTTCGAACATCGTTATCTGGTAATGCATCCTTCGCATTGCAAAAAAACTCACAATTTTCTTATGTATATTCCTATATCTGTGAATTTTCTGTCCTGTCTCCATGATAAATGTTGCTGCCACGCCTTATTCAAAACATTCCTAGTTATAGTTATGTTCTCATAACTCTCCTATACTTTTTCTATGTGTGACAAGTCAGAAATCTTGACATTTCTTTTGTTCATAAATCAAAAACTATCTTTTTCCGAACCAAGTCAGCTAATTTTTATACACCCATGCATCATCACCATTAGTGCTACTTACATATCTTACTGATGCATTCTGCATTTCAACAAAAGCTGTTACCCTTAAATAAAAGGGGGATGGTTATGGATTCATTAAAAACTGTAGATTATACACTCATCGCCAAAAGGCTCAAAGAAATGCGTTTACAACGCCATCTGCGGCAGAAAGATGTTGCAGAAATCATGAAGATGACGGAGAACTATATCAGCCGGTTGGAGTCAGGAACAGTTCCCATCCTTCTGGAAAACCTATATTCATTTGCCTCCATTTATCACTGCTCTGTTATCGATTTCCTTCGCCCGGAAGTGGAAAACCCTGACGATTATCTTCTTGCTGCAATTAATCAGTTAGCCGAACAAGCGACTTCCAAACAGCGAGAACAGATTTTCAAGATCATGCAGGTGCTTTTAGACGATAATACAACCCACTAAGTAAGGCTACTCTCTTCGTCTGCTGAACCATCCATAATAGATTCTGTCATCGCCAGCCTTTCACGACTTTCGCTTTGTCAGTATATTGCTTTGCTTCTGTAGACAAGATGGAAAATCCCTACACAGGAGGCGTACATGTGAGACAATATATTACCGATGCTGTTCTCCTGCTTGATGACATTTGCCAACAGGATTACAAAGTCTTTTACAACAAGGCCTTTCAAATGACCCACGATCCGGAAGAATCCAGAGACATCGTGCAGGCTGCCTTTGAAAACACCTTGAAAATCATCCAGAAAGGGAAAACCATTCTCTCTGCACGGGAGGATATCTCCCGCTACTTAATGCGCATTACCATCAATCTGGGAAAAACCTATTACAAAAAGAAATATCACCCGAATTTTCAGGTAGACAGCGTCGAGGACATGGAGCAGGCCTTTGATGCTTTGGCGCGCGAGAATTCACTTTTTGATTTTGATGACAAATATCGCGTGGTCGATTTGTGGGATTTGATTGAAAAAAGTTCCGCCAGACTTCCTAAGCGCTCTAGGGAATACTTTATGTGGCGTCTCTATTATGGACTGGACGACAACGAGATTGCGGTAATCATGGGAGTCAAGCGTGCCAGTTTGTGTGTGTTGAAAAACCGCACTTTAAACCATCTGCGAAATGAAATGAAAAAATGCCTGGGGGGTGACTGATGTGGCCACAAAGGAAGAACTTCTAGAAAAGCTGGACAAGATTGACGATGAGGAACTGGCACACATGCTGGCTCTGGTCGCCTATCGAGAAAGCCAGGAGGAGCTGGAGCAGTTGATTCAGTCGGAAGAGTATACTCCGCCAGATGAGATCCAAATGCGGACCTTCCAGGAAAAATTTCATAAAGACAGTCAGCGAGCATTGCATCGGTCTAAAAGCCGGGTAATCCGATGGGTGGGTGGGATCGCGGCAGCTGCCGTATTTGCTTTTGCTGTACCGATTTCGGCAGATAATACAACTATTTTCGAGTTGGTTGCACAGGTATTTACGGATTACAGCGATATTTCCTCTCTTGATGGATATACATTTGAAAAGCCAGCAGGTTGGGATTGCGAATACTATCCCACTTGGATACCCTCAACATTTTCTTTCAATGAAATTATGGTTTCTCCACACGTTCATTCTATAAATTTCAAATCTTCTAGCGGATGCAATTTTGCCTTCTCATATACCACCGACTGGTCATTTAATTATAATTCCATTGAAAAAGACCAATTTTCTATGCAAACTATGAATATTGACGGCGAAATATTTCCTTTTTATTCCAGTAATAGTGGAAAGCGAAAGATTCTGTATTTTAAGTTAGATCAAGGAACAATTATCCTTGATGGCGATTTAACTCAAGAGCAACTAAAAAAAATCGTTGAAAACATTTTCGGTTTAAATTGAAATGTTATAATCTCATCTGTTTTTGACTTATTATACTTAGAAGCTAATTCACCAAGGAAGAATAGGAGGAATTCAAATGAAAAAAACAGTAGTTTCGTTCAAAAAAGCTTTTCTTATTATACTTTGCATACTTTTGCTCAATCAGATGTCTTCAGTCGCTTTTGCTGGTGACATCTTTGATCAAGATCTTCCTCTTCCTAAATGGACATACATCACTTTAGTTTCAGGAGGTGTAGAAGCTGCCGATGCCGATGGAAAACATTTAGTTGGTGGAGAGGTCGTGCTCCGGAATTCTGACAACAAAGTAACAATTGATGCTACCGTTCAACGTTTTAATCGCGAATGGTTCAATACCAGCTATTCTTGGTCAGATAGTGGCTATGGTTTGGCCAGTGTAAGTGAGCGAATTTACCTCAACACCGGAACATATCGTATGCGTCTTATCATTAAAGTTTACTCTCCATCTAATGTACTTTTAGAAGAAACCACGTTGTACACTGGAGAAACCATAGTATAAATACCATTACTTATACCACGTTCACCCCTATTGATGTCAATCACACAATATCCCAATATAGCTTTAAAAGCCTCTGACTAATTTGCCCAAGATTTTCCACTCACAAAAACAAAGTGTCTTGCCATCACTGATATTTCTCATACTCCTCATAACTTTGGTCTTTCAGTATATTGCATAGTCGAGCCAAACTATCAGAAGCGCTCACCTCTTCGGATTGAGCAACCCCAATTGCTATAATACAGCTTGCTGGGCTATTTTCCACCCTCTCTTCCCAGTATGCAAGTAAGATCCGATGAACCCAATAATTTCCCGGATCGTAAATGTATTGAATGGCTTGGTACTCTTCAAACACTTCTTCAATGGAAAGGTATCGTTCCATTTCCGCTTCGACGGATTGTTCCCAGTCACCTTCGGACACCAGAAAACTGTATTCTGGAAAATCAATATCCAGAGAGAGCCCATCTTCTGTTTCAAAAACATGAAGGTGGGCATCTTTCCATAAAAACAAAGTTTGAATCACCCAATGCAGCTGCATCAAAGAGTAATGGCTTGGAATCCGTATTCGTCTGAAACAGGATGTGCCTACCAATTTTATATCCAGTATAGCCATCTTTCTGGAGATCACCGATTGCCCCGGATAGTGTTCAACGAAACTTTCCCGAAGCTTTTCCCGTGGATCTACATATTCCCCGTCGATTTTGATCAGATCCTCATTCAACGCCTGCACCAGATGGGATTGAAATTGCCTCACAGGAATGAATACTTCCGAAAAGAAGGAAACCTGCTCGCAAAAGTAGTTGAGATGTGCAACTGTATCGCGGTGCCGTGGGGTAGTATAGGAGATACGTCCACATTCCTGCAGATAGCGTTCAATGATCGCAGTGCTGATTCCATGTGCTTCCAGCATATCGCAAATCCCGGTTTGAATGATGTGGTCTATCTCCCGAATATGCCTGGAAGTCATGCCGTACAGTACAAATCCACATCGGGATTCATCATGCAGCACAACAATCGTCCTTCTTCGATTTACAATCATAATTGAAGCACTCCAGGTGTAAAACGGATCCACATCTTGATCTGCCTGAATAATGTCTTTTTTCAAAAACTCTTGCAATTTTTTTATACATCCGATCTGCATTTTCCTTTTCCACCTACTTTTTGTGTAATTATTCCTTTATCATAGCAAATCCAATTCCCGTAAACCACGAATTCATAGATAAAAAGCAACCTTTTCCATTACTTTTTCTTCTTGCTCCGTTTTCAGTTTTGACTACAATGAAGGTCTATGAGGATACGGCGCAGAAGCAGGATCGTATATGGTATGGCTATCAGCCGCAGCAGTTCTTCACGGATGTGTCGTCCAGATGGATGTGTCACCATTTTAAACTTCGGACATATTGGGTTGAAAAGGAATCGACCGGTAAATCTGGTACACACGGCCTGCGACTTGGTACAAATCGGGGGGCTGAAACGGGCCTCAAATTCTTACCGATCCGGGATCTTTCCGCTTTCATTTTCCGCAAACCACAGCTGCGGGCAAAAAACTCATGCATAGAATGTACTCCTTCCCTGTCTCAGGTTCAGAAAAACTGACTACAGCAAAGGTCTTTTGAATGCAGCGGATTACCAGCTTGTGTCCCGGGGGCCATGCTAGGCAGCCGACACTGGATAACATTTTCGATCTTCCACAATGTGAATACGCGTCCTCCTCTCACTGAACTACGCTCCGTTCATCGGTAAGCGATTTTTGTTCTGCATCAAAACGGGAAGGACAGCGTTCACATCATGTGGACTTTCTCGGCTTTGTCACAACTGCCGGATACGTTTTATTCGCTAAAAATCACAGCACATCTCCGCCCGAGAACCCCCTTTTCGAACGATGATCTGATGTTCTTTGAAAAAACACATCGGTATGATACACTATAAACAAAGCTCTTTTCTGAATATCATAAGCAAACTATCCCCGCAACGCAAACCTCGGAGGCCGATTGGTATGAGTTATGAAATTCGACATTTTGATACTCCACTGATCCGTTTTTCAGAGACGGAGGATAGCTGTTCCCCCGAAATTCAGATTTTATGGATGAACGAACAGAAAAAAGATCTTTTCCCTCTGGATTTGCAGGCGACCAATGAAGGCATCCGAAAATGGCTGAAACGCCGTACGATCCCTAAAAATCGAGCATATGTTCATAATTTTCTGAGCAAATGCGGTCTGAGCATTAATCGACCTATGAGCATCATCAAGGCATCCAAAGGATTATCTTTGAACGACTGTTACTGGGTTGTAGAGGAAGGATTCACAGGTACTTTCTCTAAATTTAATCTGTATGAAAATCGGTTCAGCCAAATTCTTGCCCTCATTGCTTTTACCGGTCATGGAAACAGTATCCGCACCCCACTCGATTCCTGCCCTGAATTCACTACCAACGGCATGCTTCCAAAATGCTGGCGCAGAGTCGATGGAGCAATCAAATTATTCAAAGGCGGTACCAAAGGTGCATCTAACACCGGAAACGAACCCTACTCGGAGTTCTATGCGTACCAAATTGCTCAAATCATGAATATTTCTGCTATCCCCTATGGACTTTCCAAATGGGAAGGCGAACTATGCTCTACCTGCGACTTGTTCACAAGCAAAGAATACGCATTTCTTCCCGTCGGTAGAATTGTTACAACTGGCAGCATGTCTGCTGTGCGCTCTTATTATGAAAAACACGGTCCCTCTTTTGTGAGTGCTTTGAATGACATGCTCGTGTTAGACGCCCTTCTCTTCAATGTGGACCGCCATTATGGGAATTTTGGCTTCCTGATTGATAACAAAACAAACCAAATTGTATCTCCGGCCCCCTTGTTTGATCACGGAAACTCCCTTTTTACTTTTGCTGGCAATGACGATCTGCAGTCCGATCAAACTCTCATAGCGTATGCCGATACTCTTTTTCCTTGCGTATACGATGATTTTGTTTCCACGGCAAAGAGTGTGTTGACTCCGGAACACAAAAAAGGATTGCGCCATCTACTGGAATTCAAATTCAAAAATCACTCCCGTTATAATCTACCGGAACGTCGGCTGCGGTTAATTGAACATCAGATCCATCGCAGAGCACAGCAGCTGTTGGAATAATCTTTCTCTTTTCATGCAACTCAATTTCCGGACTATTGCATTGACCTTCTCTTTGTAATAGTCCTTTTTC
>PPYE01276051.1_pt1 | contig 10917 bp, 9 predicted proteins | sample 1559881 | NCBI WGS metagenome assembly PPYE01 (sample SAMN08240022, study PRJNA423297) | Human gut metagenome, whole genome shotgun sequencing project.
GTGCGAATCTCGGCGCGCGAGGCGAAACGCTGCGCGAGGCGCTCCGCCGTATCGCCGCCGTGCGCGGCATCGCACTTCGCCGCGTCTCGTCCTTCTACGAGACGGCACCGTGGGGGCGTCTCGATCAGCCCGCATTCCTGAACGCGGCGGCGCAGATCGAGACGGTGCTGGAGCCGTGTGCGCTTCTCGCGGCGTGCCAACGGATCGAGCGCGAGCTTGGACGCGTGCGCCGCGAGCACTGGGGGGCGCGTACGATCGACATCGATATGCTCTGCATGGAGGGCGTCGCGCTCGATACGGAGCGGCTTCGCCTGCCGCACCCCTACATGATGGAGCGCGCGTTCGTGCTCGTGCCGCTCGCAGAGATCGCACCTACGCTCATCGTCGGCGGCGTCCCCGTACGCGTGGCGCTCGCGCGCACCGCGGGGCAGGCGGCAGTGCGGGCGCAGGAGCTATCGGCGCCTTGGCCGCTTCGCCTCATCGCCTGCATGGACGAAGCGCGCGGCATTGGGCGCGCGGGAGGCCTGCTCGTCCGCCTGCCTGAGGACATGGCGCATTTTCGCCATCTCACGATGGGCGGCGTCGTCGTCATGGGGCGCAGGACGATGGAGACCCTGCCGCAGGGAAAGCCGCTCGCAGGGCGCTTGAATGTCGTCCTGTCCCGCACGCTTGCAAAAGGCGCGGGCGGGACGGATGGGTTCCTCGTCTGTGCGGGACTCCATGACCTTTGGCGGCAGCTCGGCGCATGGCATGGCGAGGAGACGCCGCGCACCCTTTGGTGCATCGGCGGAGCAGCGGTCTATGCCGCGCTTCTTCCCTACGCGGCAGAGGCGTATTTGACCGAGGGGCCGGGCACGCACGGCGCCGATGTGTTCCTGCCGAAGCTGGCAGGCTTTTCACTCGTGTCGCGCGTGATGGGAAAGCGCTGTGCGTTCGCGCGCTACGTGCGGGAGACGGCGAAGGATTGGCTGGAAGAGGAGAGCGAACATGGAAATCTTTCATAACGACTGGGCGAAACTCTTGGATCCCGAGCTCAAAAAGCCCTATTACCGAAAACTGCGCGCCTTTCTCATCGAGGAGTACCGCACGCACCGCGTTTGCCCGGACATGTACGCGATCTTCAACGCGCTTCACTGCACGAGCTATGCGGACACGAAGGTCGTCATCCTGGGGCAGGATCCCTATCACGGCCCAGGGCAGGCGCACGGCCTTTCGTTTTCCGTGCAGCCCGGCATCGAGCCGCCGCCGTCACTCCTCAATATTTTCAAGGAACTCAAGGACGATCTCGGCTGCCGCGTGCCGAAGAGCGGCTGCCTCACGCCGTGGGCGAAGCAGGGCGTCCTGCTCCTCAACACGGTGCTCACCGTGCGCGAGCACGCAGCGAACTCGCATCACGACCATGGCTGGGAAATCTTTACGGATCGCATCATCGAGCTATTGAACAAGCGCGAGAAGCCGCTCGCATTCATCCTTTGGGGCACGCCTGCGCGGCGCAAGAAAGCCATGATCACGAATCCGCGCCACTATATCGTCGAGTCGCCGCATCCGAGCCCGCTTTCCGCGAGCCGCGGCTTCTTCGGCAGCCGTCCCTTTTCGCGCGTCAACGATTTCCTGCGTGCAAGCGGCGAAGAGCCGATCGACTGGCAGCTCCCCGATGTCTGAGGGCGCAGCAGGGACGATCCGGGCATGGTCCTTCTGCGTGCGGGAATCCGGCTGTCCATGCCAGGCTTTGCGCCCGAAAAAAGGCAGCCATTGGCTGCCTTTTCCGCCGCGGATATGGGTTATGCCCAGCCGAGCCGCTTGCGCGCTGCCAGGATGTCCGCCACCATCTCGTTTGCGAGCGCCTTGGGGTCGACGTTGACGTGCATCGTCGCGCCGAGCGTCTCCTTCGTGTCGCGCTTTAGGAAATTCGTGACGTTCGTCGAGCCCTGCACGGGCGGCTCGACGCAGTGGTAGGAGTCGATGCCAAACAGGCGGAAGCCGAGCGAGGCGTCGAGACCCTTTTCGTTTGCCCACTCCGGGCTTGCGAATGCGTAGGGCATATCCTTGATGGGGACGCCCGCCGCCTGCGCGACGCCGCCGAAGATCGTCGAGGCGCGCGTGTTGTCGATGCACTCGCCCATGTGCCAGACGGGCGGCAGGTCTTCGCCGAGGAACGCCTGCAGGGATGCGCCTGCCCTTTTGCGGCCTTCGAGGCTGCAGTAGCCGAGCTTTAGGAGCGGGAACGAGGCGCAGCCGTTCGTGAAGATCAGGATGTTGTTCCTCAGGAGCTCGTCGGCGACATCCACGATGGCGCGCTCGTAGACGACGCGCGGGTTCGTGCAGCCGACCATGTTGACGATGCCCTGCACTTGGCCGCGCTTTAGGGCCGCAGCGAGCGGCGCAAAGCTGCCGAAGCGCTCCTTGACGTACTCGGCGGAGAAGCCGACCTCTGCCGTGACTTCGTAGGCGGGGATGAATACGGGGATGTCGCGGCGTGCGGCAAAGCTTTCGATGGCGCGCGTGACGATCTTCTTCGCGATCGATTCCGTTTCCTCGACGTTCGTGTGGCGGTGGTCGTAGGCGTAGTGCTCCGCGCCCGGCAGGCGCGCCGAGTCACTCGTCGTCACGACGGTCGTCTTGAAGCAGCGCGCGACGTCCATAATGGCGGGGAATACGTCCTGCACGTCGGCGACCCAAAGGTCGAGCGCGCCCGTGCCGAGGACGAGCTCCGCGCCGATGGCGTTGGAGAGGGGGATGACCCCTTCGTAACGGTACATCGCCGAGAGGCAGGAGCAGCATATGCCGTAGAACTGGATGCCCTTTGCGCCGTGCGCCTTCGCGAGATCGATCATTTCCTCGGTGCGGCCGATGCGGACGATCTCGCTGACGAGCGTCGGCAGGTGCCCGTGCACGGCGATGTTGACGTAGCCTTTCCGGAGCGCGCCGACGTTGACCTTCGAGGTCGCGCGGTGGCCGACGCCAAAGAGCGCATCCGTCGCGATGTTCGCCGCGACGACGCCCGTGAACGTGAAGGCGAGACCGCAGCGGAGGAACTGCTGCAGGATGTTTTTCCAGTCGCCGTCCGTGCCGCAGCCCGTGCGGTGAAATGCCTCAAAGACTTCATGGTAGGCACTGATGGGAAGGATGTCGAGCTTCTTCCAGACGGCCTGCCGTTCGGCGGGCGCGAGTGCCTTGATGGTCTGATAGTCGTCCGGGAACGGGCGCGAGAGATCCGCGAGCAGGACGTCGGCGAGCTTGCCCGCGAGGCGCTTGACGGACTGGCCGCGCGTCTCGATGCCGAACGCATGGCAGGCTTCGCGGATGCGGCCTGCACCTAGGATCGGCAGGTTTAGGCGTCCTTCGGCGACGAATTTCAGTGAGAGGATGACTTCGCGCGCGTGCGCGCCGTGCTGTGCCGCGCCGCTCGCAGCGCTCCGCAGGAGGTTGCGCGCGACGATGAGGTCGGCGTCCGCGCCGCAGACGCCGCGCGGGCTCTTGGGCGTGATCTTGCAGGGCCCCATGTTGCAGAAGCGGCAGCAGACGCCGGCGAGACCGAAGGAGCACTGCGGCTTCTGCTTATCGAATCGGTCGAATGCCGTGTCGCAGCCGATCTGCTCCATGCGCAGGATCATCTCGCGCACGGCTGGGTCGGGCGTGCCGTCCAAGACGTCCTGTTTTGTGGCGAAGGTCTTGCGGTATTCGGCGACGGCCTTCATGTAGTCGTTGACGTCGCCGTGCTCATGCGGGTGCGCGGCATCGTGCTCATGGGCCTGCCAGTCGGGGTGTTGATGTGGATGCGTGTGTTCGTCGTGCATGGTGCTCTCCTCTATTGATAATACATATAGAAAAGGTATGGTTTATACGGAACAGTCTACATGATTTGGCATGGAAAGTCAATGCATCTTTTTGCCGTCGGCGCGATCCGCCGATCTTCTGACTGTGGGCTTGGGTCCTGCATCCTCTTTTCCTGCCGATTTTGCAACACATGTATTGTAAACCTACACCGCGTGTTACGATCTCATGCATTTCCTCTTGTAAATTGGCGCATTTTATTATAAGATAAAATAGATTCATTGGCGGAAGCAGCAGGCTTTAGGAGGAGAATCGGCAAATGTTTGGCATGTCTTTGGATATCGGGATTGACCTTGGCACGGCGAATGTGCTCGTCTACGTCAAGGGCAGGGGAATCGTCCTGCGCGAGCCTTCAGTCGTTGCGATTGACCGCGATACGAACTCCGTGCTCGCCATCGGGGAGGAGGCACGGCAGATGATCGGCAGGACGCCGGGCAACATCGTCGCGATACGCCCGCTTCGCGAAGGCGTCATTGCCGATTACGACATCACGGAGGGCATGCTCCGCTACTTCATCGAGAAGGTCGTCGGCAAGCGGTTCGTCTTTCGCCCGCGCATCATGATCTGCATCCCGTCCGGCGTGACGATGGTCGAGCAGCGCGCCGTGCAGGAGGCGGCGGACCAGGCTGGCGCGCGCCATACGCAGCTCATCGAAGAGCCGCTCGCAGCGGCTCTCGGCGCGGGGCTTGACATCGTCGAGCCGTGCGGCTCGATGGTCATCGATATCGGCGGCGGCACGACGGATATTGCCGTCATCAGCCTCGGCGGCATCGTGATGAGCGAGTCGCTGCGCATCGCGGGCGACAAGTTTGACGAGGACATCATCGATTACGTCAAGCGCGAGTTCAATCTCATGATCGGCGAGCGCACGGCAGAGGATATCAAGCTGAACGTGGGGGCGGCATTCGGCACGGCGCGCAAGGAAAGCATGGACATCCGCGGGCGCGACCTCGTCTCGGGGCTCCCGAAGACGGTCGAGATCACGACGGCGCAGGTGGCGGAGGCGCTGCGCATGTCGGTGACGCGCATCGTCGACTGCGTCAAGAAGGTGCTCGAGGATACGCCGCCGGAGCTCGCGGCGGACATCATGAACCGCGGCATAGTCATGACGGGCGGCGGCGCGATGCTCTACGGGCTCGACGAGCTCATCCGCCGCGAGACGGATATCCCGACGGCGCTCGCCGAGGACGCGCTCTCGTGCGTCGCGCTCGGCTGCGGCAAGGCGCTCGATACGTTTACGAAGTTCGATGGCAGGGCCATGAACATGAAGATCGGAAAGTAGGTGCTCTATTATGTGGCGTGGGCTTTACACGGCGGGAGCCGGCATGATCACGGAAACAAAGCGGACGGACACGATCGCGAACAATCTCGCGAATGCGAATACATCGGGCTACAAGCGCGACGTCGCGATCAACAGCGAGTTTGAGCCGATGCTCATCCGACGCATCAACGATGCGAAGGCGGACGCTTCGGACGTGACGTCGTTCAAGGGGTTCCATCTCGGCAGCCAGGCGCCCGCTGTCGGCACGCTCGGACTCGGCTCGTACATCTCGGAGATCGCGGTCGATCAGGCGCAGGGACCTTTCGAGACGACGGGCAATCCGCTCGACCTCGCGATCAGCGGCAACGGCTACTTCGCGATCCAAACGCCGCAGGGCGTCCGCTACACGCGCGACGGCAATTTCTACCGCAGCGCCCAGGGCATCCTGCAGACGGTTCAGGGCAATCCTGTCCTGGGTGCGAACGGAGGGACGATCACGATTCCAGGCAACGCCCGCTACATCACGTTCGGCGGCAAGGGCGAGGTGCGCGCGGACAATCGCGTCGTGGGACAGCTTGCCTTCGTCGAGTTCGACGGCGACCGCCGCGCACTCTTAAAGCAGGGGGGCAATCTCTTCTACCCACAGCAGGGCGCGACGCCGCGTCCCGCGACGGGCGACATCGAGCAGGGCATCCTGGAGCGCGCGAATACGAACGTCGTCTCGGAGATGGTCGCGCTCATCAACAACTACCGCGTCTACGAGGCGGGCTCAAAGGCAGTCACGACGCAGGACTCGATGCTCGACAAGTCGGTCAATGAAGTCGGCCGCATCTGATTTTTAGCTTGAAGCAAGAAAATGATTCGCTTTTCCTTAAGAAAAATGCGTTCCCATTCGATATAGTGGGAAAGAGCGTATTATCGCCGAGCGGCGAACGCAAGTTGTACAGGGAATTGGGGGCATTTTACTATGATGCGAGCACTTTGGTCTGCTGCTTCCGGCATGAAGGCAGAGCAGACGAATATGGACGTCGTCGCGCACAATATCGCCAACGTCAATACGTACGGCGGCAAGAAGGTACGCGCAGAGTTCCAGGATCTCGTCTACCAGACGCTGCGCGAGGCAGGCGCGCGCAGCGGCGCGGACTCGCAGTACCCGTCGGGGCTGCAGGTCGGCCTCGGCACGCGTGTCGCGGCGACGAACCGCATCTTCACGCAGGGCGCACTGCAGACGACGGACAACCCGACCGACATCGGCATCCAGGGCGAGGGCTACTTCCGCATCACGATGCCGGACGGCACGACGGCATACACGCGTGACGGCACGTTCAAGCTCGACTCGGATCGCCGCATGGTCACGACGGACGGCTACCCGCTCGCGGACGGCATTACGATCGACGCGAATGCGCCGAGCGACTCGATCGTCATCGCAGGCGACGGACGCGTTTCCTGCCGCCCTGCCGGCAGCCAGCAGCAGCAGGAAGTCGGGCAGATCACGCTCTCGCGCTTTGTCAACCCAGCCGGCCTCACGGCAATCGGCAAGAACCTCTTCGTCGTCTCCGACGCTTCGGGCGAGGCGATCGATACGAACCCCGGCGAGGACGGCTCCGGCACGCTCACGCAGGGGACGCTCGAAATGAGCAACGTGCAGATCGTCGAGGAAATGGTCAACATGATCGTCGCGCAGCGCGCTTACGAGTCGAACTCGAAGGCTGTCACGACGTCGGATTCCATGCTCGAGATCGCAAACGGGCTCAAGCGTTAAATGAAACGAATTTTTCCAGCCATTCTATGCTTCGTGTGGAGTGGCTTCTTCTTTCTCCTGCAGGCACCATCCGCCTGCGCGTACGGCGGCAACCTGCAGGCCGACCGCTACCCGCAGCTCGTCACGCAGGAACGTTTTTTGGAGCTCGCGCAGCAGGAAGTGCACCGCTCTCTCGTGGACTTCGGCGAGCAGCGGCGGCACGATCTCGTGCTCGTGCGCGCGCCGCAGGACATGCGCCTGCCGGACGGCGCGATCACGTTTCAGGCGAAGAGCCGCGTCCGCTACGGCAGCACGTTCCCCGTGCAGGTCCAGGTGTTCGTCGACGGGCGGCCGTACCGCTACGCCGTCGTCTACTACGTGCTCCGGGTCTACGAGACGGCGCTCGTCGCCGCGCATGAGCTTCGCCCGAATCAAGCGATCGGCGCCGGCGATGTGCGCACGCAGGAGTTTCCGATCCACAGCCGCGAAGCCGTCTACCTGAAGGATGCCGCGGCGATCGCGGGGCGCGTCCCCGCGCGGCTCATCCCGGCGGACACGCCGCTTGAGGAGACCTTTTTGCAGCAGCCTATCGCGGTCGAAGCGGGCACGCCTGTCTCGATCGTCACGCGCTATCACGGCATTACGGCGCGCGCGATGGGAACGGCGATGCAGCGCGGGCGCATCGGCGAAAAGATACGCGTGCGCAGCGAGATTTCAGGGCGTGTCCTTTGGGGCAAGGTCATCGATGCCTCGACGGTCGAGGTCGGAAACTAGGCGTGCCCTTTCGGAAATGTGCAGGTGCGCATTTGCGCGTATATGCGTATAGGAGTAGGAGTGAAACGATGAAGACTAGAAATCGCTATCGAAAGAGTGCGGCGCTGCTTGCGGCAGCCATGCTGCTCTCGCTTCCGCTCGCGGCGGGCGCGTCGGCGCAGTCGCTTTGGTCGGACAACGGCGGCGTGCGGAGCGTCTTCGCCGACCGCAAGGCCTGCCAGGTCGGCGACATCCTGACGATCGTCATCAGCGAGACGACGTCGACGACGGCAGCGAAGTCGAACTCGAACAGCAAGAAGGGCAGTACGACGCTCAATGCGGGCATCGGCATTTTCGACTTCTTGCGGGCGGCGTCGGCAGGCGCTTCGGACTCGTTCTCGGCGTCGGGCGCCGCGAAGGACACGAGCTCGTTCAAGGGCAACGTGACCGTTACGGTCGTCGACGTGCAGCCGAACGGCAACATGACGCTCGAAGGCACGCAGTCGATTTGGCAGAACCGCGACGAGCACAGGATCACGTTTCGCGGGGTCTGCCGCATGGACGATGTGACGGCGGCGAATACGATCCCGTCGACCAAGATCGCCGACGCGACGGTGCGCTTCGACGGAAAGGGCCCGCTCAATGCAAAACAGCGGCAGGGCATCTTGACGCAGGTATTCAATTTCCTGTTCTAAGAGGGATCATTTATGAAACGAATCATATCGCTGGCACTTTCGGCGCTCTTCGCGCTCAGCCTCGTGCCGGGCGTCGTCTCGGCGGAGTCCGCCGTCACGCGCATCAAGGATATCGCAAAAGTACAGGGCGTCCGCAGCAACCAGCTCATGGGCTACGGGCTCGTCGTCGGGCTCAACAAGACGGGCGACTCGAACAAGGCGCTTGAGACGATCCAGTCGATCGGCAACATGCTCAAGGCGTACGGCGTCGCGATCGACCCGTCGAGCCTGAAGCCGGACAACGCCGCTGCCGTCATGGTCACGGCGACGCTGCCGCCGTTCGTGCGCGAGGGCGACACGATCGACGTCACGGTTTCCTCGATCGCGGACGCGAAGAGCATCCAGGGCGGCACGCTCTTGCAGACGCCGCTCCGCGCAGCGAACGGCGACGTCTACGCCGTCGCACAGGGACCGGTCTCGACGGGCGGCTTCATGGCAGGAAACGGCGGCTCGAAGGTACAGAAGAATTTCCCGACGGTCGGCACGACGCCAAACGGCGCGATTGTCGAGCGGTCGGTCGAGGATAATCTCGGCGCGGATGGGCATATCTCGCTCTCGCTCGCCCAGCCGGACTTCACGACAGCAGCGCGCATGGCGCAGTCGATCAACGCGCGCTTCGGCGGCATCGCGACAGCAGCGAACCCCGGCCGCATCGACATCAGCGTTCCCGGCGCGTACCGTGGCAACGTCGTCTCCTTCATCGCTTCGCTCGAATCGCTGCCGATCATGCCGGACAACGTCGCGAAGGTCGTCCTGAACGAGCGCACGGGCACGATCGTCATGGGCGGCGACGTCTCGGTCGACGCGTGCGCGATCACGCAGGGCGGGCTCACGATCAAGGTCGAGCACGACACCGACGTCAACCAGCCGGCGCCATTCAGCTACGGCAGCACGATCGTGACGAGGAACACGGACACGAAGGCGAAGGAAGACAAGGCGAGCACGATCGTCCTGCCTGCCACGGCGAATGTCAACGACATCGTCGGCGCCCTCAACGCCGTCGGTGCGACGCCGCGCGATACGATTTCGATTTTGCAGGCGATGAAGGCAGCCGGCGCGATTCACGCCGACCTGCAGCTCATCTGATCAGGAGGGCATATCATGCAGATCAATCCGTTTGCCAGCACGGGACTTCAAGGCAGCGTGCGGGGCAATATGACGGCGGATGCCGCGGTTACGTCGGCGGACTCCGCGCGCTTTTCCGCCATGCTCGACGACCTCAAGACGAAGGCGGGCGCGGCAGGAAAGAAGGACGCAGCGCCTGCGGATGCGGCGGCAAAGCGCGATGCAGATCTCAAGAAGGCCTGCAAGGGCTTCGAGGGCATGTTCCTCGGGATCATGTACAAGGCGATGCGCCAGACCGTTCCGGAGGACAAGCTCTTCGGCGAGACGAACGGGCAGAAAATCTTTCAGGACATGCGCGACGAGGAACTCATGAAGAGCGTCGCGGAGTCGGGCGGCATCGGCCTCGCCGACATGATGTATCGCCAGCTTTCCCCGCAGGTCGTCGGGAAGGCGGCAAAGAGCGCCTACGAAGCGGCGCGCGAGGCACACGCGCTGCCGAAGATTTCGATCCGATAAATTCTCTAATGGAATCTTTATACGCCTTCCTCATTCGGGGAGGGCGTTTTCCTGCGTTTTGATTCGACAAGGAGCATCTCATGAGCAAGAACCTTCGCCGTGCTTTCTGTTTCGCGGTCATCCTTCTATTTGCCTTGCAATCCGCCGTTCTGGCAGCGGCGAACGTCAAGGCAGTTCGCTTTTCGAGCGGCGCGCAGCACGACCGCGTCGTCTTTGATCTCGCCGCATCGTCGCGCTACCGAACGCTGCTCGCCAAGGACGGGCGGACGCTGACGATCGATATCGCGGACACGGCGGCGAAGACGATGAAGCGGACGCCGATCCATACGAGGCGCATCGAGTCGGCTTCGTACGACGAGCAGCAGGGGCATCTGATCGTCACATTGAAGCTGCGCGAGGGCATGCACTTCGAGGCGAGGACGCTTCAGCATCCCGACCGGCTCTTCGTCGACATCCTGGACGGAGCGGAAAAGCCCGCTCCGCAAAAGCCGGTCCTGAAGCCGGTGCCTCGAACGGAAGGCACGACCCTTGACGGCGACTTTGTCGAAGATCTCGCGCCGGGACTCACGCGCCACACCTACGTCTACTGGGACGAGCGCGGACAGGTCTCCGTTTGGCTCATCGAGGCGGATCGGAACCGCTACGCGCTCTCGTTGGAGCTCGGCAAGGGAAAAGTCCCGGGACGTGAGACGGTGAGCAGCCTTTCCGACCGGAAGAACGCCGTAGCGGCGATCAATGCGACGTACTTTGCACCGAGCGGCGACATCATCGGCGTCGCGAAGATCGACGGGCGCATCGTCGGGACGACGTACTATCGCCGCAGTGCGATGGGCATTTATCCCGACGGAAGCACCGTCTTCGGCAGGATATCCTACGACGGCACGGTAAAGCTCGGCGGCGCGGCATGGCCGATCGGCGGCGTCGATTGCGAGCGCGGCACGGACAGCCTTGTCATCTACAACCGCGCCTACGGCAGCACGACGGGAACAAATGCGTACGGGCAGGAGTACACC
>PPYE01644231.1_pt1 | contig 10916 bp, 19 predicted proteins | sample 1559881 | NCBI WGS metagenome assembly PPYE01 (sample SAMN08240022, study PRJNA423297) | Human gut metagenome, whole genome shotgun sequencing project.
TTATCATATTGAATTAAGATGTTATTATCAGACTTACGTTTTATAAATTTATCTGTCTGTATTTTCCTAAGTGTTTTTATCTGTTTATCATTAATTGGCTTGTACTCATTATCAATAATTATTTCATCCTTAGGCCTTAGCAACATATCCTTTATAAATATTCCTCCTGGTTCTCCATCAGGCTTAAACGATAATGTCTGTCCATCTATTTCTACATAAAGCTTCTTTTCAACTTTTACTATCCTGGTACACTTATCTCTGTATTTATCAATAAGCTCTTTAAATATTGTATTGTCCTTATTTTCTTCTTTTGTTGGGATAATATTAACAACTTTATGCTGTTCATCAAACAAGCTTAATTGACCATCAACTACTATTGATTTCATTCATATTTCACCTCACTATTTTTACCCTTAAGAACGGTAATATTTAATCAAAGAATGATTTCATCCTTCTATCTTTGAATGATTTTTTACACTTATCTGTCCGCTGCTTTATTGTTCCAGTTGTTTTGCATGCTCCTCTAGCTGTTTTATATCCATTTTCTTTTATAGGCTGGAAGTGTATGCACCATCCACAACATTCTAAATCTTTAAGTGTTTTTCTTGATCTATCCAAGCTTAACTTCCTTAACTTCAAATTCTATTCTCTCTTCTTGAAGTGTGTATTCTTTACTTGCCTTTATATTTATTACTTGTCCATCATCTGCATACGCAACATTGTTTAATGCATCTAATACTGATTTAATACAATTATCTATGTCAATTTTCTTAGTCCATGGAAATAATCCCTGTTCTATAAGCTTTAAATTCTTCTTTGTTGTACTTTTAGGAGGTCTTTTAAAAGCTTTTATATTAACCTGAACTGGTATTCCTTTTTTAAAAAATGTTCCATCTTGAGCCATATAATTATTTCTTATAAGCTGCTCATAATCTTTTGTTTTCTTTGGAGTAAATGTTCCATGTCTGCATACTCTAGGTCTTTGTTTTCCTACAATTTCACCTTCTACCGTTACTATCATTTTTATCCTCCTTATATTGAATTTGACTTTCATATGAGAATAGAATTTTGTAACTATAACATGGTTAATTAATTCTCATATACAGTTTTATCTATTCCTCATCTTCAAATGCATAACTATAGCCTTCCCAGTTATCAACTCCTGCGCCTTCTAAACGACTTAATATATTATCCCTTTCTTTTAATTCTTCATATTCTGATTCATCAATTAGTACTTTTGACTTATCTATTTCTTTTGCAATTTTTACATGCTTTGGTAGAGCCTTTATATCCGCTTCTATTTGCTTTAGTTTATCTACAATGATAGATATTTCATTATTACTCTTTAAAACCTGCTGTGGAACGAATTTTAATGCAGAATCAAGACTTATGCAATATGCTATGTTCTGCATATAATCTTTTCCATAGTTTTCTGATTTCTCATCAGTAACTTTTTTAGTTGCTTTAACTACAAACTGTCTTTCATCTGAAACAATCTGATAGTCTCCAATTTTAATATCCATTACTTCTCCTTCTTTCCTATCTTAAATTCTATCTGCTTATTATCATCAAGCTTAATTTCCTGCTGCTCATACTTTATTTGCTTCTTACAAAGCTTTCTCCAGTTTCTATCATTAAGTTTTAAATAACGCATACCATCACCTTTAAAACATACTGCATTGTCCATCTATTTCTTGTCTTTTCTTTTTGCACTCTCCTACCCACCACTTTAAAATCTGTTCACCAGTCTGCCATCCGTCCATACGCATATCTTTGTTTTTTCTGTATTCAATCATATGGTTAAAGGCTCTTATATAGTTATCACGATATTTTGGATAAGCATTTAATTCTTTCTTTTGATTAGATGATAATGGACATCCTATACATCCAAGTCTGTTCCATCCTTCATCATATAACTTGCAATATGGTATATTATTTTTCAATATATATGACCACACTTGTACTTCTGACCAGTCTACTATTGGTCTTACTTGAAGTTTTTCTTTGTACCAATTACATATTTTTCTTTTACTTCTATTTCTGCTTTCTTCCCATCGTACCCCTGTTATGATTATGTCTCCATTATCTCCTGTTCTTTCTTTCAATTCATCACAACAATATCGTGCTAATCTTGTAGGAGGTATTGCTCTGTTTCCTATTAAAGTCCACATAGTTTTCATTTTTCCTTTAAGTGGACCACTTATCCATGTATTATACTTTTCAAATTCAACCACCGGATGATTATGTTTCTCTGCCCACGGATTGAATATTTTTCTTATATAATATATTAATTCTGGTGGATCTACGCTTGTAGGACTATATACTGCTTTAAATTTTATATCTGCTGCAATACACATCATGTAAGCTACCAAACTATCCTTTCCACCACTGAATGCCATTATTGGTAATCTTCCTGTTTGAGTTTCTTTTGCAAACTCCTGCAATCTTAACATCGCTCTTTTCTCGTGTTCTGTTGTATCAACTATATGTTGATATTCACTTCTTTTTTTCAATCCTCTCACCTAACAAATCAAATTGCCTTTGATTCATTAGGAAATGGTATTAAGTTTCTTTGATTGACTTTACTGGCTTAATTTATAATTTTCGGAGCTTACTCCCCAGTGAGTGCATTTTACGCATTTACTCTTAACTTTTCGGTAAATACTATGTGGCTAACATAATGTTTACTATGCAACCTGGTATACCAGGATCGATTGAATTGAAACTTTATATCTATAAATCAACTACTTGATTTTCTCCTGACACTTCTTCTATGTTTAGGATTGAAACATTAAACATAGTTCTGAAATGTTCTACTGCTTTTTTAAAAGCTTTCTTTGCTTCTTCTGGATTTATGTGTTTAATTGTTCTCTTATCAGTTTTTCTGCGATTTCCTTTCCATGTAACATATTCAAATGTTATAAGAAATTCTTTTACAGTTAGCTGTGTTGGTATTCTTTTTATTTGTTCCATTATAGCTACCTCATTTTGTTCTGTTACTCAAAATAAGCTTCTGGTTCTTTTTCAGGTATTATATCATCATAATCACGTTCTTCATCAAGCTCTATTTCTATTCCAGATTGTTTCAATGACATTAAATATAATTTAAATTCATCTAAATATCTTAGTGAAGATAAATCGCACTCTCCATCTACTCTGAAATTCCACATATCTTCCTTATGAATATCACTATACCTGTAGATATCAATACATACATTCATTTTTTCATCGTGCTCACATTCAAATATTATTCTTCCAATTTCTTGTTTTATCCAACTTCTTTCCTCTCCAGCTTCAAATTCATAAGTTACTTCAACAGACTGATATGAAACTCCATCGTCATAATCAATTTCCAGTCCATCAGTTTCAATATTGTTTGCTACATACTCACACCATTTTGAAAATATTTCTGAAACTTTCACTGATTTCATACCTGGATCTACAGACATTAGTTCTTTAAAATTACCTAGTATTTTTCTATTGTCCTTAGTAAGCACATTCATTATGCTACTTAACGTATTATCCAACTTAACAATGTACTGAGAATAATCATATTTTTCCAAGTACGGTACCATAACTGATTTAACATTTTCCTCAATTGTTTTCTTACAATCTCCATTCCATCCGAATAAATCATCAAAAACTTTATCTATTCCTTTTTCAACTTTTTCTGAAATTATCTTTTCAATAGAACCATCTTTTAATTTATTTTCAATCGCCAATTTAATACTTTCTTCTAAATTCATTTTTACTACCTCAATTCTGCTTTTCTTTATTTATTCTTAAATTTAACATCTTCCCATATTTAAATCATTTTTAGCTTTTGTAAAGACTCCTTTAGCTGAAATATATACATCATCCATAAGCTTTAACATTTGGCTTACTCTATCTTTTAATGCAGGATCTTTAGGAATTCCTCTTTTTTCACTATTTCTTATTTGAAATAATATTGTTGACCATCTGTCATATTGTCTCATTGCATTTAAATGTAATTTATACGCTGTAGAATAGTCATTATCTGATAAATTGTATATATCATTCATTACTTCATTAAAATTATTTAGATCTTCTGTTGTTATAAATTTACACTTCAACATTGCTTGTACTTCTTCCATTTGCCTATTCCCCTTTAACTCATAAATTCACGTAATCTATAATTACATTCATTATCAAAAACATTCCCAAATCTCTTACCACAACTTTCTAATATTCTTCCTCCAAGTGCTTCATCCAAATCCATTAGCATTTGTGGTGTGCATTCTGTAGAAATCAATGTTGGCATTTTGTTAGAATATCTAATATTTAGTATTGGATAAATATGATTCATATCTGAAGCGGTAATCTCTCCTGTAAGTCTTCCTTTTTTGACTTTATCTTTGAATAGATCATCTATAATAAGAACTTCTGCTTTTTTATATCTGTTGCTTAACTTGTTATAGTATTCATCATCCATAGCATTAGATTTAAGCTCTCTTATAGCTTCAAGATATGGCATATACACTACTTTAATCTTTTGTTCTAATAATGCTTTTCCAACTGCTAGAACTATGTGAGTTTTTCCACCTCCTGGCTGTCCCATGAAACATAACCACTTTTCTTTATCAAGTTCATAAAACTTTGTTATATATTCAGTTGCCATTTCTTTTGCTTTTTTTGTTTGAACATTATAAGGCTTATAATCTCTAAGAAGTTTTACATCTTCAGGATTAACTCCGAAGTTTTCCCAAAGTCTTTTTAGATAATCAGTTTCATAACATTCACACCTCTTAAAGCCTTTATTGGTCTGTATAAATCCTGTATCTCTGCATTTAAAACACTTATATTTATTTTCCATACAATGAATCGAAGTTGTATTTCGGTCCTTCTGATTCAGTATTCTTTGTAGACTTGCTGGTAGCTCCATCCTTATTCTCCTTTCTGCCTTCTGCTTTCCAATTTCTCAATATTCCTTGGACATAGTTATAATTTATCTTTCCTGCTTTTACTGAATGCTCAGCTGCATCCATTAACCATTTAGCAGAATAAACTTCTATGTCTGCAACTATTAAATCCATTTGAATAGCTGATAATAAAAATCCACATTGTTCAAAGTATTTAAAGACTTCAATATTTGAGACAACGACTGACGACTTATTCTCTATCTCTTTCTCTATATCTATCTCTTTTCTCTTTTCTCTTCTCTCTATCTCTTTCTCTCTCTCTGTCGTAACGTTTTTGTCACCATCAGTCACAACGGTGTCACATTGTAACGTTGTTTGTCCTTTAATTTGTTTATTAACCTGATTTTCTCTAAGTTTTCTCATCCTTTTTGCACTACTACCTTCTTTTCCAATGCATTCACTAGCCTTACTTAACACAAATTCATTATCAGAAATTTCTTCTATAAGATTATTATTAAATAGAAATGCTAAAGTAACTTTTACATTATCTATATCTTCATCAATTTCTAATGACAACTGTTCTTCAAAGGTTTCTTCTGTTCCCTCGTAATATAATATTCCTTCATTCCTTAAACTTAGTAGCTGCATCTTCAAGTAAATAATAGTATACGTATCTCCACCAGCTATTTTCCTTAGCTTCTTAATCTCTTTTTGCCTGAAGAAATCTTCTTTAAGTTTCAACCAGTAAAACTTTTTCTCTGCCATCTTTCTGTCCTCCTATGTTGAATATTTTTTAATCTTCTGGATATAATATAAATAAAGTTTTTCAAAACCACATATTTCATTAGAGTTTGGGAAGGATACCTCTTGCAAGGTCCTATCCCATATAGTTTCTACCATTGCTCCCTTAATTGGGAGCTTATTTTATTTATTCATCAGCAAATGGTGTTCCTTCAAATATATCCTTTTCCTCTGATTCTGCCTTATCACTAGATTTATTATTTTCTATATTTTTCTTATCAACTTCTGTGAACTCTGTATCAACTGCATTATAATGTTCATTTGGCTGATTATCTGGATAGTTTATATTTCCATCTATATCACCATTGATTACATCCTTATTGAATGAAGCCTGATCAGATTTAATAGCAGTCTGCATTTCAATACTCATAGGTCCATATTTACTTAATAATAATTTCAAGACAGTTTTAGTAGCCATAGAATCAAAATCAGTAGTCCATAGACTTTGCTTAACTACCCAATCCTTATTACTTTTATAAGATTGACTGTATTTCTTTCCATGTATCTCTAATTCTTCTCTGGTCATATATAAAGCTTTTTCAAATCCATTTATTAATCTGAAATATCCTACATATCCAACTATCTTTGTTGAAGGTTCAGGATTGTCATTAAATTCAATCTCTCCAGTAAGCCTATTAATCTTTTTTAAGTCATTTTCGAACACTGGTGCAGCATTTATTGTCTTGTATTGGCCGCTTCTCATTGCTAGTTGAATAAAGCCTTTATATCCCATCTGAAATTGTGCAATTTTACCTTGCTTTTTATCATTGTAAGGCACTATATATGCAAATCCTAAGTTAGGATCTATGGGTAAATCTAATGTTGCTGCCACTACTGCACTTGCCATTATAGAATTTGGCTCTGCATCCGCTAAGCTTGGTGATTTAGCAACATTAATTACACTTGATATGAATCCTGGTGCTTTCTTTCCTAATATATCTTCAAATCTTTTCTTTACATCTACTTGACACATCAATCCTTTTACTGTAGTCCTCGCAGCCGCTTGTGGTTGATTATTATTTATTAAGCCTCCATGAACATTTGCCATTATTAACCCTCCTATTTACACTTGCTAATTCTCATATTTACAAAACTTGTAGTACCTTTAAGAACTGTTTCATAAGTAACTGGATATTTATCTTTTAGCATCTTATTATCAAGACTATCTCTCTTAACTTCAAACCTGCTTACTTTCAAATGACCATCTGAAGCTTTTTTTGCATTTCCCATTTGTAAGAAAAGTTCTTGTTTGATTCTCTCTTTTTCTTTTTCCAATTCTTTGACTTTATCAGAACATTCTTGATACTGCTCCAATAGGTCATTGTCTAAATTAATTTCATCATCAACTAAATTCTGCTGCTCATTAATTTGTTCAGTTTCTTTTTTATTTCCTGTTGGATCTGGTGCAACTTTAGGAATTATATTGTTCTCCCAAAAGTTCTTTCCACTCTCTCTTAGTGCTCTAATATCATCATCATTTCTAGGGACAACTTTCCACTTAACTTCCTTACCTAATAAGTAGATTATTAAGAAAAACTTTAACCCTGTGATCCCCATATACCATTGACATTGGCAATAATAACTGTCTGGAATTTCTTCACCTACCCACATTTTTTTCATGAACTCACTACCTGTTTTAATTTCAAGTCCAAACAATTCATTTTTAGGTATATAAGCAATTTCTCCAGTATCTCTGTTTTCCCAGTAAGTATAATCATCATCAAGTATTCCAATTCCATCAATATTAGCTGAAAAGTAATCAATTTCTTTATCAAGCATCATATATGGATATTCAAAAGTTGTTAGTTTAATATCTGTAGCTTTTTCAAAATCCTCCTGAATCCATTCTCTTATGTGTGGCTCCATACGTGTCCCATAAACTGTGTGAATATTACCTTTAAACTTTTCTACTAATCCAAGCTTCTCATTGAATACAGTTAATGCTGAACCGTAATTACTATATCCCGCTATGGTTCCTATTTCAGAACCACCAATTGAATTACATCTTGTACTTAACCATGTCTTTCTATCTTCAGTATCTTCTCTTGAATCAAATATTACTTTTGCTGTAGAGAACAGATCTCTATTTTCAATAAATTTAACCTTTCCTTCACCTGTAAGAATTAAATTTTCCATTATCTAAAATACCTCCTTAACCTATCTTCTCGACTTCAACATCATTACTTTCTGTCTGTGCAACTTCTGTAACAAAATATTGATAGTCATCTTCTGACATTGATTCTAATAATTTATCTTGTGCTGCTTTATCTAATGACTCCCATTTATCCATACAGATTACTTTAAGTTCGCCACATTGTGCCTTCGCTACTTTCATTGCAAGTTCAAGTTTTTCCCCATCTGATAAACCATCTATTAGAGTTTCATTTATTCTTACTCTGCTATATTCATCAACTGAAATTCCTTCAATAGGCATATTAGCTGTTTGTAATAATTCAGCAGGTAATGATCTAGCTTTACTTATCTTTGATGTCAAATTATCTGCATATTCTTCTTTTGGAGCTAACTGATTATCTCTTATTTCTGAAATTCTATCCCAATCTCTTAAGTATGAAATCATTTTTTGTGCTTCATCAGCTTCTGCTTGTAGTGGTTCAATATCAACTTCCTCATGTTCCTCTAAATACTTAGCTGCATTACCTATTGTTGCTTTTACTTTCTCTATTTCGGATTCTATTTTGCTATCAACTGCTTCTGACTCAAGCTTTTCTTTGTCGTTAAGTCCAATAAGTTCTTGATTCTTAGCTGAAATCTTATTCTGATTAATAGAAATTAAATCCTTTTGCTCTTCTAACTGTGAAACTGATTGTTTTTTAGATGATTCGATAGAAGTTATTAATTCGTTTTTAAGTGTATCTATATGAGACTCATGTACCTTCTTAAGCGTTTCTTTTCTCTCCTGGAACTCTTTTTCTAAATCTTTCAATGAGCTCTGATAATCTGAATCAGCTTCATTTATTTTTGAAGTATTATCGTTAGTTAATTCCTTAATTTTAAGTTCAAGTTCATGATCTGCATTTGCTATGAAATTATTAGCTTTTTCAATCTTTCCATTTGCTAGGGAAATAATGTCCTGAATGTCTTCTCTTTCTGATTTATATTTAAGTGTTATTCTTGACTTTTCAGCTTCACCATTAGCTTTAATTGATTCAACTTTGTCATTGAAATTATCTTTAAGTGACTTAGCTTGAGATATTAACTTATTTACATTCTGTGCTTCTGTAACCCTTGCATAGTATTCTTTGATATCAACACTCTTCCACTTCTCACCATCATATTCAGCAGGTAAATCATCCACTATTGATTTAATCCTTGCCTTTAATTCCTTAATTTCTCTGTTAACCTCTTCTCTTACCTTGTAATACTTTTGTTCAATATCCTTAAGTATCAATAATATGTGTTTGTTATACTCGATATTATCTGGAAGCTCTCCAAACCAATTAATAATATCTTCTTCACTCCATCCTATTTGAAGCATACTAAGAAGTGATTCTGTTTGCTCTTTTACACTTAAGTTAACCCAGTCAAGTGGTCTAAATATATTTCCATTTACCAAACTGTTTACAAACTTTTCAGTACTATCTGCACCTTTTCCATCCTGTCTTACTTTTAAGTAATTAGCTTTACCCTCTCTTATTCTTCTATCTATGCTTAATCCATCATCTAACTCAACAAATAGTGTAGATTCATCTTCCCCATGCTTAATAACTTCTGACCTTCTATTCTTATTGGTAAAAGTCTTCTCAATAGCTTCAATTACCGAAGTTTTACCCTTTCCATTAGGTCCTTTGAATATATTAATCTTTGCTGCTTCAACTTCTCTTTCATCTATTCCCAAGAAATTGTTAACTCTTAAAAATTTTATTTTTGACATTATTAAATTCCTCCAATCTGTGTTATAATTTACTTGAATTTTTTGTTATGCTACTAGGAACGCTTTGGTCGGGGTTCTTGGTAGCTTTTTCTTTAACAATTTTTATTGCTTCACTTACACTATAGTTTTCTTTCATTACTAACCTAACTATTTCATCTGCTTGCTCTGCATAATCTAATAATTTCCCCATATCTATCTCCTCATTGGATACCAAACTACATTAGTAACCCTGTTATAAAATGTATAACTCTCTGCATCTTCTGTTACTATAAGAAATTCATCTGGATTACATCCTAGTTTACTTAAGAAAATCTTATGTCTCCTTTTTAATTTCTTTGGATTCTTCATCACTCTTTAACCTCATTTCTTTGATTATCTCTAAATCTAATTCCTGGCTTATACTAATTGTTTCTTCACTTTCCCGTCCATTAACTTCTATGCTTTTAATAAGCTTGTCCCTTAACTCTTCCACGTTTACCTCCTGTACTTCTTATTAAGAATTTTGTTGTTTGCTGCACCACTTATTTTAAAATTCACTTGTCTTTCTTCTCCTATACACATTGGACATACATAAGGCTTGCTTAAATCTGTCTTTATACTTATGTTCCAATTTGAATTGCATTTATTACATTTTGCATACATACTAAATCACCTAAATTACGTATTTAAAAATTTGAGTATTAATTTAGTAATAAACGCTTTAAATGGATGTCTTTTTCTATAAATTAGATCTACCATTAAATTTTCATCTTCCATACTAAGCACCTACCTTTCTTTAATATCCTTCATACATTCACTACAGATATTCTTACCTTTATAATTACTTATATCTCTTGCTTCTCCACAAAATACACATGCTGGTTGATACTTCTTTAAAATAACCTGCTCCCCATCTACATAAATTTCTAAGGCATCTTTCTCAGCTATATCTAAGCTCCTTCTTAGTTCTATTGGAAGTACTATTCTACCAAGCTCGTCCACTTTTCTTACTACTCCTGTCGATTTCACAATTAATCATCCTTTCTTAACAATAGATAAATACTATATTATTTAATGCTTCTTTAATCAGTTGCTCTAAAACTTCCACATTAAAAAATCTGATTTTATACTCACTTTCCAAGATTCCAATTATCTTAGATACATCTACATCCTTAGTTTCTTCTAATACAACTTCTGTTGCTTTCTGAACTGCTTCTCTTACATTTGCTGTTATTGGTTTCTTCATTTTTATCTCCTTATTTTTATATTTCTTTCAACTTATGGTAAAATATTGTTGAAAGGGGGTGCTATTTATGACAAGTTCCGAACCAAATTTTGATTATTTTTCAACACTTTTTCTAAAC
>PPYE01414331.1_pt1 | contig 10914 bp, 9 predicted proteins | sample 1559881 | NCBI WGS metagenome assembly PPYE01 (sample SAMN08240022, study PRJNA423297) | Human gut metagenome, whole genome shotgun sequencing project.
ATTTCGACCTTTCTCAGCACGAGAAGTACAGCGGCCGTTCTATCAAGTACTTCGATCCAGAGAAGAACGAGAGCTATGTGCCTTACGATGTGGAGACCTCAATCGGTGTAGACCGTATGTTCCTCAGCGTAATGTGCCACTCTTACTGCGAGGAGAAGCTTGAGAATGGTGAGACACGTGTGGTATTGCGTTTGCCAGAGGCATTGGCTCCAGTTAAGTGCGCTGTATTCCCATTGGATAAGAAGGATGGTCTGCCAGAGTTGGCTCACGAGATTGTGGATGAGTTGAAGTTCCACTTCAATACCCACTATGGCGATCCTAAGGATTCCATCGGTAAGCGTTACCGTCGCCAGGATGCCATCGGTACTCCATTCTGTATCACCGTTGACCACGAGACACCTAAGGATCACAAGGTAACTTTGCGTTATCGTGATACCATGGAGCAGGAGCGCGTAGCTATCTCTGACCTTCGTGGCATCATCGAGGATCGCGTAAGTATCACCAGTGTATTAAAGAAACTTGGTAATGAAATTAAGAATTTCTAAATATCTCTTCTTGCTCATGATGGCAGTGTTCGCCCTGTCATCATGCAGCGAGGATGATAACACCGTAGATGAGTATGCCAACTGGCAGGCGCGTAATGAGAAGGCTTTTGCCGACACCTTGGCTTATGCCCGTCAGCAGATAGCCAACGGTAGCGATGAATGGAAGGTAATACTCAAATGGTCGCACCTACGACAAGGCTACAGCTCAGGTAACTACCAATTTGGCAAGTGGCTGGATAGATGGTTTTACCACAGCCATGCTCGATATGCACATCGGCGACCATTGGCAGGTGTATATCCCATACCAGCTGGCTTATGGTACTACCCAGAATGGCACAATCCCTGCCTATTCCATGCTTCGCTTCGAGATTGTGCTTGACAGCTACTATCGTCCGGGGCAGGTAATACCGGGTTCTAGAGCCGTTGAAGGAGGTAGGAATAAGGGAACTTGGATCACAGAGTAAGAACTTTAAGTTTTATACCTTATTTATATATAGGGATTTTCCTCCTTAAATTATATATAGGGAAATAGATAGGCGTTCCTAGGATTGCTGTGCATACGGCATTCTTAGGAACGTTTTCAAATAGTTGTACCTTTGCAATCGAAAAAATAAGTTTTAGGTTTTTAGTTAGGTAATAGATTTTATAGGTTTAGTTTTTAGGTTTAAGGTTGTTAGTTTTTTAATTTAGGTGTTAGTTAAGGTAAAGAAAGATTGTTTATTCAAGGACGACAGGTATTTAGTTTGTTAGGTAAAATAGGTTGTTTATTCTAGGTAATTTAGTACTGTCCTATTTCGGTAGGAGATTCAGTTTTGGGAAAAACAAAGGTACGAAAATAGTTTAAAAGTTTAGATAAAAATGGCGATTCCTTTTTGGAGTCGCCTTTTTTTGCGTTGAATCATAAATAAATTTGCGTTGAATCATAAATAGAAGAGAAAAAATGCTATTCAAGAATAAGACAGATTATCTGATGGAGTCTATCCGCTTAGGACGGTCGATGACGAGTGGTGAGAAGCTGAATCTCATTGCAGGATTGAGTGTACCCTCTATGTTGGCACAGATTTCTACCGTGTTGATGTTCTTTATTGATGCTTCAATGGTGGGACATCTGGGGGCTGAGGCTTCGGCAAGTATCGGAATCATCGAGTCAACCACCTGGTTGGTAGGTAGCTTGTTGAGTGCTGCTGCTACTGGCTTTTCAGTTCAGGTAGCTCATTTTATTGGTGCCAACGACCTGGTGAAGGCTCGCCAGGTGTTTCGTCATGCCCTGATATGTGGAGTGGCATTCAGCCTTTTCGTTACGCTCATCGGTGTAGGCATTCATTCCCATTTGCCTTATTGGCTGGGGGGAGGTGAGGATATCGCTCCGAATTCCTCGCGTTATTTTCTGATTTACAGCCTGGTATTGCCGTTTGTATTTCTGTATCATATTTCTGAAATGATGCTCAAGTCGGCAGGCAATATGCATACGCCTAGTATCATGGCGGTATTGATATGCTTGTGTGATGTGGCGTTCAATTATCTCTTCATCTATATGATGAAGATGGGGGTAGTGGGCGCTGCGATGGGTACGGCAATGGCGTATATCTGCATTTCGCTGCCCAATCTCTATCTTTCGGCATTCAGAAACCGATTGCTCAATCTCCGTCAGGACAAGGAGCCGTTCAGATGGGTAAGGGAATATGTAAGGCATGCCTGCAAAATAAGCATCCCGATAGCTATACAAAATATCCTGATGAGCGGTGCGCAGATAGTGAGCACCATGATTGTGGCTCCATTGGGCAATATTGCTATTGCTTCCCATTCGTTTGCCATCACTGCCGAGAGCCTTTGCTATATGCCGGGTTACGGTATTGGTGATGCTGCATCTACGCTTGTGGGGCAGACGCATGGTGCCGGGCGTGTGGATCTCTGCAAGAATTTTGCCTATATGACGGTAGGATTAGGCATGGGCGTAATGGCATTGATGGGCATGGTGATGTATGTCTTTGCGCCTGAGATGATTGGGGTGTTGTCACCGGTGGAGAGCATCCGGGAGCTGGGCACTACCTGTCTCCGTATAGAGGCGTTTGCCGAGCCGTTCTTTGCTGCGAGCATCGTAACCTATAGTGTTTGTGTGGGCGCGGGTGATACGATGAAGCCTGCCGCCATCAATCTGAGCACGATGTGGCTGGTAAGGCTTACCCTTGCCTACGGGCTTTCGAAAAGCTATGGACTGGAGGGTGTTTGGATGGCAATGGCTACGGAGCTTACCTTCCGTGGCATCCTCTTCCTTATCCGCCTCTTCCGAGGATCATGGATGAAGAGCTTTCAATGTTAGTTTTATGTTAAGATTGCAAGCTTTTGGAAAGATATTCTTCCAAATGCTTGCAAATCTTTTTATTTTTATGTAATTTTGCACACGCAATAACTAATAATTATATATTAATAAACAGAGAAGAATGAGATTAAGAAAGATTTTCGTAGCAGCAGTGCTGTTGCTCTCTGTGGGAACAGCGCAGGCACAGCAGATGCCACCTATCCCAGTGGATAAGGATGTGAAGATTGGTCGTCTGGACAACGGATTGACTTATTACATTCGCCACAACAGTTATCCTGAGCATGTAGCCAGCTTCTACATCGCACAGAAAGTTGGTTCTATTAATGAGAACGATGATCAGCGCGGTTTGGCTCACCTCCTGGAGCACCTCGCCTTTAATGGTACTGAACACTTCAAGGACAATACCCTGCAGAATTATCTGCAGAGCATCGGTGTGGAGTATGGTCGTAATCTGAACGCTTATACCAGTGTTGACAAGACCGTTTATTACTTCACCGATGTGCCTACCACCCGTGTTTCTGCCGTAGATTCATGTATGCTCATCCTGAAGGATTGGAGCAATGGCATCTCGCTTACCAACAAGGCTATTGAGGATGAGCGCGATGTGGTTCACAATGAGTACCGCATGCGTATGGTGGGTCAGCAGCTCATGCTGGAACGTGCTCTCCCTAAACTCTATCAGGGCGAAAAGTATGGTTATCGCCTGCCTATCGGACTGATGAGCGTTGTTGACGGATGCAAGCCTGAAACTCTCCGTGCTTACTATCGCAAGTGGTATCGTCCGGACAATCAGGCAATTATCATCGTAGGTGATGTAGATGTCAACCATGTCGAGGGCAAGATCAAGGAGCTTTTCTCTGGCATCAAGGTGCCTAAGGATGCTGCCAAGGTGATTCCTGTTCCTGTAGCTGATAATGATACAGCTATCTACGTGGTGGATAAGAACAAGGAGCAGCAGTATGACGTTATCAACATCATGATGAAGAACGAGACGACTCCTGATTCATTGAAAGGCTCTCTGCCATATCTGCTTGAGGGTTATCTGAAGAATGTGGCTACCTCTATGCTTAATGCGCGTCTTTCAGAGATGGCTCGTGAGGCTGACTGTCCATTCCTTCAGGGTGCCAGCAATATTGGCAACTATCTGGTATCTAGTACTAAGGATGCTTTTAGCCTGATGGGCGTGGCTAAGCCTGGCAAGGTGAAGGAGGCTTATGCTGCTTTGATGCGCGAGGCTAAGCGCGTGCACGATTTCGGCTTCACAGCTTCTGAATATCAGCGTGCAAAGGACGAATTCATGAGTTTTGTAGATAAGACTTACGAGAACCGTACCAAGATGAAGAACGAGCAGTTTACTACCCAGTATGTAGACCACTTCATCTCTAACGAGCCAATTCCTTCGGTAGAGGAGGAGACTCAGATTTATAAGATGGTAGTGCCACGCTTGCCTCTCGAGATGGTAAACAATGCCATGAAGCAGCTCATCTGTACCACCGATACCAATCTGGTAAGCATGGTATTCATGCACGAGGCTGAGGGTGCTGTTTATCCTACCGAGCAGGAACTTGCCGACATCGTGAAGCAGGTGCGCAGCGAGAAGCTTGAGGCTTATGTGGACAATGTGAAGCAGGAACCTCTGATGGCTCAGGCTCCTAAGGCAGGCAAAATCAAGAAGATCGAGGAGAACAAGCAGTTGGGATTCAAGAAGCTTACCCTCTCCAACGGTGCCAAGGTGATCATCAAGAAGACCGACTTCAAGGATGATGAGATTCAGTTTGCAGCTTCTGCCAATATCGGCTATGCAGCTTATCAGAATGACCCTATCAATGCGCAGAACGCCAGCACAATCTGGTCGTTGAGCGGTTTGGGCGATTTCTCAAGCAATGATTTGGAGAAGGCACTTGCCGGCAAGCAGTGTGGTGTGAATTTCTCATTCTCTACCTTCCGTCATGGTATGAGTGGTACCACCACTCCTAAGGATCTCGAGACAATGATGCAGCTGGTTTACCTCTCTATGACCAATGTTACCAAGGACCAGAAGGCATTCGACAATATGAAGAATACCTATGCTACTGTTCTTGCTACCAAGAGCAACAACCCTAGTCTGGTATATCAGGACTCAGTACAGAGCACCATTTACCTGGGCAGCAAGTTGGCTCGCATCCCAGAGGCATCAGATATTCAGAGTATCGATTATGATGCTTGTCTCGAAATGTGGCATCAGCTCTACAGCAATGCCAAGGATTTCACTTTCTACTTTGTCGGCAACTATGATGAGAAGGTGCTCCTCCCATTCATCGAGCAGTATATTGCATCTCTCCCTAACCAGGGCATGAAGATCAAGATCAAGAACCAGCCAATGCCTTATGCCCACGGCAAGGTAAGCAATGTATTCGCTAAGGCGATGGAGAACCCTCAGAGCCAGGCTCGCGAGATGTGGTTTGCCAAGATGCCTTATACCCAGAAGAGCAGTGTATTGGCAGATATGGCAGCACGTCTCCTGGAGATGAAGTATTTGCACAGCATCCGCGAGGAGTTGAGCGCTGCTTATTCAGCAGGTGCCAACTATGGTGTATTCTTCGATGCAGATAACAAGGTAATGGTAACCATCAACGGTATGGCTCAGTTGAATCCAGAGAAGGCTGATGTAGCAATCCCATACTTCTTCAAGGGTATGGACGAGGTGATAGCTCAGGTAGATGCAGACGATTTGCAGAAGGTGAAGGAGATTCTGCTGAAGAAGGCAGGTGTTGACGAGAAGACCAACGGTTACTGGATTCAGACCTTGGGTATGTTCGAGCTTCACAAGGCTGATGATTACAGCAACTACAAGAATCTCGTGAAGTCAATTGATGGCGCTCAGATTTCCGACTTTCTCAAGAATGTTATCTTGAAGAGCGGCAATCATGTAGAGGTTATCATGAAGGGCGAGAAGAACAAGTAATTCCGGCTATCTATCAGAATTTAGATATAGGATAGAAAATGAAAAAATCCCGTTGTACGTACCCATGCAAGATGGTCGACAACGGGATTTTAACTTTTTCTTTTCCCAAAAATTTCAGTTCCTCTTAAAATTTAAGAGTCGTTCTGAAAAATCTCTCTCATTTTCAGTCTTCGGGGTCCTGTTTCTCTGAATTTCTTTTTCTCTTTTTGTTCCGGAGAAAATGATTCAGCAGAATCTCTCCAACCGAATGTCATTCTGAAAATAATCTCTCTTCCAAGAAGAATCTTGTCTCTTGTTCACTAAAGTCTAAAAGACTTAATCTCTTCTTTTCGCCTTTGAGGCAAGCGCCTCACGGCGTTCATTAAGAATCTGCATGCATCTGTCGATTGCCTGATTCTGATTCTCTGAATTTACCTTAATTAAATCATTCATAACCTATTGTGATTTTTTAAACGTTGCAAAGATAGGATATTCTGTTCATTTTTGGGTACACTTTTTGATAAAATATATCTAATTTTCGACTTTTTTTGATTTATGTCAAAAAAATGTGCAATCGATGGCACGAAATCGTTATTATTATGCAGTATTTATGCATCTTTTTAAACCATTGGTTTATATTTTCATCTATTAATAGGGGAATGGGATACGGAAATAGGGAAATCCCCTGAAGAATATTCCAAAAAATATCGACCTTTGCAGACGATAATCTGAAAAGTGAATAATGTTCATTGATAAAATGAATGATTATTATCAGAAAAGCGAATGATATAAGAGATGAGATTAAAACAAATTAATAGAAAGTAAAAATGAAAAAGGTATTTCTTTTCGCTGCCCTCGTGCTTGCATGCACTGCTGGCAGCAATGTTAGCGCTATGAACGAAGCAGTGCTGAATGCTTCCAACTCTGAGTTGATGCCTGTGAAGAAAACTACGAAAAAGAGCACTAAGAAGTCTTCAAAGTCTTCTTCAAAGTCTTCTTCAAAGAAACCTGCGTCAACTTCTACAGCAGCTGCTACGACTTCAACATCGGCTGCGACAACAGCTTCTTCTTCTGTAACCGCATCCACCGCCAGTAATACTGAAGCTACCGCTAATTCTGCAGCAACCGTAGCAGGCATCCTGGGTGCTATTCTAGGCGGAAACAGCTCTAGTAATTCTGGCAGCTCTAGCAGCACAGGAAGCATCATCAACGGAATTCTGAACAATGTGATTGGTTCGGGTACATTCAAGAAGGAAGATCTCTGTTATACCTGGAAGTACAGTAAGCCAGGTTGTGCCTTCACTTCTGAGAATCTGTTGGCTAAGGCAGGTGGCGAGATTGCTGCCAACAAGGTAGAGGAGAAGTTGGAGGATTATTACAAGAAGTTCGGATTCAGCAGTTCCAATACCTACTTCACCTTTAATACCGATGGCACTTTCTCTGCCAAGATTGACGGAAAGGCATGGAATGGTAATTATACCTTTGATGAGAAGACTCACGCTATTCAGATGAATGGGCTGCTATTGAGTGCTTCGGGTTATGCCACCAAGACTACTAATGGCATTAGCCTTCTCTTCGACCAGAAGAAGCTGCTCAATCTTATCAAGGCTCTCAGTGCCTTCAAGTCTAGCTCTACATTAAGCGCCGTCGGCAATATTGCCAACAATTATGATGGTATGCGCATAGGTTTCGAAATGACGAAGTAAAATCCTGCAATAATAATTGTTATGTGTATATAATAAAAATAGGTGTGCCTCATAAATAATGGCACACCTATTTTCTGTTTATGTATTTTTGTAAATAAACTCTATATCCTTTTTTACTTCACTTCTACACGGAGAGGAGATTTTTGGGCATCCAGAAAATCCTTGATGCGTATCTGCCATTCTGCATAGCTCTTCACATCATATTTGCTCCATGCAGCCCCAAAGTAATAGCTGTACTGTTGCTGGTTCTTCAAGCCGCGCTTCAAGCCGAGAGTACGCTTGCATCAATGAGCAGAAAGCCATCGTGAGTAATCTGCGAGCCAATCTGTTGTCCTCGCTTGTTCTTCACGATATAAGCCTCGCCCTTCTTAGGGGTTGTATTCCCCAGCTTCTCCTTAATCTCACTCATGTTCAGAGAGATAAGCTCTGTGCGTGATTCGGAAGTAACATTGCTTACCACGATGGTGGCTTGCTGAGCATGGCAGTAGCTAGAACCTGCCAAAGTCAGGAGCATCATCAGGCTCTTAGTCGTGATGCCCTTCATCATTTTTCCATGTATCTTTTTCATTTTGATTTGTTTGTTTTTATTTAATACGAATGAATAGTTGTTGATACTTAATAAAAAAAATCTCGCAGATTTCGTTGAAAACTGCGAGAAATGTCTTTTATTCTTCTATAACGGAGATCTCCATGCTGATGTCCTCCTTAGGTCTATCACCGCGCATCGTTTCGCAGTTTTGAATTTTCTCTACCACATCAAGTCCTTCTTCAACCTCTCCAAAAACGGTGTACTGGTTGTCGAGGAATGGGGTTCCGCCCACCTCGGTGTAAGCCTTCTGCTGCTCCTCGGTAAACTTAGGGTAACCCTGCTCCTTGCAGCGCTTCTTGGTTTCATCCACCAGCTCATCCTGGAGCTTCATCAAACCCTCACGGTCGCGGTTGCGGCGGAAGTTCATGATTTCATCATGGTGCTCCTTGGCAAGCTGGTTGAAGATGTTCTGTTCCATCTGCATGCCCATCTGCTTCTCCATCTGCTTCAGCTCGTTCTGCTTGTAGGTCTTTCCCCAGACGATATAGAATTGGCTGCCGCTGCTCTCACGCTCAGGGTTTACCTCGTCGCCCAGACGGGCAGCGCTCAAGGCACCGCGCTTGTGGAAGAGCTGTGGATAAACAAACTCGGCAGGGATGGTGTAATCAGGTCCGCCCGTGCCCAGCATCTTGCCCTTTGGAGCGCCCTTGCTGTCAGGGTCGCCGCCCTGGATCATGAAATCCTTGATGACACGGTGGAAGAGAGTGCCATCGAAATATCCCTCCTTTGCTAACTTCAAGAAGTTGTCACGATGCTGAGGAGTCTCGTCGTAGAGGCGCACCTTGATGTCGCCCTCTGAAGTCTTGATCAATACTTTAGCCATATTTCTTTTTTGTTTCTATCTTATTTATAATTCAATAAATCCTCGGAATCTCCTTCGGAATTCGATTCTAACATTTATTTTTCTTTGGAATTTTCCCATTCGTTCCACTCCTTCATAGCCTCCTGCCAGTCGGTTTGCTCACCGCTGGCGATGGCATCCTTCTGCTTCTCTGCCTCATCGCGTGCCTTGTCTCTTGCACGTTTCGCCTTCATGGCTTCGATGGTGGCATCGTCGAGAATCTGGATGGCGCCACGCTTGATGGCATCCTGCAGTTCCTCCTCGCCGAAAGCCTTGCCCGGCTCATTGAAGTCAGAGATGTTGAATTCATAATCCACGCGAAGGTCGTGGCGTATCAATTTCTGTTGCAAACGGTTGCCGGCATTCTTCAGGCGCAGCAACTTACCGATTTCCTTGATTTCTCCTGCTGAGTATTTGTTTCTTCCCATTAATTATTTATTAATATTATATTTCTTTCTTTTTCTTTCCTGCGTTTCAGCGTTTCAGTGTTTCACCTATATTTCCGTCTCTACTTCCACGCCTTCTTCTGGTTCACCTCTATCAATCTGTCGAATTCGAAATCCGCCTTGATCTTATCCAGAATTCGCTTCACGATGATGTTCATCACGCCGCCCCTGCTGTAATTAGCCGTACACATAAAGTTGGCACGGCCTTCCCTTACCAGCTGGCACGCCATCGCCTCCTTCTCGGGCGTGTTATATACGGCGATGGCATGGCCGCCGTGCTCCTTTACCATCTTCATGCAGGGCACATCGGTTTCTCCATCCCCGAAATAAATCATTCGCGGAAAAGGGATAGGGCGCTTGTTATCAGGAATATACTGGTTCACCCTGCTGTTGTCGCTCACCTGACGGATGCCCTTGTTGATCTTGAAGAGAAACTGCGTCTTCGTGGTATAATCCACGGCTACGGCTGGCCAGTAGGCGATGCCATCCTCATTATAGAGAAACGAGCAGGCATAGATGTTCTCGAATTCCTGGGCGATGGGTGTGCCCTCTATCATCTCCTTCAATCCCGAGGAGTTGATGTAGTGCTTGATATCGAGGCCGATGCTTGCACCATATTCGTTGATGAACGAGAACCATTGCCTTACGCCACGGAAGAGTTCCACATTCCTGCCGAAGCTCTGGAAGGATTCGCGGGTGAGTGAGATATGATTCTTCTTCGCTTCATCCAGCATCATATACATATAGGTAAGAATGCCGTTGGCATCCTTGCCCACGGCAAGCTTCCGGTTTTTATCCCAGAATTCCTCCTTTGTCTTTCCGGTTGCCTGGATGAATCCGAACTCCTGCATGTTGCCGGGAGATAATGTCCCGTCAAAATCATAAACCAGTGCTACCTGCGGTCTTCTCTTTGCCATATCCCGTTTCCTTTCCTTCTTTTACTAGAACTTGTCTTTTTCTTCTCTTGCTGGAACTTCCGCCCCTTCATAACCTGCAAATATACATATTTTTCTGCGATAAAGCGATAAGCAGATATATAAAAAAACATAAAGGCACAAAAAAAGGCGTGTAAAACTCATTTTCAGAGCCTTACACGCCTTTGATCTTTATGCTAATCTAATAACTTCTCTATGATGAGAGAGATTACTTAACCTCCTCGAAATCTGCATCCTGAACATCCTGAGCGCCATCGTTAGCACCCTGTGCCTGCTGGCCACCCTGTGCACCCTGAGGACCTGCCTGCTGACCGCCCTGGTACATCTGCTGAGAAGCTGCCTGCATTACGGTGTTCAAGTTGTTGATAGCTGAATCGATGGCTGCAACATCACCTGCCTTATGAGCATCCTTCAACTGCTGCAATGCCTGCTCGATGCCTGGCTTCTTGTCTGCAGGAATCTTATCACCGTTATCCTTCAGGAAGTTCTCGGTGGTGAAGATCATACTGTCTGCCTGGTTCATCTTGTCGATCTTCTCGCGCTCAGCCTTATCAGCAGCAGCGTTCTGCTCTGCCTCAGCCTTCATGCGGTTGATCTCGTCCTCGCTCA
>PPYE01459257.1_pt1 | contig 10914 bp, 14 predicted proteins | sample 1559881 | NCBI WGS metagenome assembly PPYE01 (sample SAMN08240022, study PRJNA423297) | Human gut metagenome, whole genome shotgun sequencing project.
AGGGAAAGATAGTTACACTCAAGAAATAGTTGTAGGTATGATAGTACCAGGTGGGTGGTGTGAGCTCCTTGTTCAGGAAGTTACCGCCAACCATGAAAGTCTTGTCACGCTGCATCTCCGCAGAGGGTGCATGCAACAGCCCGGTCGTACCATACGTCAACTGGGAAAAGGCCGAAAGGGAAAGGCTGCAAAACAGAACGATAAAGAATAGCTTAAACTTCATCATCACATATAAATTCAGTCGCTGATAAAAAATGGATTGCTTTATAACATGCATCGGACATAGTACCAAAAAAGGCGTCTGAGTCCCAGACGCCTTCATTTTTAGAGTCTATTTGTCACTTGGAGTTATTATTCCAGGATAACTACACGGTTCAGGAAGTTCTTGCCGAACATGTTTTCAGTACCTCCGAATCCTACGAGCTCAAGTTGGTCTTTACTTACACCTTCTGCAATCAAAGCATCGTAAACAACCTGAGCACGCTTTTCAGACAGCTTCTGGTTCCAAGAAGCGCTACCGGTAGCCTTATCGCAATAACCGGCAACTTTGTACTTCCTATCCGGATTAGCCTTCAGAATCTTGGCAGCCAACTGGATGTTAACCTTGCCATAGTCGTCCAGACGGGCGCTGCCAATCTTGAAGAAGATAGCACGCGGACCTGCAACTTCAACTTCCTTAGTCACTTCCTTAACTTCAGGTTTAGCGTTGGCCAGTGCATTCTTGCAGTTAGCCAGGTCAGGAAGCACCGATACGTGCACGCATTTCAGCTTCACCGGCAGGAGTCATAGACTGCGAAGTACCGTCAGCACTAATTGTAACATCCACATTTTGAGATTTTGCTACAGAAATTTGAGGTCCCAAGAAACCGTAAACTTCGAAGAAACGGTTAGGATTAACGCCTGCGAACAATGTAGAAAGATTGATCATTGCATCAATGTTACCACCTACATAAGTCTTGTTGTGTTCCCAATAAGCATCATCCAAACACAGATGCTGAGTAATACCGTTTACCTGAGCACGTACACCCCACGTCGGAGTAATCAACTTACCAACTGATACGCTGAAATGCGGAGCAATCTTATTGAAACCGTCATTGTTGATGGCGTGGATACCACCACCTACACTCACGAAAATATTATCGCTCCATTTCGGAGTGTAGTAGTTCGTTTTTTCTTGTGCACTTAGATTTGCTGCACAAGCGCCTGCCAATAGTAAGGAGGCTATCATTAATTTACTTTTCATTTTCTCTTTAGTTTAAGATAAATAACAACTAAACGTTCTGTTAATCAGCAACAACAATACCGCCACCAGCATTATCTCCACCATGACCATGGCCATGACCATGACCTGCAGGAGCGTGATTGTGACCAGGAATCTGTTGACCAACCAGGATGTCTCCTAAAGCAGTCGCAAAATTTTTAACCTTCATAGAAGCTAAAATTTCTTCCCCTGCTTTTGTATTAGCATCAGCTTTTTTAACAATCTTATAATCAGTAGTTACAACAGTATAAGCGACATTAATTATCGTACGAGAGTGAGCATAAACCGGAATTTCCTTATCTATCTCAACTTCTTCCTCTTTATAAGTATCTTTAAGAGTACTAAAGAAAGAATTAATAGCTCCGATTTCAAGTAAATCTGTTGTATTGATCACCTTTGTATCTTCCAATACCTTATTTCCTGACTTATTAAGATATTTTCCTGTTGTATAGTAATAGTAATCTGTCGTATTATCTTCAAAACCCTTCTTATTCTCAGTATTTGTAGATTCTTGAGGATCTACAACGATTTTTGTTTCTGCTGTTTCTTTTTGAAGAATAATAGTCGGAGTTAAAGAAGCAAACTGGCCAGCTTGCAATGCAGGAACAGCAACTTTAACTTCTACACTCATATCATTATAAGAAGCGGTAACCGTAGCTGTAGTTGCTGCCAAAGTAGGATTACCAGTAAACGTAGCTGACGGACTGATAGTGACCGTAGCAACACTTGTTACATCAGTTGTAACGCCATTCTCTACAGCAAGTACAATCGGACTGATAGTAGCTTGCGCATTGATAGGCTCAATATTTACATTGAACTCTTCTTTTTCACAAGAAGTGAAAGCTGTAGCCAAAGCTACTACGGCAAGTGCAAACACTGCATTTATGCCGTTTAAGAATTTAATCTTTTTCATCTCAATTAATTAATTAAAAATTTAACAATTCTGACTTAATAAAATATGGGTTAAAACTATTCTCTTCCATTATATTATCACTTGCCTCTGCCTTGTATTGCTTATAATAAGTCCTTTCATTACCCGCATTATATACAATGCCCATATGGGCAGAGGTATTTACACGCGGTATATACCCTCTTCTCTTATACTTATAAGGAGGCAATGATACCTGAAACCGGAATCCTCCATTCGCCTTGGCATGCTCTGCTTTCATAGCATAAAAGCCTATCGAACAATAGCGGAAATGACGAACCATTTCAAATCTGACCCCCTTTTCCTTCATTAGATACTGTTCAGCTTTCAGCGTGAACTGGGTATTGAACTGCGGCCAATAAAAGCTACCCCCCAAAGACCAAGTAGCAACCCATGTAGAAGGATCATAATGCAATTTAAATCCATTCCAATATCCGGTTCCAGTATATCCTATTCGAGCCAATAAAGAAAATCTCTCATCATTAAAAGGCCTAAAAAAATCCACATCAAATCCATATTGATCCGCATTAAAATATCCGACAGTCACTTTGCCAAACACATTATACGGCAACCTGAAGCGTTGTGAAAGAGTCAAATTTCCCGGATGAACCTTACCTTCATATTTTCCATACCCATCATTATAAACCGGTATTTTCACTTGTGCCGTTAGTTTCATTCCTTTCCATAACGAAACCTCTATCGCAGGGCTCAAATCAAACAAGACCTGATAAATCTGTGTAATCACCAGATTCTTGAAAGCTAATTGAGGATACACCAATACATCAATCTTGAACAAAGAGCTATTTTTCAACTTTATTTTCCGTGCATTCTTCCAAGTATCACCCAATTCATAGCTTACAAAGCAAACAGTATAAAAAGAACGCTGCACATTGTGCTATTGTTTTAGTTGTTAGGCACTTTCTTATGTTAGAGTTTTTATACCTCATCTTTTTCAACCATTTTTTGTGTCCGTATAACACAAAATATGGTGCAAAAATAGACACATTTTTAATAATACCAAAGATTTTTATATGAAAAAACGAAATAATGTTGTTTTTTCCTCAAAAGCCCCTAATAAAGACTCAGATTGTTTATATGAAGTATATTAGCTATCTTGAAATCCTTAATATAGTTGTACGTAATTGTTATACAGAATGTTGTTTTTTGTGCCAAATAGTCATTTTTAGCAGTTTTGGCTAACTCACTTATCTCTGTAGAAAGGATAAATAGAAGAAATATCTGCAAGAATTAAAGAGAATGACAAATTGCACTTCGCATTTAACCAACCCCTATGATATATTAGGAATTAAATCGATAGCCTTCTTTTTACTTTCATCTACAAGCTTTGCATAAATTTGTGTTGTCTGTATATTGGTATGTCCCAATAGTTTGGAGACTGTATATAAATCTACTCCCAATGTCAGCATCATTGTTGCATGTGTGTGGCGCGCTGTGTGAAATGTTACATGCTTTGATATCCCAGCTTGTTCAACCCATTTGTGTAAAATCACATTACTTCGTCCCAGTGAGACCAATCCGGCAAATACCTTTTCCGTTTCTGGTGCATTTCCTCTGTCTGGCAGATGTTTTATGGCTTCCGAACAGAGTGGAAGCGATATGGCTTCTTTCGTCTTCTTCTGAATAATACTCAATAGTGCATTGCCATTTTCATCATAGCGTATATCTTCCCATCTCAATGCAATAATATCACAATGCCTCAATCCACAAAAACAGCTGAATAGAAATGCTTTCCTTAATAAGATATTATAAAAAGGAGTATGAACCAATCTGGTCAATTCCTTTATAGTAAGATAATCCCTTTCTGTTCGATTACGTTTTGGTTTGTCCTCATTCTTTATTTTATTCATCGGATTAACAGTTATATAATCTTCAGATACGGCCCTGTTCAAGCAGTATCGCAGCGTTTTCAAATAATAGAATTGGGTGTTAACATGTAATGTCTTTTCCTTCTTACAATGTTCTTGTTTTGTTTTCTTCAAGTAATCTATAAAACCCAACAAATAAGTCTTGTCCACCTTTCTTAGCAATATTCCATTCGGAGTATACCTTTCCAAATGGCATACAACAGCATGTATGGCACTTTTCCGTACTCTATTGTTCACACTTTGTTCTGCTATTAATTTCATATAGCCAGTCAGCTTCATATTGGACAATCTGCTATGATTAAATCCGTAAGCTTGATTATATATTTCCAAAATCTTCTGAGCCTTTATCGCATTTGCCAAATTTAGCGTCTCGGCATTTCTTTTTTTATCAGCTTGATTATGTTCAGGGATAATATACAACTTTAAGAATTCGTATTGTCGCCTTCCATTCATATAAATATCCAGATATATGGATTGGCATCCATTAACCAATTTTTTTGTTCTCACCTTTATTGGCTCTTTTAAATTCAATTGTTTTTTCATATTCTTTAAATAAAAACATACAGTTTATTATTAGTAGTAACAAAACAGTAACAAAAGTCAATCCTAAAAATTGTTTTCATGTTCTATCACTCTTGTCTTTTTTATAATTACCTTATTAGCTATCAAATATTTACAGTATAGAACGCCACGTTACTGAAAGAACAAATATAATAATAAGCCAGAAACAATTAAACTATCAAGAGTGTGGCTATTGCTATGACGGCGGAAACTTTCTCTGGAAATTTATTTTCCATCACTTTGCTTCCACACTTCCACCCACCTCCTGTATCCCCCTATCCATCGGCATTTGCCCTGTGGTGGAAGCAATCCGAAAAGGTGGAAGCAAATTTAGCTTCCACTTGTCTGAAACGCCTGAGTTTTGTAGTAACAATCTGTTTACTAGCATAATATTACGCAAGAGCTACATAAATCAATCAGTTCGGCATTCCGCAGAGGCTATGAAAAGTACCGGGAGAGTGAGCCGTTCAAGCGGATGATTCCTAACTCACGGCTATGAATAATGCCGTCTAATATCCTTTAAGTTGTTGTACAATACATTTGCGCCCTATCCACAATAGATGCGGGCTACGTACTTCATCCGTAAAAGCCTTGGAGTTAGTGACACCTAACAGCCATGAACAACCCTGCTTACGACCATAAAGCAATCGCTTGACGACCATTAGCAGAGTTGTTCATGGCCGTTAGGCGTCATTAATTCCCTATGCAACAGCAGACAAACAAAGGGAGAGAAGCAAAGGATTGTCTGTGTTTTAGATAAAAAGCCCATTTGTTAGCAGGTGTATTCCGGAAGAAAAGTCATGCCGCATAATAGTTCTGGATAATAATGTACCCCAGATTTCTCTTTATTATCATCCTATAAAGGGTGATTCGGTGCTCCAAGCAGAACGTGATGACTGGAAAAGGTTCATCCGGGGTTTCTGACTCTTTCACAACGTTTTCGATTGCCTTATAACGTTTTTGGTAAATTCTCAGTAGGTTATTTTAGTGGCAACCGATATGGTGCTGATGTAGATTTCTTTCGACCCTTTAATGATGAGCGCTTTTCTTTGTTGGCAAGAATAGGATATACGGGAGCTGGACGTTGGGACGGATTTAAGTTCCAATATGATCCTTCATTATGGCGTGTGACGTGGTCTTTGGGGGGAAATTTCTATTGGCCGCGATTTAATACACAGTTCACACTGAAGGCTGAACAGTATTTGTTGAAGGAAAAGGGGATTAAATTCGATATGATTCGTCATTTCCGTTATTGCTCAATCGGCTTTTATGCCATGAAGGCAGAGCATGCTAAAGCGAATGGAGGATTCCGGTTTCAGGTGGCATTGCCTCCTTATAAGTATAAAAGGAAAGGATATGTACCGCGTGTGAATACTTCTACCAATATGGGTATTTCTTATAATGCAGGTAATGAAAGGTATTATTATAAGGAATACAAGGCAGAGGCAAGTGATAATATGATGGAAGAAAATAGTTTTAACCCATATTTTATTAAGTCAGAATTGTTAAATTTTTAATTAATTAATTGAGATGAAAAAGAAAAGTTTTTTAAGTGGCGTAAATGCTAAATTAGCATTGGCTGCAGTAGCTTTGACGAGTGTGATGTTCACAAGCTGCGAAAAGGAAGAATTCAATGTTGCACCTGTGGAATTGGATCCTGCAAGTGCTACCATTGCTGTTACTGTATATGATTTGGGGGATCGTTCTATCATAACAGAAGGCCTTAATATTACAGGTGACACTGAAGTGAAGGCTGGTGCTGATGGTAAAATTGCACCTGAAACAAGAAAGTTTACTGCTACAAAAAAAGATTATTTACCAGGCGAAGGACAAGCTGTGATTCCTGCTTTGAATAAAGGACAATTCGCTTTTGTTCCAGTAAACATTTTCTTGCAGAAAATAACAGATGCCGCTAAGGATGTATATCCTACTCCTGATCCTGAGACTATAAAGCCTGAAATAGGTCAGGTTGTAGATGGTGGAAGTTATACCAATGATGGCCCCAATCCTCAAGACAAAGAATTGTCATATACAGCATATGTCGGTCAAACAGTTACTAACATTGATGAGGTAAAAACTTGGATTGATGCAAATATACCTGCTACTAAGGCTTTGTCTAATGAAGAACTGAAAGCTGTGTTGAAAGCTGCTGTAGAAGGTCTTAATACCGGTTTTACTGCAGTAGTTAGAACAGAAAAAGTAACAATTGCACCTTATACAACTGTTACTTTGAAAGCTACTACAAACTATCAGACTTCTGTAAATAATGTTTCAGCAACAGTAGATGGTGTGGTATATAATATTCCTGGTGTAAATATTAAGGTTGCACTTAATACAACTGCAACACAAGATATTGTTTCAATTACTCATGATCATGGTCACGGTCATGGCAATGGAAACAATGCTGGTGGTGGTAATGGTGACGGTACAGCTTACTAAAATCGTTTTAGTTATTATTTTAATTTTGGCAGTTATATACCACCCGACCCTAAGCCGGGTGGGTATAACTTATGTTTATAATTAGACCGCTAAGATAGTGATTATTAGCTTTGACATCTATACTACCTTCTCCCATTTGCATGGAAAGCTCCGCTGTGTTGGAAGTTAAAGATTTAACTGTATAACGAACATACTCCTCACCGCTTACATAAGTTACGATTGTCTTACCTTCTGCGGTATATGTACCACTACCATTTCCAAGATAGCCAGAACCATAATAAGTACCGTCAGATTTGAATGAGATAGACATGGCAAATTTGTCATAAGGATATTTGGTTACATCGTACCAAGTTCCACCAGCCATGATTTCTGTAACTTCCCATGTTCCATACAGTGTGTTCATAGGATAATCAAACTTAGATTCATCATCATCTGAGCAAGACGAGAAACTAACTACTGCTGCAAATACCAGCATCCACATTAAAAAAATCTTCTTCATACCATTTTTGTTTTTAATTGGTTAATACTAAAGTTTAAAAAAAAGCTCTCTCTCATTTAGCAATAACCCCACACATCAAGGTACAAAAAAGATGTAGTGCTACTGCCATACGTCGTCAAGGCTCACCACAAGCCCACTTACTCAATGGCAGCGCACTACGCCAATATGACGAAGTACACTTAACCCAATGAGTAAGTTCATTAATAGCCTTAGTGTTATCCGAGGTGGTGATTCTGACGACGATTAGGCTACTTTATTATTGAATAGTTGGATTTCTCCCCAATCATTCATGGTGCAAAGATATGGAAAATCTTGATATTTGGAAAGTTCCAAAAAGATAATCACTCAATATTTGCTTAAAATACTGATTTACAGATGATTTTATACTAATAGTTAAAAAGTGTAATTTTGGAAAGTTCCAAAAAAAATCGCAGCAATACTTTTCTTATAGCTTTAATAATAATATGGTTACAATTTTTTTTTGTCTAAAAAAGTATCATTTTTTTGGAATAGTTAAAATACAGACTTATCTTTGCAAAAGAATGAAGAGGAATTGGTTCCAACAATTCCTCTTCTTAAAAACCCTGTACGCGCACAAGGTCCGGAATCTTAATTGTATAAAAATCATGGATACAATTAAATTTTTCACAACCTACATCCATGGTAGATACATGGTTGTAGAAATCTACTATACTGATGGTAGTACAAAGACTTACAATCTCTATTTAATAGAGATATTGTAAATGGGAGAATTAATACTCTCCCATTTTTTATACCGCAAAAGTATTATATAAATCCCACCATACCAAATGATAAATGTTAAAAGTTACTTATATGCACGAATTTCCTTGGCTTTATTGACAAGCAACTCGTTTATAAGCCTATCAAGTTCCTCTTTGGAAACTTGTAGAGAAGGATTTGGGTTAAACCCTTTCTTGCGCTTTGTCCTCATTCTTATCTTTAAATCGTTTTTTATACGTGCCATAGTCATGCAATATTGCGCAAATATAAGTCTATTCTTTGAAAGTTCGTATAGAACCGAGTGTTAAATCTGAAAACATATTCGTCAATATATCGCTGGAGGTGCTTTTTACTAACCGAGTAATAAGTTCCAAATATCATTCTTTTAAAGTGCGACCAAGCATTTTCAATACCATTTGTACTTACTTGTATGACTTCTCCCTTATCTGTCGCATAGGTAGAGCCATAGTAATGTTTCTCATGGTCTACTGAACTTTGAATGTAGTCATTGGTTATTCCTCCATAGTCCCAGCCGTCAGTATATATGACGCTTCCGGATTTAACATAGCCTTTTATCAGAGGGAGCAGTGTCCTTACTTTGGTATCGGGCACTACCTTTGCTACTAAATGACCGTTTCTTTCCAGCATTCCGAATACCGGAACTTTATCCTTGAAAGAACGACCTTGACATTTCTCAACTTTCTTATCTTTATGCCGGTTCTTGTTCTTGCCCCCAACAAAGGTTTCGTCAATTTCTACCTCATTGTCAAGAGTATGCTCATTTTCAAAACTTGTATAGAATCTAAGTTTATGGAGCATATACCACGCAGTTTTCTGTGTAACTCCCAAATCTCTCGCCAACTGGCAAGAAGAAACGCCCCGCTTGTGAGACAGAAACATGAATATCGCATAAAGCCAATATCTGAACGGCAATTTTGTGTTGGCAAACGGTGTTCCCGTTTTCACGTCGAAGTATCTACCAGTGTTCTTGCACTTGTACTTTCCATTGCTACATTTGTAGACTTTGGAAGAAGGGTCGAACGGAGATACAACTTTGCCGTTCCACCTCATTTCTTCAAAGTATCTAATGCAACTCTCCTCATCTGGGAAAGATTCTGTGAATAGTATGAAACCGTTCCTCTTTTCCATAGTGATTGCTTTTAAGACTTCTACAATATAGTAAAAATTCCCGATATATGCAAATAAATAGCTATATATTTTCAAGCTATCTAAATAATGGCTATATTTGTATCATAATACGAATTTCAAAGAACGACATTTAGTTTTGGAATTATAACCAAAAGTTATGAAAAAGAATCAAGTGTTACTTTGTATATAAGTGCCTTAATTTTAAACTAAAGGAATAATGAAAAGTAAATTAGTAATAGCCTCCTTATTATTAGCAGGCGCTTGTGCAGCAAATCTGAATGCACAAGAAAAAACGAACTACTACACTCCGAAATGGAGCGATAATATTTTCGTGAGTGTAGGTGGTGGTGTCCACGCTATCAACAATGATGGTTTCAATAAATTGGCTCCGCATTTTAGCGTATCAGTTGGTAAGTTGATTACTCCGACATGGGGTGTACGCGCTCAGTTCAATGGTGTTACTCAGCACTTGTGTCTGGATAACTCGTATTGGGAACATAATAAGACGTACTTTGGTGGTAACATTGATGCAATGATCAATCTTTCTACATTGTTCGCAGGCGTTAATCCTAACCGTTTCTTCGAAGTTTATGGATTTTTGGGTCCTCAAGTAACTGTTGCAAAGTCAGCTAATGTGCTGATTCAAAACGATGGAACAATGATTCCTGATGGGGATGAAAAGGCTAGAGCACGTGTAGGCGCTTCTGCTGGTTTGGGCTTGAAGTTCAATATCAACACTAAGTGGGCTATTGACGTAGAAGCTCGCGGTGCTATCGCTCCGTCTGTATTCGGCTATATCAGCAGCCATCGCAAGGCTGAAGGTACTGGAACTTTGACTGCAGGTGTTAGCTACATCTTCGGTGGTAAGAAGTTTATTCCGGTTTCTAAGATTGACGAAGACGCAGTCAATGCAGAAATCAACAGATATAGAAGTGAACTGGCTCAGGCTCAGGCTGACCTGGCTAACTGCAAGAATGCACTGGCCAACGCTAAACCTGAAGTTAAGGAAGTGAGACCAGCTCGAACTCGTTGGATTCGGTGGTACTGCCAATATGTTCGGCAAGAACTTCCTGAACCGCGTAGTTATCCTGGAATAATATACTCCAAGTGACAAATAGACTCTAAAAATGAAGGCGTCTGGGACTCAGACGCCTTTTTTTGGTACTATGTCCGATGCATGTCATAAAGCAATCCATTTTTTATCAGCGACTGAATTTATATGTGATGATGAAGTTTAAGCTATTCTTTATCGTTCTTTTTTGCAGCCTTTCCCTTTCAGCCTTTTCCCAGTTGACGTATGGTACGACTGGGCTGTTGCATGCACCCTCTGCGGAGATGCAGCGTGACAAGACCTTCATGGTCGGCGGTAATTTCCTGAACAAGGAGCTCACACCACCCACCTGGTACTATCATACCTACAACTATTTCTTGAGTGTAACTATCTTTCCCT
>PPYE01628145.1_pt1 | contig 10914 bp, 9 predicted proteins | sample 1559881 | NCBI WGS metagenome assembly PPYE01 (sample SAMN08240022, study PRJNA423297) | Human gut metagenome, whole genome shotgun sequencing project.
TTATATATCAGTGCTTTTATTTGCAGTTTATTGGAATTTGTTTTCATTACTGACCTTTAGTTTATGAATTTCGCAACTTACAACAACAGTCAAAGGACAAGACAACAGTAGATGTTCACGGTAGGTATATTATACCCTGCCGTGATTTGTCGAATATATACATTATGTATTTTCGACTTGTTCACGCATGGGATTTTAATATATACCATGCATGGGCTTTCTGCGTTGCCCGTTCCGACTGTTGGGCAATGCGAAGGCCTTGGTGTGTGGGATGGGCGACAGGCAAGATTCCCACGCTTGAGCCGAAGTCTCGAATTTATATCATTGATTATCAATATACATCAAATTGGAGTACTATGATTTGATACCATATATTTCCCATTTGATGTTTAGAGATAGTAGCAAAATGCAGGTGGTTTATCGCTGTTTGCCTTTGGTGTGTCTAGATGCGAAGTTCGCATATAAACGATTTACATTTATTAGCAGTTGATTTTAGAAGATTCGGCATTTGGCTACTGTTGCTAATCCAAAGTTTATTGCCTGTTTTGTCAAGGGGGTGGGTTCAAACCACCTCCCAATCAATCCCCCTTCTTGTGCTTGTGTGGCTTTAGAGAAGAAATATTTCTTGGAGTTTCTTTATTATCTCTTTGCCTGCGATCAGGTTTACCCGTCGATTCGGCTATTCTTTTAGGCCCTGGTTTTATGCCCATAATATTTGATTTTTTTAGTTAGTACTTCTTTCCGAACAATGATTTCAAAATCATGTTGCCAAGTTTGCGTTCCAATCCGGCTTTGGAGGTAGGAATGCCTGTTTCACGAGCAAACTTTTGCTTGGCTTGTGTTATCCCCAAAGCTCTCTTCCATGAGAATGAGAGACCGGGAATGCCTGTATTTGATTTCCTTCGTGCCATATTTTTTATGCTTTTGTTAAAGAGCGGAGCTATTCTGTATTGAATTGAATGCTCCGCTCTGGTTAGACTAAATTATTTGCTTGCCTTTTCATTGGTAGAGCATGATGAAGACTTCGTCAGCAGATGCCACAGTTCACGTACCCAAAGGACAAGTGAAGAACCTATAATAATGATTATCCAGTCTTGCAGACTCAATCCACATACGTTGAAGAACTGCTGGAGTCCGGGAAGTTCAACCATTGCAACCTGTCCGATAAAAATGATGGCAACAATCGTCAACAAGCCTTTGCAACCTTTGAAGTGCAATGCACTGCGTCCGGTTTCAAATGCACGGGCGTTGAAAAGGTAGAAGAAGTGGGTCATCACAAAGATGGTGAAGAGCAATGTCAACTCGTAAGTTGTTACGTGTCCTTTCTCGCCCAGTTGCAGTGAGAGCAGGTCTGTGAGTGAAGTAATATCGGCATGTTGGAAGATGTAGAGCAAAACGAGCAACATCACGAAGAAGAAACCGCCCACGCCGAGAACTTCACGAATCATCACCTTGTTAAGTATAAACGCATTGCGATTGCGCGGCTTGTCACGCATCACACTTTCCGAAGGTGGCAGAGATGCCAAAGCCATAGCAGCGAACGTATCCATAATAAGGTTAATCCACAACATCTGCGTTACAGTAAGCGGTGACTCTGTACCCATGAAAGCACCGAAGAGTACGAGGAAACAAGCTGTAACGTTCACTGTAAGCTGGAACAAAAGAAAGCGTTGTATGTTCTGGTAGAGCGAGCGTCCCCACATCACAGCCTTACCTATAGAGGAGAATGAGTTGTCGATGATAGTAATATCTGAAGCTTCCTTAGCTACAGAAGTACCGTCACCCATAGACAGACCCACGTGGGCTGCATGCAGTGCTGGTGCATCGTTGGTACCGTCACCGGTAACAGCCACCACCTGATTTTTCTTCTGTAATGCCTCTACAAGACGCTTTTTATCCATCGGGCGAGCACGGGCAATTATCTTCAAATCAAGCACACGGTCAAGAAGTTGCTCATTGGAGAGAGCGGCAAACTCAGGACCGGTAATGATATTACATTCATTGTCAGTATCTTTCCACAAACCAATCTGACGGCCAATTTCCTTAGCTGTTCCCGGAGTATCACCGGTAACAATTTTGACGTTAATACCTGCATCGATACACTCTTTCACTGCATCGGGCACATCAAGACGAACAGGATCTGCGATAGCGGCAACGCCTATGAAGTGTAGAGAATCAGCCACAACTTTGCCGTCTGCAATAGTTTTATCTCCGTCTGCAACTATTTGATATGCGAAACCAAGTGTACGCATTGCACGATTTTGATATGCTAAGAGTTGTTTGTCAACGACCTGCTTATCTACATCCGATGTTTTGCAGAGAGCAAAGATAATTTCAGGTGCACCCTTTACATAGAGAACACGCTTGCCTTGCAATGCAGCTGACTCAACGACTGTAGCCATATATTTGTGTTCGGTAGAGAAAGGTAGCTCTTCCACTTCTTTGGTCGTTTCGCGGATAGTGCGGTAGTCAACGTCATTACTGTTGAGCCATAGCAACAAAGCTCCTTCGGTAGGATTGCCAAGCACCTGTGGCTTCTTAGAATCAGATGAGTCGATAGAGGCTGTAGAGTTTACTGCCAAGCCTTCGTAGATGACTGACTCTGCAATGTCTTTGGCATATACCTTAATCTCATCTACCTTCATCTGATTCTGTGTCAGCGTACCCGTTTTATCGGTACATATAACGGTTGTCGCACCCATCGTTTCGCAGGCGTGCATTTTACGCACGAGGTTGTTGGTCTTGAGCATTCGACGCATAGAATAAGCAAGAGACAGTGTTACGGCCATCGGCAGACCTTCTGGTACGGCAACAACAATCAGTGTTACGGCAATCATTAAGGTCTGAAGTACATAGGCGATGAATGGTGCAGCCTGTTCCATTGAGCCGAAGCAATCCATTCCGTTGGATACGAAATATACTACAATACGGGCAATGACTATGACAGCGGCGAAGCCGTAACTCAATTTTGTAATCCAGTCGCTCAAGCCATCAAGCTGTTCGTTGAGCGGGGTCTTTACACTATCATCAATCTGTGCGGCTTCGAACACCTTACCTTGTTCAGTGTTATCACCAACAGAAAGCACCCGGAACTTACCATGACCTTCCATCACCTTAGTGCCTTTCATTACATGATTGGTGGGATAAGTGGCATTCTTGTCAAAGTCTTCTTCATTTACACTTTTACCACATACCGGTTCACCGGTCAATGTGGATTCGTCCAAATGGAGCTGTACAGCCTCTATCAATTCGCCATCAGCGGCAACTTCCTCACCGGTATTTAGTATTACGATGTCCCCAACGACCACATCCTTACGAGAAATCTGAGTGGCATTTCCATTACGGATAACCTCAACCGGCTCATCATCGTTTACCTGATTGAGTATGGTAAACTCCTTGTCTGCCTGTAACTCAAAGTAGAAAGCCAAACCTGTAGCCAAAAGAATCGCTACAAATATACCGGCAGGTTCAAAAAACACTTCCGCACTTTGTCCAAGACCGAAATATTCATAAAATGAAATCCCGATGGATAAAGCCCCGGCAATCATTAGGATAATGATTAGCGGGTCGCCAAACTTTTCAAGAAATTGCTTCCACAACGGATCTTTCTCGGGCGGTGTCAAGATGTTGGCACCATGTTTCTTTCGGCTTTCGAGCACTTGGGCATCGGTCAAGCCTGTTAAATGCTTTTCTTTCATAAACTGCTACTTTTTTAGTTTGTATGTAATTTTTAAGTTTCTCTTGTCATTATCTATCTCAATCTTGCCAAGTTTATTCAACACGCTCTGTCCCAACAACAATGGGGCTGATTGGTTACGAACAACAGATGCCTTTATGTTGTCAAGATGTAGATTGCCGAATTTTACTTCACGGAGATTGATAACCGTACCCTCCGAAACCTCTCCACTGGCTGTAAGGAAGTGTTGTTTGCCAACGACATCCGATGCAGATAGATAACCATTTTTAACCATAAAAGTGGCTTCAACGGATGATAGGCTTACATTGGAAGATCCGGTATCAAAGATAAAATGTAGCGGCAATCCGTTGATAGCACACTTTACTTTGCACATGTCACCTTCCTTTGAGAATGGTATTTCCTCGGTCGTTTCTTCGAAAGATTCTGAGTCGCTGCTATCAGATGAAACCTCTTGACGATGCTTTTCTTCAAACTCATTCAGCAGATCAGTATAGCCTTTCTCGTTGCGTATATTATTCAGGTCTCTATCTCGTTTGATATGGGCAAATCTTCTGAAACCCGTTTCCAACGCTTTGCGTAGGTATCCGATTGACTTTTCTTTTTCGCCCATAATGGAATACAGACACGCTGCATCATAATAATTACTCTTACCGTCTTTTTCAATTAGATTATTTATGAGCGATACGGCTTTGTCCTTGTTCCCCATATAGTAATAGGCATAGTGTGCACACTCAATTTCATCGGCAATGGTGTCACGTTCTATGACTTGATGAAAGTCTTCCTCTGCCAATTTCGTTTCTCCTTTTAACCGATATAGCACTCCACGATTAAGGTAGCAGTATGCATATTCAGGCATCAAGGTAATACACATGGTATAGTCTTCTATAGCTCCATCAATATCTCCGGAATGATCTTTAAACCAACCGCGACGATAATATCCAAAACCTTCTTCCGGATTCTTTTCCAAATAGATGTTCATACATTCTATCGCTTCCTTAGACCGTCCGGCATTATTCAGAATATTTGCCTTCTGAAAGATATAGTCTGTATCCGTAGAATCCAAACTGATAGCCTGCTCACAATATGCGAGAGCACTCTCATAGTTTCCTAAATCGTCATAGCAGTTTGCTATACGATATGCGGTAATGGGATTGTTATCCTTTGATAATGAATTTTTGTATGCATCTATTGCATATTGATATTTATTCTGACGTTCGTTGACTACTCCGATGAAGTATGGCCAGGAACTTTCATTCGGCTCTTTAGCTGTTTGTACTTTCAGTTTATTGTTTGTCAATACAAATGCCGAATCTGCCAACTGCTGCATTAGGTAGAAAGCCTTATTATCGCCATCAATGGATAGTGCTGTGATTACATCATCTACAGCCTTATCATATTGTTTCTTACCGATATAACTTTCCGCCCTGAACGAATAGCCCGAAGAATACTCCGAAGCCAGTTTAATTACATAGTCAAATTGAGAAATAGCTTCATCCCATCGTTTCTGAGCGTTGGCATTACGTCCGATACCCATATAGCCCATTACATCTCCTTCGTCCAAAGAAATTATTTTTCTATAATCTGCATTGGCAAGGTCGTATTTGCTCTGCTCATAGTAGATTTGTGCTCTCGCTTCATATAACCTCGTATCATCAGGTGTCGCATTGATTGCCGCAGTATAATCTTTGAACGCCTTAAGTGTATCCTCAAGACACAGGTTAACTTTGGCTCTTGTAGCGTAAGCAAATGATACATATTCTTTATCTTTTGATGGAATTTTCTTGGTTGCAACATTTGCAGCAGTCAGAGCCTGACCATACTCTTCACGATAGAGTCGGAGTAATGACAGGTAAGAATAGGCATATCCATTGTCGGGATGCTCTTGAATTTCTTTGTTGAGATATTCAAGTGCTTCATCGGCATTGTTGTTCTGGATAGCCTCTATTCCACGAGTATAATTATAGCTGTCAGGTCTGTTGGACTTCTGCGCCCAAACAGAAGTTGAGCACAGAGCCAATAGTAATACAAAAATGTTTGAGCGCATAGTAGATATGATTTTAAGGGGTTGTTGTTTCTTTCTGAATTTGATTCATCCTCGTTGATTCAAGAATGGGCAGGTTTGTCTCTGTCGGCACATAGATTACTGTTTTGTTGCTCAGGTCTGATTGTTGGCGCACCCACAGATATTGAATATAGGTAGGTGTGATACTGCCGTTCTCGATACGTATAGCCTCGGCTGCACCCTTGGCACGTTCAATCTCAGCTTGAGCATTTAGCTTTTCAGCTTCGAGATTAGCCTTTGCCTCCTCTATCTTGATTTTGCGGTTTTGTTCCGCCTTGGCAAACTCGGCCTTACCTTCCATCTCTTGACACCATACATTGTACCACGGACGGACGAAAGCCATGCCTACTGAAATGATTGCGATTGCCGCCACACCCCACAAGGCCTTTTTGATAAGAGCTGGAGTGATGTTGATGTTGTTGTAATTGTTCATGATTTTATTTCTTTAATGTATTTTCAGTGTTTAGCATTACATTTTTCTTCAACTCCAACTGATGTTCTACTATGAGTTCGTAGTCACATTTGCTGTCGCCAGTTTTAATAGTTAGTACGAACAATTCCAAGAACGTCAGGAACATAAATAGTATAATGTAGAAAGTGAGAGATACCGGACTTTGAGACACAACAGCCAGTGTCGCTTCCAATTCTTCGATGAATCCCGTTGGCCGTTTTGAAAAATCCTCACGGACGGTCTTATCAATGTTCTTTTTTTGTTTACACTTTGTACATTTGTTTTGATGGGTTTACCATTAGCATCAATACCAGCTACCTGCTGACTTGTTGACACTGTGGTTATCGTTGTTGTTGGTTTAGCTTCAAGTTCCCGATAAAGTGCATCATTGACTTTGCTTATTGAGTCTATGGCGGCATTGATTCGCTTTATATCAGTGTCATACACTGACAACCGTTTATCTATAGTTGAGATTATTTTCTCTTCGCGCCGCTCTTGTATTGTTTGTTGAATATCATTACTAAATATTATCTGGTCGAAAATACAAGATCCGAGTACAGCCATGCACAATGCCATCATAACTCTCATGACAGTCATGAGTCTGGCTTTACCTACAGTGAGGATAATTACCCTTTCAACGCACAATATGATAAACATAAATGCTACTACAACAAGTAATTTGAAAGGAATAGATTCTATACCAATATATCTTTCTGCAAAGCAATATCCTATAGTTCCCCAAAGAACCATCATAATACATATTGCTGATAGCAATTTCCTAAATTGTCGTTGACTGGCTTCGCCACACTCTTTGAGAATTGCCGGATTCCATCCAATCAATGAACATCCAATTTCTTTTAATGATTTCATACACAAAAGTTTTTTAGATGTTTAAGCACATATGATACTTCCGGCTTTGGCTGCCATTCCCTTTAAGAAACCTCTACGATATGATTCTATCATTATCATCATTCGGGGGGCATCATTGTCCAATTGAGATTCCATCTCTCTGATTTTGCCAAGATGCTCTTCGAAAGTAGAGCGACGTGACTCCATGGCAGACACGCTTGAGAAAAGACACGCTTGTTTGTAATTGTCGATTTCAACATCCAACATACGGATGTCGTTCTTATATTTAAGCGTTACCTGGGTAAACAACGTTTTAAGGTCGTTACGTATCATACCCTCCTTGGTTGACTTGTATGTAGGGTCTGTGCTTATCAGAGCGTCGTTATAACCTTCGTTTTCGTAGTCTTTTCGAACAAAATTGAAGATTACATCTATTGGCATGCCTGTTCCATAAGTGATGGTAACAATATTGCTAGCCTCCCGTTTTCCTTCTTCTATAGAAGAAGTGTCCTCGTCATTTGTACCTTCGATAGCTTCTATCTGTGGAAGCATCTCGTTCTCCTCAACAGCCTTTGCTGAACGTGAGTTAAGAAAACCAAACAGTTTCATATTCTTCGAATTTTAATTTGTTGAACTTTTACACTGCAAAGGTACGATGATAACTACGCTCAATTTTGATTTCCATAACGTTACAGGCATACTGACGAGAATGTGTCAAAAACGGGTTGCAAGGTTTGATACCTCAGTCACTGTCGTAATTTCGACTGATAGTTAACACCATGTTTCAGATATACCATCAATAGCATTAATCCTATGAATACCAGTATTAACGGCAATATACGAACATTGGCGAATGTGTCATATAATCCGTGTATTAGCATTGGTATTCCAATTGCCAAAACATAAAGTCCACGCCTATACTTGGGATATAGATGAGCAAACGCAAGAAAGTATCCGGCAATGCCGCACCAGCAGGCATGCAGGAACGGAAGGCTTGTTAGTCGGGCTATGTTCAAGAAGAACGATACATCATATTCTTGCTGAGCATTGACTGTCATTTGATAGCCAACGCCTTCATAAACACCGAATGCGATACCGGACATCAATGCAAAGACGAATGCCTGCGTCAAGAAGAATACCGCCATTGTAGTCTTTAACTTCACCTGGTCGGTTTTGAAACAGGTGTAGAAAAACAATCCCCAAATGATAGAGAAATACAGAGCCACTTCATAGAAAAGCAAGAAGCCTCCGAATGGCATATTCATAATGACCATCGGAAGCAGCCCTACAATAGCCAGAATCAGGAATCGTTGGTCTGTAAGGAAACTTTTAGAGAGCATAGTGGTCTTAGGGAATATAAGTTCCGAACCGATTGACTTCAATTGCGAAACTATATTCCCTTTGTTTGGAATCCGGCACTTCAATCCTGCTTGTCTCAGATAAAAGCCAGCAGTTTGCTCTACTGTATCAGTATCCCTAATAGCTTTATCATGAACAAGTATTTGCCCTTGATTAACATACGACAGTAACGTCTGCTCTGTGTATGGTCCAAACCTTTGACCATTGCGAATGACGTAGATGTTCATAGGGATGGTTAACGGTTAATATTTCTCCCTTTCGGGTCGGGACCATATTCATTCTCAAATTCATCTCCATCACCGAATAACATCCACAACCCATAAAAAGGAATAAGCTGATACCATCCCGAATTTCCTCTGTCGTGACAACGTTTTGCCCCTTGCGCCCATATAAACCAATATGCGGGGATTAGGAATAAGTACATTGTACCTTCTCCACCTCCTGAAGCACCGACAAAAAATCCTATCATGAGAGCATATATATACGCCAGAATACCCGATATAAAATACTCCAGTCTTCTTATTCTTCCACTAAAGGAAAATGGTTGACTGAACATACCTTGTTTCACAAAGATAGGCTCTGTTGCGACATTGTTAGTTGGTTGAGGTGTTATAGGGGAAGAGGAATTACCTTTATCCAATATGATACCTCTCTTTGTATATCGCTCACATGAAGTTTGATTGTAATAGGGGGCTACATTAGTCAAGAGACATACATTCCCATTAAACGACTTACAATTAATGCATTGATCCTTTATTGCCATAATCTTAGTTCTTTACGAGTTGAACAACTATCAATCTGCCTCCTTGGCTCTTGTCAAGGAGAATCTGACGACCATCGGTCAGCGGCACAAAGCCTCCTATGGGTACATCTTTGTTCTCGGTTACATCACGCATGTCCGGGAGACGGCGGTTGATGAGAATCCATTGCCCGTTGTGAAAATGAAAGTCGCCAACAGGCTTCTTGTCGTCTGCACTTGTTTTTTCGTTGGCAGAAACCAAGTTGTTGGAGTGCCAGCGGTAAAGCGTCTGTTTGTCATATACCATCAAGCGATAGTTCTCTGATATAAATTTGCCGTGAGACGGAGCATAGTAGAAATTGAGAATAGGAAGTTGGCCGGTATACTCTTTGCCGCAGAACGGACAGCGAGGTTTGGTGGTATTGTCAAAGACATACCATTGAGCCTCGCACCCCGAGTTCTGACAAGGCTGAACCAAATCACAGGTCTTAACCAAAGCTTCCTCCCACTCAGCCGCACTCGGGCGGACGGAAGGATTATGGAGTCCGTCTATGAAGGCTCTGTCAAAAAGTTTCTTTAGATATGGACCACATATAGTGTAGGGTTGTTTGGTTGGATCGCCTTGTGGTAACTGAGATTTTGCCAACTGATCTGCTTTCACACGATTAGTCTTGTCTGTAGGATGTTCTATGAACAATGCTTTTGAACCATAGCGCATATCATCATCCTTTTGCGGGTCATCTATATCCCACACCTTGCCACCATCAAGAGGATGACGGTTGAGTAGGAATGTATAAATCAATACAGCAAGAGCATGACGGTCTGTCGAGATTTGAGGCAAGTTCTTCTTAGGGTCATCCACCTTCAATGCTTTTGTAGCAAGCACCTCCGGTGCGATAAATCCGGGAGTACCAACCACTTCGGGTGGAAATTTATGCGGTACAACAAGGCCATCGCAATCAATGATGCAAGCATTGCCTGACAATGGATCAACGAGAACATTATTGTACGACAAATCGGAGTGAGCCAAACCTGCTGCATGCAGTCGACGCATGGCACGTGCTATCTTCAAGCACATGTGAAGACGAGACAAGAATGTTCCCTTTTGGTTCACCGGCACAAACTTGTTGATAAGTTTGGCTGAAGAGAACCATTTTCCATTCTTTTCCTGACCATTCTTTATAAACGGCCAAGATGGGTCAATTCCATCAAAGAAGAATTTCTTATCGTAGAAAGGTATGACGATACCGGTCAAGCCTTTCCACTCTACTATTTTCGTTGGCCATGCAAAAAAGGCAGTCCAGTACTGACCTACTGCATCGCTTGTAAAGATTCTGTTTCGATGAATATTTACGATATCGTTTATGCGAGCCTTGTCGTTGGCATTTATCGCCTTGCGATAGAATGCCACGACATAGGTCTTGTCAACAGAGAAATATACATCCTTAACGCCACCTTGAGCCTTAATTTCGTCATAGAACTCAACAGTAGAGCCGTCAGTGGCAGTAAGTGTTACTTTATTAGCCATATTGATTATTCCTTTTGAGGTTCTACATCTTCTGCGGCCGATTGATCTTGCTCTTCAATGTCTTCTGTAGAGGAAGGTTCAACAGGTGTTTCTGCAATTTCTTCCTCATTCGATGTAGTTTCGGGTACATCGGGAATGGAGGTATTATCTTCATCTGCCGTTTCTGAAGAGATGTTCTGTGAAACATCTTCACCTTCATACAATATAGCAATGGTACGGTCATCATGAT
>PPYE01233863.1_pt1 | contig 10913 bp, 13 predicted proteins | sample 1559881 | NCBI WGS metagenome assembly PPYE01 (sample SAMN08240022, study PRJNA423297) | Human gut metagenome, whole genome shotgun sequencing project.
AATAAATGTAGGGAACATCCCCATTGTGGGCCGTATAATAACTGGTCATTGCCCCATAGATAGCCGAATACGCCATGTGCTTTTGAGATTTCAGAATTTCCGGCCAAAGAACGATGGCATGGGGATCCGTGTATCCATTCTGTTTCTTGGCGGCTCCGCATTCACTATACCTGCGAACAACCGTTGTGTCTAAATCGAGCAGGCATTCGCATCGAAACACACCATTGATCTCCATGCATTTTTCCTGAAGAGCCGCTCCCACGTTCGGCCTGTGGCTCCATCCGGGGGCCAGGAGAAGGCCTGGTGAAAAATAGAACAGGGGATAAATCTGACGGATTAATTCCAGTCCGGTCTCCTCCCCTGTTTCCGCATTATAAAAGCCGATGATATCCTCCTCTGTCACGGCCAGAGGATCCACGCAGGTGCACGTCACTAATATCGTTTCCTGTTCGTAGACGCTGCCGCTGCTAAGCAGTGTAATAATAACCTTTCCCTGATCATTAAAACTGGCAATATAGTCCTTATCCGCCGCCAGCTGTGCTCCTTCCGCTCCTGCTTTAACCTGAATACTGTCGAGCAGGATGCCGGCTTCCTTTAACTCAGCCTGATGGTTTTTAACTGTGTACGATGTCTCCGCTGCCTCCTTCTTATGTTTATCCGGATCCAGTACATTGATATAAACAACTGGATACACATGGAACACCTGGAATGACGCATAAATGCTCTGACAAAGCGTATAATTCCAATCATCCGTATAGCCCAGCTTTTCTTTTGCCTCTTCATAGGACTGCACCATGACTGGGCGATTCACATAGGCCCTGGGATCCCTGGTCAAGTGGATGGGCGCAGTGCCGATCACAACCTGGACACCATAGCTGGTCGCCAGGGGACGCTGATAGGTTGTCTGTTTCTCTTCCACTTCAATTCCGTGTTTATACATGCATTTCCTCCTTTACCTGTTCTGCCTTACAATACAACAAAAACAGTTCACTGTCCTTTTCCATTAGCTGCTTCCTGCGCTCTGCCAGCTGCCCCGTAGGGATTATCAATCCACTCAAAAACGGGTGTTCTTCCAAAAGAGCCTGAATTTTTGCTGGATATCCGCCCTTAAAAACGGTCCCCTTCTGCATAATTCCATAAAAAGAGGGCCCCAGGTAGATTACTGCCTGGCTGCCCGATTCGTTTCTGTTTCCTTTTTTCATTACATCACCTCATCTTCTTCTAAATCCGGGAGATTCCATGTCATTTCGACTCCGCCAAAGTAATAGGGACAGGTATCCTCGTCCTGTATGGCTGCTCTCATTTCCTTTTCACAATAGAAGGCATCCAGTACCGTGTTCGACCGAAAACGGTTTGTAATTCGGTTCAGCAGATTCCACAGAGTCTGATACCCTTCCGCCTTATCAGACGTATCACAGATGCAGAACAGGAGGTAAAGCTTTGCCTTTCCCCCGCCCTCCTCTCCGTATATAATTTCATTCGTTTTTACAAGAAAATATGGAATTCTCGCATCATCCGGGTCCGGATCCCCAAGGCTCTCCGCCTCTTCGGAATTCCAGTCCAAAGATAGCGGCGCCGGCGGAAGCGCCTCCGAATATCCCTTAATCCGACGCTTTTCTCCGTCAATTCCAAGCAAGCTGATTCCTGATGAAAGTCTTTCTATCTCTTTTATCAAGCATCGCTCCAGCCAATGATTTGTCATACCTTTTACTCCTTATTTTCCAATCGCCGCGTCAACAAAACGCCAGAGATTCTCACGAAGTTCATTTTGTATTTCGCCTTCCATCGGCTTATAGACTGTCTCAACCAATTTGGAAGTCGAGGGCCCCATCAGCTCTTTAATTGGGAATCGCGCTGCCGTTGTCCGTTGAAAAATCCCCCGATGGCTGGTCTGCATCTGCGACACAAACCCCTTTAGTTTTCCTTTCTGCAGCGGTTTCATCGTCCCCCGCCTGACTGCCGCCCTGGCGGCACTCCTCTTCCGATTCTTGGCCGTTTTATATGCCTTGGGAAGTGACATGGGAGCGCCCGATATCTGCAGCTGAGCATACAGTCGTGAGACAGTGGCCTTTTTTATCTGAAAGTTCTTTTGAGGAAGTATTCCTGCTTTTACCGTGTAGCTCTGCCTTATTTTTCGATAAATCCTCTTTCTTGTCTTCTCCGCCGTCTCATTGACCGCTTTTTTTATAATCGGATTCGGACGTTTTCCTGATTCCCTCAGAAGTTTTATGAGCTGCTCCTGGTTTTCCAAGTGAATGTTTAGCTGCATTCTCATGTTGCCTTTATCGCCTCCAGACTGATGGAATAGAGCCCCGCTTCATTTATGGCATCTGTAATCCGATATGGCTTTCCATCCAGCAAAAGAGTGCGGCCGGGAGGGGGAAGCGGTCCAAACACCGAAGCCGCAACATAAAATAACAGCTGGCGCCGGTAAATCCCGTCTTTTTCCTCCCTAAGCGGCATTCTTTTTTCTCTTTCAATCATCTCATTGTCGTCGATGAGGATCGGCATCTTTTGAGAACCCACCAGATGGAGCTCTCCAAACTCTTCTACATCCAGGAATACGTTTTGAATATCCTTCTTAACAATATCCTTAAATCCCATTTCTTTACCCTAAAAGCTTCACGATGGCCGTCGCTTCATCGGCTCCCGAAGCTTTTACCGCATACCCCATTGGTTTGTCAGTAGCTTTGTCGATTCCATTCTCATTCGTAAACACAATTTCATCTCCCGCTGCCAGAACCACCCCCGCTTTCTTAGGGATCTCAAAGACCCCTACCATGTGGAGCGCCCCCAAAGCGCCGGCAGGGATCTCCCCGCCCGCCACTCCGATCCGGCTGCCCAGAACCACTACCGTATTGGCCGGTATTAATTCCTCTGCTGTATTCAGGTAATCAATTGTTTCTCCACGCTGTATATAATTCGCTGTTTTCTCCATATCCTTTTCCTCCCTTCTTACGCCAATGCAATCGGTGACGCTATTTCAATTCCCGGATTTTTTACAGCGCCTCTGTAATCCAAAACTGTAATTCCCCAGTCACCATACACGTCCCAAACAAATCCCAGCTGGCCTGGGGCTTCCATGCGCCGGATGTTCGGGATATCCTGGCCGTTTAAGTAATCTACCTGAATAAAATCAGTGTCATTGGTGTCCCCAACCAAGAACCATGGAATTGGCCCGCTGGCAATCTGTACATTCAAAGTTGCATCCTCCACAATGCGGATGGAATCCTTGTACTGATAAAGCGGATTAACATCTCCCGAAGCGCTGACGGTGGCAGAATTAAACAAGGTATACATTTTAAATTTATACCCCAGCGGAACCACCAGAACCGCTGGACGGATGATGATAGCCTGCTCCGTACCGTCCAGCTTTCTCCTGTGACCTCCCAGGGCCAGGATCATGGATTGAACCGCTTCTTGGGTTATTCCGCTTCCTTTTGCTAAGAGATTTTTATGCTCGGAACCAAATAACACCTTACCATCATGAATCTTCGGATTTCCGGTCAGGATCCGGTAGACCTGGGTATTGATGGTCGTCCTGGCTGCCTTCGCTGCCCTGGCCGGCAGTGTCGTTACTACACCCATATCATCATTGATAAACGCCTGACGGGACATGGTAAACTGACGTCCATAGGTTTTAAGCTGTCTCTGCGGCAGTTTTTCGTCGATGGGGAGCGTATGCTTCAGTTCTCCATTCTCTGGAACCTCAAGGAACTCCCCGAAGCTGCCCTGCACGTAATAGTTGTCAGCCTTTTTAAAGTCTGTCAGGGTACCGCGGGTCGTAAACTGGTCAAAGGTAACCGGCGCGGTCTTATGTCCCTCCGCGTAGGCCTTCCGGATCGTCTGGTCCATAATAGCCGGGAACGCTGAGGTCGGATTGTAAAAGGAGCGGCGCATGGTTTCCTCAAACAGCTCATTCGGATTCATCATGTAATAATTTCTCTCACTTCCCCCTTCCTCTGCTGCCACGCAGTTGGCTGCGATCATGCGCAGGGATGCTCCGCGGAAGTCATTCGCTCCTGCCGCCGGAGTTTGAAGCGGAATATTGTTCCTGAGCAAAATTCCGTCTACGATGGCAGCCCGCTTCTTATCTTCCTCATCCTCCGTCACCCTGGCCGACAGAGGCGCACCATTTCTCTCTAAATGGCCTAAAACTGCCGTTCTCACCTGATCCATCGTATCGCCTCTGGAAATATACTGCTCCGCATCCATGCCAAAGCGCGCACACAAACCGGTAATTTCCCGGATACGCGCTCTCTCTGCGAGAGCAGCCCTATGCGCTTCTTCCCCGTCTCCCGTGTCTCCTTCCGGCACGGCCGGTGGTTCGCCCTGACCTCTGCGCCCTGCTGCCGGCGCCCCGTTCCCCCCTGTTGCCGGTGTTCCCGGCGCCTCGTCAATCTGGCGCTGGAGATTGCCAAACTCTGCCTGCTCCTCCGCTGTCAGGTTCCTTCTTTCCTGTCTTGCTGTTTCTGTCAGCTGGCGCTGACGTGCAATCATTTCCTGTAAAGTCATTCTTCCTGTTCTCCTTCCTACTACTTAAATACTTTGGCTTCTTTTAATTTTACAATCAACCCGTTATATTCTTCCTGGGTTGGGGCTGCCATGGCTTCGGCCGGCGCTGTGACCTGCTTAAACGGTGGCGTAACCGGTGCATGATACTGCTCGGCAATAAAAGAGCAGATGTCTTCCAGACTTTCTGGAATCTCATCCGCTGTCTTTCCAGTCAACGTGATCGCAACGGCTCTCATTGCATCCTCTAACTTTCCCATGTGCTTCCTCCTTTCAATCGGTTTTCATTTACCTGAATCATCCGTTCCAACAGCTCCAGTTCCGGCGGCCCTGGTTCAAAGCACTCCCTCTCCCCGCTTCTCCCCACTCCTACCGTAGGATCGGCCGGAACAGAAACGATACTGATCTCCAGCGGCGTCCATTTTTTTGCTATATAGCAGGGGCCGGTAAAGCGCCCGTCACTGGATTTCTTTCCCGCTGCCACCTCCTCCCAGGCGTCCACACTGTACCCAACTGAAACACCCTTCAGCGTTCCACCGACCACCTTTTTCCGGATCACCTCGGCATCGTCGTCATCATCAAATTCAATCCGTGCTTTCCCACGGCCATCCTCCTTCCAGGCCTTTGTGATTTTTCCCAGTACCCGATCCGTCTTATGGTTAAAAAGGACCACTCCGATGGACTGAAGCCGTTCAAGCTCCATACATCCATCGGAGTGGTCTAAAATCTCCACACCGTACCATCGAGTATACGGCTCCTCGGAGGAAAAGGACAACTCAAATTCCCGGCCGTCCTTTTCCTCCCCCACCGCACGGATCCCGGCAGCCATAAACCGAACCGCACGGAAATCATTTTCCCCTTTCGGGTTATTTTGCATCGGCTTTTTTACCATCCTTTTCCCCCTCTTCCTTCTCGCCTGAACCGCCAGTCATCATGGCCATCAGGTCAAGACCTTTCTCTGAGGCATAGCTGCACGCCTCCTCTATCTCGTCAACCACCTTTTTCCAGTCCCGTCCATTCTCCGCGCAGATCTGCTGAAACGTCTTCTGTCCAGTCTTCAGCATCGTCGCATTGGCATTGGCTTCCTTGGCTGGGTCAATCCATCGCTTCGGCTTTACCACCCATTCATGGGAGAAATAAACCTCCTTCTTCTCCCAGAAATCAACCGGTGAAATGATTCCCTTCAGCCAGCAGGAAATGACGAAGGATTCATACACCTCATCTAACAGGCATTCCGTCAGCAGTTCCTTCTCCTCATCGTAGGTCAGGTCATCTTCAATCATGGACTGCCTGGCCGACGCATAATTGGTCTCCGACATATCCCTGGATGTGGCCTCATAGGAAAGGCCGTTGGAAGAAGAAATCATCCGCTGCTGCGCCTTGATAAAAGCCGTCGCATCCGTTCCCTGTCCGGCCGGGTTCAGCATCTGGGCTTCGTCCCCCATGTTCATTTCCATAATCATACCGGGAACAATCCGCTTTCCTTCATACTGGACGGAAGGGCCGCCTCTGGCGTCCCGGCCCTTTCCCGGCAGACCGGATGGATTGACCCGTTTGATGAATACGGCCAGGCAGGCGGCAATCTTCTCTTTAATGGTAACTGCCGTCATGAATTCGTTCATGTCTTTAATTCGGGTGAGCGTCTGGCTGAGATCCGACATCTCGCGTACCTGGGAGGGCCGCTTCCTGGAATAGTAGAAGATCACATCCTCTGCTTCCAGGTATACTGGCTTCATCTGTGTGTATCCGTCAATCGAATATTGCCGGATCCAATAACCTTCCGGCCGGTTCCAACGGTTATATTCGATTCCGCCCACCACTTTATTTCCCAGTTTCTTAGGCTGGAGCTGTGTGATGTCCAGTTCATCCACCTCCAGCACCTGCAGCTGGAGTGGCAGCACTCCCCGGTTCGTATACCGCTTTACAACCAAAACGCCTCCGTCTGCAATTTTTCTCTGAATACACATCCGGACAATCTGGGAAAAAGACTGCTGTCCTGTCACGTCACAATTCACCCGCTTACACCATCGCTCCCACATTCGTTCCAATTCGTGATCCCACTCTGGCTCTCCTGTGGTAACCCGCACCTGCAGGCCGCCTCCAATCACATTCCTCTTAAAGGCCCGGAGAACGGAATTCATAACGTCGGAATTTCGTTCCAAATCTCTTGCCCTAGCTCTGACCGTATCTCTCTCATAGCGGTCTGTCATTTCTCCTGAAAGGTTTTGTGTATTCCACTGACTTTGGAGGCGCCCCGTATCGCCGGCATCGTAATTGCCCCGATACGCCTCATATTGGCTGCGCCAGGCCGCCCGTTCAGCTCCCGCCTTCGGGCTGACGGCTCCAATCAGCCGATCGATTACATTCAGTTTCACTTTCCTACCTCCTGTTATCTGGCCCAAAATCTGCCGCATAGGCTCCCGCCAAAAGCGTTGTTCCCCTGCCTTCTAACTGCGCTTCCAAGCGGTCCCGCTCTGCAATCAAGGTTTTCAGGTCAGCTCTGGTCAGGGAGCGCGTTCCGATTTTATAACTCTGCCCTCCGACCATGATTTTGTAAATTGCCTCGTTCAACGTCTGAAGCTGCTCCGCTTGGCTGCTAAAAGGCCCCATCATATTTTCTGCCATCCTATAACCACCCTTCTAATTCATTGCTCTGTATCCACTGTTCCTCTGAGGACAGCGGCTCCTGCTTTTTGACCGGCGGTTCATACCGTTCCAGGTGCCAGCTCCTGGCCCCTCGAATATCTGCCGCGGCCATTGCATACACCTCCGCATCCAGGTAATGGTTATCACCGTGGCTGCTTTTCTTCACCCACTTCTGCACAGATATCCCATTTGCCTGACGTTCGTTAATTTTATGTTCTGCCGTCACCTGTTCCGCATATTCTTCGTCAATCCCTGAAAATACCATCCAGGATCCGGCTCCGTTCTCACGCTGAAGCCTGGCGGCAATTCGATCCTTATATTTTGCCGTGTCGATAATAACCAGATTGATTCCGCAGGCCCTGGAGCCAGCTTTATTGATTACACTGTACTTATAGTCCGTTTCCAGCCTTTTACTTGCGCCCTTGGCCGGCAGTGTGTAATCCGATGTGTCGGCGCAAAAATCATACACCATATCCGTCTGATCACCGGAGTCAACTAAAACAAGGGACGGCGTAAGTTTCGACCCGTCCCTTTTCATATAATTGAAATTCATGATCTCATCCGTCTTCCAAAGATTCGTTTCCTGTCCCCTGGCGATCAACTGGCTGGTCCAACGCTCACCCCAGGCCCGGATGACCCAGTAAACACTGGCCTCCTGAACGTCGATGCCGCCGGTCAGCTCAACCGCCCAGTCAGGCACCTCCAGCTCCTCATAATCGGTCTGCCTCTCTTTTACCAAATCCGCCGTTGTCTTTAATTTCGTATCTTCCCAAGGCTCCGCCAGCCAGCTATTGGCAAAGTTCTGAAGCATCTCCGGATCCTCGTAGGATTTTAAAAACTCCTCCGCCACTTCCGCCCAGGTCACAAAAATACTATAGAGGGAGTTGATTCGAAATCCCACTGTCTTCGGATTCCCTACTCCTCTTTTTTTAACTGTTTTCCATTCCCCTGCGCGCAGCATTCTGGGCTTATCCTTGTCCATAATGACGCATCCGCATTCCGGACAAATATATTTTGCTGTCTGTGCCCGCTCATATGGCGACATCGTTTTTTCTGGATCCTCACAAAATTTTATCTGCTTGAACTCCAGACGGATTTTTTCGCCACATTCCGGACAGGGAACGAAGTATTCCCGTACTTCATCCGCATTATCATGGAGCTGCCAGATATAATTTGTCTTTAGCGTCGGCGTAGAGCAGGCGTAAACCTTGCTTTGAGATTTAAAGGTTTTGATTCGTTCCATTGCCAGGCTGTAGGGTGAGGCTTCCTTCTTAGAGGCGCCTCCCATCTTATCGATCTCATCGAAGAACAGATACTTGATCGCCTTCGATGCCAGCTTTGACGGAGAGCCGGCTCCCCGCAGGTAAATGGTCATCGTCTTAAACTTCAGGCGTAGTTCCTTGGAGCTGTTCTCATAAAACTGTTTTTTTATTTTCGGCATCAGGCGAAACGCCGGCTTCAGTTTATCATTCGAAATATCCTTTGCCAGGTCATCCGACGGGTAGACAATCATCGTCGGGCCAGGATCCTCAGCAATCAGATAACCCAGCATATTAATAAGGGCTTCTGTTCCGCCCAACTGGGAACCCTTACACAGGTAAATCTCCCGTATGTGGGGATCATTGAAGGCATCCATGATGCCGACAAGGTAGGGCGTCACCATGTTGGACCACCTGCCGGACAGATTGCTGCTTTCATCCAGAACTCGGTATTTTTCTGCCCACTGGCTTACTTTGAGCTCCTCCTGGACCAGGAGAGCGGTTCGGATAACGCGGCGAAAAAGAGACCTGGTCTTTCGCCGGTTCCTGCTTCTCTGTGTCATTCCTCCGTTTCATCCTCCTCATCTTCCTCATCGTCTTCCGCACCCTCTACCTCGCCCTGGCGCCCATCTACTTCATCCGGATCGTATTCAGATAATTCCTCCAGCACGGATAACAGCTCTTTTTTGATGATCTGGATAACTGTATTGATATCATTTTCTCCTGCGATCTGCATGGCCAGCTTGGAGGGCAGGGCCAACAGCCGATTTTTAAAGCGGATCAGCATATCCGATAGATATAGTTCCACATCTGCTGCCTCATGGAGTTCCCTGCGCAACTTTCTCAGCTTCAAAATAGAAATCTGTTTTTTAATTTCCTCATGCTGCGCCTGCACTTCCTCTTTGGAAATCGATGCCCGGCGGCCCGTTTCCGCATTCACCTTGTATTCAATGTATTCTTGGATGCTCTTTTCCAGGTTATAGCCTCGCCCCTCCTGGGTGAGCTTAAACAAGCCTTCATCCCTTAACATCCGGACTCTTCGGGAACTGATGCCCAGGCACTGGGCCAGTTCTTTTTGGTTTACTGTCATCCCTCTCACCTCCGATCTGTGATCCCTCCAAAAGCGGAAGGAAGTACCCTAAAAAATTTACCTGGAAAGAGAAAAATACCGCGCATTCCTCGTACCCGCATGGGGCCTGCCCCTTCGGTAGTACCTAAAAAACAAGAAAGGACATCCGCCTTTTTTAACGAATGCCCCTTTAGCCTACTATAAAGCTTATGTCTCACCCCGAACCATCCAAAATCTGGAGACCCATGGTAATAACCAAATATCAACGACAATTAAACGACTGATGCTCTAAATCGTCCTCATTTCATATAAGAAAATAGCCTTGGGTTACCCTTCTAGTCTTCTTTAATCAAACATTCCCTTTAATGTTATTTTATCGAAACTTTCTTTACTTCCATCATACTGTTTTTTTTGCATTGCCATTGATAATTGAGTCGATGCTATACTCTGCCTATTAAGTTCCATTGGAGATTCCAGCGCTTCATAAATTTTAACCTCTTGTCCCAATAAGATTTCATAATCATGCTTCATGCTAGTAAATAATTTCTCAAAAATGTCTATCCTTAAACTCATATGTAAATATAAGCTTTCAATACAGGCCCTGTTTACCTTTTGTGGAAATCCTACAATAATAGGGTTCGGAACAAATTGTATTAAATGCTTTAATTCTTCCGATAAACCTCCATATATAGTTTCTTTTATGGCCACAAAATCTGATTGTGCAAAATGAAATGTCCAATTCCTAACATCTCTTAATTCTACCAAATATTCTTCAAGCTCCTTCTCCAATGCCGGTAATATTTTAGCATACTGAGATCTACTTATCAATTTTCTAAACATCACATATGAAAATCCAGTGCTCGTTTCATCTACAAAGCATGTAAGCAAATTATGTGAAACATTTTTTTGCTTATCTTCCCATTCTTCATAAATTTTCCAATCTATATACTGCTTATTATTCTCAGTAATATCATCTAAGAATTCTCCTAAGGCATCTCTATAATTTTTATATTTTTTTAATGCTATATATGTACGAACAATCAAAATATTTGCAGCATATAAATAATCTTCTTTTGAATTAAAATTCAAGTTTTTATAATTTTTTCTTTTCCCCACTGCTTGTTCTCCTTTAAACTTTTCTTTTTTATGCAATATGCTAGAATAGGTGTCTAAGCACGCACAGGAGTCTCTTCACTACATTTTTCTAAATACTTCAATATAATTCCTAAAAATCTAATTCTATATGAATAATAAGCATGCCCTACCCTTTTATATCTATCATATTTTGCTGTTGTTTAAATTCTATAGTTCTTCCTCTTCCTCCAGTTCTTCTTATCAATTCATCTTGGCCAATAACTTTTACTAAATTTGCAATTTGTTGTCCATACACAGCTTTATTAAAATAATAAATTATCGTATGCACACCG
>PPYE01321383.1_pt1 | contig 10913 bp, 1 predicted proteins | sample 1559881 | NCBI WGS metagenome assembly PPYE01 (sample SAMN08240022, study PRJNA423297) | Human gut metagenome, whole genome shotgun sequencing project.
AGACGAAAGTGGTACCGTTAAAAACATAAAGAGAAAAAAAGAAATTAATATCAATTTTACAAAAGCGTTTTCTTTTGAAAAAATAAATACCGATTTAAAATCCTCGTAAAATGAATTTACTTTTTTTGAAATTTTATTGATTAAGGGTATTTTGATTTTTGATACAATCCAAACTGCGATTATTGCTGTAAGAACATCAATTAAAAAGATATATCCTAAAGGAATTAGACTTAATAATGCTCCACTTAACAGAGGAGAAATTATTGTAATCAATGACTGAAAACTATTATTTATTCCTGTTATACGTGCTATTTTATCTTTTTCAACGATCATTGGAATAATGGCAGTTATGGTCGGGGTTTGTATTCCAGTTCCAATTGATCGTAGAGCTAAAGCGATAAAAATCATCCATAAATACTCATACCCCAATAAAAAAAAGACTGACAATAAAAGTGTTATTACTGCAATAAACAAATCTGATAGGATAACAAGTTTCTTTCTGTTATATCTGTCTGCCCAAACACCTGCAAAAAAAGATATAATAAATCTAGGTAAGTAGACACATATTAAACCTATAGCCATTAAAGATCCTGAGTTAGTTTTCAGAGTAACATACCAAATTATTGCAAATTCGACCAGAGAAGAACCCAATAATGAGATAGATTGACTTAAAACAAACATCCATGAATTTTTATTTAATGCATTTCTCATGATCTAATAATTTTTTCATTTAAAATATTGATTATAAATTCTTCTTCGTCTAGAATATTTCCATGATGAATTTCATCAAGATTATATATTTCAATATTATTAAGGTTCGAAATATTCTCCAGATTATAGTATGTCAATTGTTTTATATGATTATTAAATTCTTCTGAAAACTTGTCATATTTTTGCAGCGCCCTAAATAATATAATTTGAGTGTGTTCTAATTTTGATGATATGTCTTGTATCGTTATATCATGCTCTGATTTTAGATAGGGCAAAATCTGATTTGAATTGTATTCATGTTTTTTATCAGTCTGTTTATAATAGGATTCATCTGATAAAAGCTCATTTTTTAGTTCAATAAGTTTGGGATCACCATTATTTATGAAAGTATCTAAAAGAAAAATATTTATTTTCTTAAATCCTTTAGATTCAAGAATTGAAGCTATTTCTAATGCAATCACTCCTCCCAATGACCAACCAAGTATGTTTATTTCATCAGAAATGCTTGTTTTTAGTATATAGTCCAAATAATGTTGAGCCAATTTATTTAAGTCATGTATTAAATGCCCTGGATTGTATAAGTTATATGAATCTATTCCATAACAATTCACATTGCTTATCCCCATTGAAAGAGAGTTATAAACTTCACAACCTCCCGCAGCCGGGTGAATAAGAAATAAATCCTTTTTAGAATTTACATCGTTTTGTTTTACGATTTGTTTGAAAGAATTATTTTCAAATTTAATCGTATCTTGTTGTAGTAGATTTTGATCCGTATAATTGTTTTTTAAATTATTAGAAGCTAGACTAAGTAGAATTTTCTGAAAATTAACCTCAAAAATTAACGCAAACTTCGTTAGGTCATTTGATTCAATTAGCCCACTAAAATTTATTTCTAACTTTTTATTAAGTATTAGAGCGTTTATAGTTATCTTAAAGTATTCACTATTATTATTTCCAATAACCCTACCCAAAGCATGATTGCTAAAATCCCATGTACCTGAATTTTCTGTTTTATTATTATCAAATTGACCAAGATAATTGAAAGCAATAGAAGGGATTGTATTATATCCTAAAAGAGCACCATATCCAATACCATTATTTGGTATAATCTCTCGTATTTTGCTAATGTTAAATACTAACTCGGATAAATTATCTACTTCTGCATTTAATTCTAAAGGGTACATTGAGGTAAACCAACCAACGGTTCGACTAATATTGATATTATCAGTAATTTCTTCTCTACCATGTCCTTCTGCTAAAATACAGTTATTCTTTAAACCTGTTAGTGTTGGTAATGACAAACATAAGGATGAGAGAAGTAAATCATGGATACTAAATTTATATTGTTCATTTATTTGTTGTGCAAAAGTTAGATTACATTCATCAATTGTTATAGCAAAAGTTGAAGGTTTATCTACAAAAAGAGTTTGCAATAAAATATTTTCTTTTTCAATTTTAGGTATATAATTTAGCCAGTATTCTTCTTCATTGGGATGATTTTTTCTATAAGAATTTATAACATCAACCCACTGCCTATAACTTGTGTATTTTTCCCCCAAAACACTTTCAACCGGTGTCCCCTTGAATATCTCAAAATTAAAATCGACTGAAGAATAATAATCAAATAACCTTTGGATATCATCTTTGATTATTCTCCAACTTACAGCGTCGATTATAAGATGATGAGCAGAGAAGTGTAGGGTATCATATATATTATCATCATAAGATATGATTCCCACATTGAATAGGGGTCCATTATAGATATCAAAATGATTCTGCCATTTTGTTAATTCTTCCTCTAATTCTTCATTTGTTAGATTTGAGGCATTTAAATACCCAATTTGAGGCTCAGTTAAAATATCGCTATACCGCTGACAAAATATTTCTTTGCCTTTGTCTAAATGATAAGTAACTCTTAATAAGTCATGAAATTCGATAAGTTTAATAATTATCGTCTTTAAAGTTGACTTCTTCATTTTAGGTATATTAAAAGAAAAAGCTTGATTCCAATGATTATAGTTCATTAAACTTTTGTTTGTTACATTGTTAAAGAACCAATGCTGAATAGGCAGTAAATCAAATTCCCCTTCAAGAAGTCCAGTTTCATTTATTATATCAGTCTTGCTTTTATTGCCTATATTATTTGAGATATTTCTTATTGTTTTGTATATGAATATATCTTTAATTGCAACTTTCAGTTTTAATTCCTGACTTATACGACTTACTAATTGCATGCTACTAATGCTATCACCTCCCAACTTAAAGAAGTCTGCATCTATGCTAATGCTGTTTTTATCTAAATCTAATATATCAGCAAATATTTTTACAAGTCGATTTTGCAAATCATTTTCCGGAACAATGTATTTGGAATTATTATAAAATATCGGAACTGGTAATGATTTTACGTCAAGTTTTCCATTTAAATTTGTAGGGATTGAATCGAGTTTAATAAAATGAGATGGAATCATATAATGAGGAAGATTTTTTTCTATTCTCGAAATTATGTAAGTTTCCTCTAAAAAATCATCACATACGTAATATGCTACAAGTTGTTTGGAGTTTAATTCTTTCACAACCACAGCCGCTTGCTTTATTTGATCGATATTAAGTAGTTGAGATTCTATTTCACCAAGTTCAATACGATATCCCCTTAATTTTACTTGCCTATCGTTTCTATTTAAGAATTCAATATCACCATTTTCCATATACCTTCCAACATCACCTGTCTTATAAGACCTATTAAAAATTTCAATATTCTGATTGAAAGGATTTTGAATAAATGACTTGTTGGTTAATTCTGATTTATTTAAATAACCTCTTGATACGCCAATTCCACTAGCTAAGAGTTCCCCTATAGCTCCTTTAGGTAATAATCTGTTGTATTTATCAATAATATAAATAGCAGTGTTTGGGATAGGCTTTCCTATATTTGTATTAATATCGCCCTCAGAATATTTATGTTGGGAAATAACAACGGTTGTCTCTGTTGGACCATAAAGATTAATTACGCTAATGCCTTTTTGCAAATATTCTTTTATTATCTCTTCATTCGTAACATCACCTCCGACCATTAATGTTTTAAGTTCTAAAAGATTTTTCGTGTTTAACAGAGCTGGAGTTATCATAGAGATATCAATATCATTTTTTTTGATATAATCATTTAGACCGATTAGATCTTTCATCAATTCTTCCTTTAAAACATAAATAGTATGACCGTTTAGAAGACCTGGATATATATCTAAAACATGAGCATCAAATACATAATTACTGAAGAATAATGATTTTTTATAATTGTTACCAACAGGTAAAAGTTTTGTGTATAACGCCTGTGCATATGCATAATTCATTGCATTTTTATGTTCAACCATAACTCCTTTGGGATTTCCTGTAGTACCACTTGTGTAGATCACATAACAAAGATTATTTTCTTTAATATAAGTTTGGGGGTTGGTGAATGGTAAATCTACACTCATTTCGTTTATTAGATCTTCAATACAGATAGCTGTAAGATTATCGTTATGCGGCAATAAATGTTTTGTTTCGTAATTACAAATAATGATTTTTATATCCGTATCATCAATTATATAGTTAATTCTATCTTTCGGAGATTCAGGAGATATTGGAACATAAGCTGCACCTGATTTGAGTATTGATAACATTGAAATTATCATTTTCTCCGATTTTTTCAATAGTAAACCAATAAAATTATCTGAATTAATTACAAAATTATCAAGTAAATAGTTTGCTATTCTGTTAGCTGTATTATTTAAATCATTGTATGATAATGATATATCTTCATAAACAATGGCAATATTATCAGGTGTATGTTCAACTTGTTTTTCAAATTGTTCGACTATAGTTTTACTGGGGGGTAATTCTAGTTGATTAGAATTCAGTTTAGTTATATAGCTGTCATAATCCTTTTTCGTAAAGTAACTAAGATTAAAAAGTGAAAAATTATCATTTTGTATATTCGATAAAGTGAATTGTTCTAACAAAGTTATATATGTTTTAATAAAATTCTGAATAGAACTTTCTTCTAAGATACTTGTAGCATAATTAAATGAACATTCTAATTCTTTACCAGTGTCTTGTATCAATAGTGTTAAATCAAATTTTGCAATTGTATTAACTAATTCATGCTCAAGATCAAATGAATCAAACAAATTAGATTCGTTTATATATTGATTATGATTATAACTTTTATAATTAATCATTGTTTGAAAAATAGGATTACGTGAAGTATTTTTTTCCACTTCTAGCATATCAACTAATTTTTCAAATGGCAGATCCTGATAATTTTGTGCTTCATTAATTTTATCTCCTATATGCAATACAAAATCTAGCAAAGTCTGAGAAGGATTAATTTTACAGCGTAAAGCTAAAGTATTCACAAAAAATCCTATTATATCCTCTGTGCCGGATATGTGCCTATTTGCAATTGGAGAACCTATAACAATATCTTCTTGCCCTGAATAACAAGAGAGTAATAAATAATAGTTGGCAAGAAGAATAGAAAATAGGCTAACATTAAGTTCTTTTCCTATTTGTTGAATATTATCATAGATGGATTTATCTATAATGAATGATATGTCCCTCCCTTCATAGTTATATAATTGAGGTCTTTTATTGTCTAAGGGTAAGTTTAATTCTTCATAATTATCCAATTCATTTTTCCAATAATTAAATTGATCCTCTATAATTTTATCTGTTAGGTATTTCTTTTGCCAAAATGCGTAATCCTTATATTGAATATTATTAGGCAGAAGTTCTTTTGTGTCATTCTGGTAATTTGAAATTAACTCATTGATAAAAATATCAATTGACCACCCATCAAAAGCGATATGATGTACAACTATACCAAGATAGATGGATTCATTAAAGTGATATATTTTAATATTAATTGGATAAGTGTTTGTTAGATCAAAAATATATGTTGTATCATCAGATATTTTTTTGATTAATTCATTTTTATCAGATATATATTCCTCATTTATTCTAAATGGTATATTAAGTATTTCTTGGTAAGTATTACCATCTTTGTCGGTTTTGATACAAGTTCGTAAAGACTCATGATTTTCGATAATACGTTCTATTGAATTCTTTATTTTATCTACATTAGTATTACAATTCAGTTTATATAGCAAAGGAATATTGTATGCATATGATTTTTTTTCATAAGAATGGATAAACCAAAGTCTTTCCTGAGCAAAAGAAAGGTGCTGTTGTAAAGGTGAGGTAAAATCTTGTTTGACTATTTTAAGATTTGTTCTTTTATTATTTTGTATAAAGGAAGCAATATTGGATATTGTTTTTAATTTGAAAATATCTGCAATTTTCAAATCTGTTTCATACATTTTACTTATCCTGTTTGACAACTTAATAGCCAAAATGCTATTACCGCCTAATTTGAAAAAATCATCATTGGTACTGATTGTTGAAGCTTCTATGAATAATAGGTCGGAGTAGATATCACATATTTTTACTTCGATGGAATTTTTGGGAGCAATAAAGGAGCTATTACTCTGATTTAATTCAGGCATCGGTAATTTTTTTCTGTCCACTTTTCCATTTACATTTAAAGGCATTTGTTCCAAATGGATGAAAGTAGATGGGATCATATAGGAAGGTAAAGTCTTAGACAATGATTTAACTATAGTAGTTTCATTGATTTTTTTGTCGGAAACATAATATGCTACTAAATAATTTATTCCAGTTTGATGTTTGTATGCAATAACAACGCCTTGATGAATATCATTAATTGAGTTTAAGGCATTATTAATTTCGTCCAGTTCAATTCTGAACCCCCTTATTTTAACTTGAAAATCGTTTCTACCAATAAATTCAATATTTCCATCAGATTGATATCTAGCTAAATCCCCTGTTGAGTAAATTTTATCTGAAAAATATGTATTTTCATTCTGAAGATATAAAAATGGGTGGGGTAAAAATTTCTGTTGCGTAAGGGTTTCATCATAATAACTACCTACACCAATACCACCGATATATAATTCTCCAATAGCACCAATAGGCATGGGCTTTAAAGATTTATTTAAAATATAAGCTGAAGTGTTTCCAATGGGTTTACCAATTAATGTATTGTGATTGTTTTTTGTATTGATATTCATTGTTGCCCAGATAGTAGTCTCTGTTGGCCCGTAAACATTTACAAGACACTTGATATTCTGAGATAGTACTTTATCCATAAGATCTGGCGTAATACTTTCTCCTCCAACTAATATTTGAAGATTTGAATTATTGAATATAATTTGTTCAAATTTAGCAGCCAACAAATTAGGTGTACATTGAATAAATGAATATTTTGATGCATCAATCTCTTGAACTGCACTATCTGATATTTCGATAAAACCACCTGTAAATAAGGGTAATGCATATTCTAAACCAAAAACATCAAAGACATAATTTGAAATTGAAATAGTATTAATCTGATCTAAATCTGAAAACAGTTTTTCTTTAAAGTATATTATTTGGCTTATAAAGGAATAATGTTTGATTTTAACACCTTTTGGAACACCCGTAGTACCGCTGGTATGGATAATATAAGCTATTGAATCAGAATTATTATTTATTGTGAATTCACATTTTAAATTAAATAATTGATATATAGATTTATCATCAAGATTAAGATAATTATTAGGTAATAGGATCGACTCTACGAAATCTTTCGAACTATCATTATCTATTAAAATTAGTGGATTACTTAAATTGTCAATAATAAGTTTAGTTCTTTCGAGTGGAGACGTAACGTCTAATGGTACATAACTTGATCCGGTTTTGAGAATGGCCAAAATTGCTATTATTATTTTCTCCGATCGATGAAGATATACTCCAATGTTGTCACCAGGTTTTACATTGTACTTATTTATCAGACAGTTTGCAAGCTGATTTGCTTTTCCATTTAATTCATTATAGGTGATTTTTTTGTCATTGCATTTTATTGCTACGTTATCAGGGTTGTTTAGAACTTGTTTTTCAAATAAATTTTGAATACAACAACTTTCATCAAAATTGAATTTGTTATTATTCCATTGATTTACTATTAACTCAAAATCTGTATCGGATATAAAATCAAGGTCTCTAACTTTGTCTTTGCCATTAACAATTTGGCTTAATATAATAGAATATGTGGAAAGAAGTTTCTCCATACTATTCGTATCAAAAATATCCGAGGCAAATTGCAGCTTAATACGGATAGATTTTCCTAATTCACTTATTGTTATTGATAAAGGATAATCTGTTTTTTCTTTGGAATCAAAGATTTCAAGATTTAAATTGTCACTTTTTAAGACCTCATCACTATAAGGGTAATTTTCAAATACGAAAATACTATTAAATAGGCGGTTATCATTGTTATGAATATCACTCAAATTTATAACACTCCGTTCGTTAGTTTCATTTATTTGGTTTTGAAGGTTTTTAATTTTTTCTAAAATGGAGTTTCCGGAGTTGTGGTCAACTATAACCGGTAATGTATTAATAAATAGTCCTACAGTTTTTTCTATGCGGTTTATTGGTAAATTTCTACCAGAAACAACCATACCTATAATTGTTTTGTCTACATTTCCATATACATTTAGGGTTTTGTGCCAGCAATATTGAAGTATTGAATTGATTGTAATACCATGTTTTCCACAAATCTTAGTTATTTCATTGTAATCTGTTTCATTAATATTTAAAATCTTCTCTTCAATATTTTTAATAGATTTTATCTCATTCAAGTTAATATGATTACTTTCTTTTTTATATAAGCCCTTGAGGTCCTCAATATCATCAATTTGAGAAATATAATCTTTCCAATATTCTTTATTTTTATTGACATTGTCTTGGAGATATGATTGTGCGAGAATATATGTTCTATCTTCAACAATTTTTATATCTTCATCACCTATAAGATTGAGATAATGCTTATGAACAGCATTTAATAATACGCCATTGCTCCAACCGTCAAGAATGGCATGGTGGATACTAAATATACTATTATAATTTTCTTTTGTTTTAATTAAATACACTCTAAATAATGGCGCCTTTTCCAGTTGAAATTCTTCTTTTCTATCATTATTAATTAAAGTTGAAATATAACTTTCACTTTCAGATTCATTGTAATCTGAAATATCGTAATATCTCCAATCTAGGGTTGAAAATTTATTGATGATTTGTATTATTTCTTCGTCCCAAGAGAAACTTAAACGTAATGCAGGAAATTCAGTAATTGCAATTTCCCAAGCACGTTTTAAGTATTCGATATTGATTAAAGAGTTATATTTTAAGCGGATTTGGACACAATAGGCATCATCTTTATTTCTTTTATTTAAATAATGATATATGAAACCTTGTTGCAAACTATTTGCGTACAAGATGTCACTTATTACATTATTTTCTTGCAATTTATTTAAACTTTCTTTCGATACAATCCAATTTATATCAGATTGCGTCAAGTATGTTCTATTAGCTTTTGTTAATTTGTCAATGATTCTTTTTAGGTTAGTTATAAGAATAGAGCCAAAGTTAAGTTGGATTTCTTTTTCAAGATTTCCATCGAAATGGAAGGACAACTTCTTTTCAGAAATAAAGCAGTTTATATTGAGAAGATTAGTATTTGAATTAAGGTTTGAAATCGCTTCTCCAATAATACCTTCGATTATTTTCCATGAACCAGATTTTGTACTATCCTGATCAATTATTCCTAAGTAATTGAAACTAATTAAAGGTAAATACAATTTGCTATATCCCATAAATGCTCCATATCCTATTCCTTTTGATGGAATTAGGCTTGTTGAATCTTTTGTATTTATTAATGTATCTAAAATATTCTCTGATGATTCAATTTTAAATGGGAACATATCAGTAAACCAGCCTATAGTTGATGAAATATCCTGATTATTCTTTACATATTCGCGTCCATGTCCTTCAAGAGTTACATAGTTTTGTGGTATATTAAATATTTCATATAAGCTATATCCTAAGGCGGTAAGTAAAACCTGATTTATAGTTGTATTATATGATTTATGTAATTTAGAATCTATTAGAAGATTTGTCCATATTTTTTCTAACTCAAAAGTGATATTTGTTTTTTTCTCATCCCAATATTGCATTAGAGTATTATTGTAATCTTGAATTTCATTACCAATTTTATTCCAGTAACTAAGTTCTTTATTATCGGTTAATGGGTAGTCTTTCAATATATTACTCCATTGTCTATAGCTTGTACCTTTTGCTCCAAGAATTTCCTGCACAGAAATACAATCAACGTCCTTGTTGTTATTGAGTATGTAATTGTAGATTGTTTCTAGATTATCTTTAATTATTCGCCAGCTCACAGCGTATTACCCGGATAACCATCTATATAACCAAAATGATATAATGGTCCCGTATATATATCAAAGTTAGACTGCCACCCTGTAAGGGTATCAAAGATTTGTGCATCAGTTAATCCATCAATATTTAAGTATGCCAGGTTAACTTCCGGAATTGTATCTTGGTAGAACTGCTTGTATCCGTCAGTGTCTTTTGAAAATACCATTCTTAAGGCATCATGTTGTTCTAAAAGCTTAGTTAGACTTTGTCTAAGTATATTTTTATTCAGCTCAGGAACTTCTATTAAGAAAGATTGATTCCAGTGATTATAATGGATGAAATTGCCTGCATCTTTTTGTTTAAAAAACCATTTTTGTATAGGTAAAAGATTTAGTTCACCTTGTAAAATTCCCTGTTCTGATAGTATTTCCTTTTTTAAACTTAATGAGTTCTTAATTACGTTCTCATATAAGGAGCGTATGGTTTTATATGTAAAAATCTCTTTTACATTCACCTGTAGGTTTAATTGTTGCCTTATTCGGCTGGAGAGCTGTATGCTTGATATACTATCTCCTCCTAATTTAAAAAAGTCGTCTTCAACGCCGATTTTATTAATATCGATACCTAGAACATCAGAGTAGATTCCACAGATTTTTTCTTCAATCTCATTCGAAGGGGCAACATAGGTTTGAACAATAGAAAATTCTGGTTCAGGCAGGCGTTTACGATCAAGTTTACCATTAACGGTTAACGGAAATTCCTGCATATGAACAAATGCAGATGGAATCATATAGTCAGGTAATGATGCACTAACATCATTTCTCAATAAATCATCATCAAGAGGGGAATCTGAAACGTAATATGCAACAAGAATTTTGGTGTTT
>PPYE01048045.1_pt1 | contig 10912 bp, 14 predicted proteins | sample 1559881 | NCBI WGS metagenome assembly PPYE01 (sample SAMN08240022, study PRJNA423297) | Human gut metagenome, whole genome shotgun sequencing project.
TAAAGCAGCCACCGAAAGATGGCTTGTTTGTGATGCGATTAAGGAAATGGATACCCCCTACTTCTCATTTTCAATCTTCTCCTCTACGCTTTCAAGTCTCCCTGTGGTTTCATTTTTGTACCCTTTTTCTCACATTCATAAATCTTCGCATCCACTAAGAAGCGATACCAATATGCCTGCAAGAAGTGGAATATCTTTCCCTCAGGGCCGTCAAGAAATCCAAGTTTTATGTAATACCGATAGATGAAGTACAAATGTGCTCGAAAGAACTTCGGCAATCTGTAATAACCGCTATTCTTCACCACGCGCTTCATTTTTGCCTGTCCGGACGATGTACCATCCTGCTCCAGACTTTCATCCATCGCATTTTCAAGTGTCATCTGGTGATCCAGCACTTCTCGGTTACTATACCAGTTATGCTTTGCTGTCCACCACTCCAAATCTTTCTGGTTGTTGTCAATCAAATCATGTTTAAATTCAACGGTCGTTCCTTCCGACAAAATCATATGTTCATCCATGATTTTCATTTCGCAGGAAGCTTTTCCAGTTCGGAAAATACGAAGCAACAACTCCGGATATCGTCCGCCATGCTTAATCCACCTGCCCATAAAGTAAACTCTCCGGCGGAGAATTACACCATTTACAGGTTCTTTGATCTGCGGAAGTTTTTCGTCAATTTCAGCCGCTAAGTCTTCCATAATTTCTTCATCAGCATCCATACGCATGGACCATTCCGTATTAATGCCTGTGTTTTGAAGTCCCCAATTCAACTGATCTGCATAGGAAATCCACTTGTTCTGGTAGAAATCCAAGTACGAACCGATTTCCTGAAGTTCCTCATTCAGTTTCTTACACAGTGCTTCTGTGCCATCTGTGCTAAAGCTGTCTACAATTACAAATCGCTTTGCTACTCCACGAAAGGATTCCACACATTTCCGAAGGTTCTTTTCTTCATTTTTTGTAAGAATTACAACCGTCAAATCCGTCATGCCGCCACCGCCATTTCTGTGCTGTGGTACACAACATAAATCAGGGTAACCCGATTATTCGGTGTTACCCCCGTTTGTTTAGAAGAGGTCACTTCAAGTGCTCCTTGTTTTTCCATCTTTACTCCTAACTTCTCACACTCGTATAGCTTTGCGTCAACTAGATACCGATACCAATACGCCTGTAAGAATGTATATATCTTTCCTTCTGTTCCATCTAAGAATCCTAGTCTGAAGTAGTATCTATAAATAAAATACAGATGTGCCCGGAAAAACTTCGGCAAACTGTAGTAGCCATGATTCTTCACAAACCGCTTTACTTTTGCCTGCAAGGATGTCGAAGTTTCTTCTACAGATTCTTCTCCATTCACTGTGTCCGACTTCATTTGTTGATCCAATACTTCCTTATTGGAATACCAGTTATGTTTATTGATCCACCACTCCAAAGATTTATTATTGTTATCCGAGAAGTCATTTTTAAAATTGGTCACATCACCATCTGTAACGATAAGATGTTCATCCATAAGTTTCATTTCAGACATTCCATGGACTACTCGGAATATTCTCAGCAACAGTTCTGGATATTTACCGCCATGTTTGAGCCATCTTCCCATGAAGTAAACTCTGCGCCGCAGGATTACGCCATTCACGTTCACAGGAAGCGTATCGAGCTTCTGCTCAATTTCATCTGCAAGTTCTGGGGTGAATTCTTCGTCTGCATCAACTTTCATGACCCACTCTGTCTGAAGGTCGATATTATCCAATGCCCAGTTAAACTGTGCGGCATGATTTTCAAATGGATGCTCATAGACATCTGCTCCCAGCGACTCTGCCAGATTAACTGTGTCATCCGTCGAGTAGGAATCAATAATCACAACTCGTTGTGCAACGTTCTTGAACGATGTGATACACTTTTTTAAGTTCTGCTCCTCATTTTTCGTGAGGATAATAATTGTTAAATTTGCCATTTTTTATTTTTTCTATTATGAAATGCGTCATATATGCTAATGTACCTGTAATCACAACAAACAAAAGCACTGCTACAACCGATGGCTTCACTAGGTTCAATGTAAACATATGAACCAGATAAATCTCATAGGAGATTTCACCCACCATCAACAGCATCTTATTTTCAAAGAATCCGCTGAAAGCTTTACCAAAAGCAAGAATTCCAATTGCCATCGGCAAGCATGTAAAAATCGCCATCATGTTAGAGAGCAAATACGGCAGTTCCTTGACTATGTGCAGCTGTGTTATTGCCATGAAGAGAAGGCACAGCGTACCCCCCCCCGTTAAAATTAGAACACTTTTAGTTTTAGTCAGTGCTACTTCTATTTTTTCCTTATGCTTTGCCAACAAAACGCCACACGGGAAAGACAGCATTTGTCTTGCTCTTAAAAACGGCATATCTGGATTAGCGAAGAATACGGATTCCAGAACAAACCAAGCTACAAACGCGCCAACTAAAACTGCCATTCTTTTTTCCGCCGGAACAAACCGCTTTACCGCATAAAAAATCAAATAGCAGATCACGATATATCCCATAAACCAACCATAGGCAGTCGCAGGCTTTAAAAAGAAGAAATCCAGCATATACGTTTTAACTGAAAATGCCCCGGTAATTAGAAGTCCAACAGCTTCAATAAGCCAAAACGGAATCCCTGTAGACCATTTTTCTCATATGAGATTTCCAGACCATACCCGGAACAAATCAAAAAGAGTGCCACGCCGATTCCCGCAATAAACTGAATTCCACCAACAGAAAGGCCTGCTCCGCTATGTGCCCAAACTACAGTTAAAATTGAGAATCCTTTAATTGCTGTTGTGTAGTTTCTATCCATCCACTGGAATTTTCCCGACTTTTTGGCAAAACCAATCATGTAAAATGCAAATATCAGAAACGTAAGAAGTGCAAAATACTTCATTAGCTATTGCCCTCCAACCTCTTAATAACCTTCGCCGGGTTCCCAGCAATCACACAATTATCTTCAAACTTACCGCATACCACAGCACCGGCACCGACAACGCAGCCATCCCCCAGCACTGTGCCTTTCAGGATTATGCTGTTGCACCCGATGAAGCAGTTCTTGCCGATTTTGATTTCTCTACTCGGCACCAGATCACTGTCACCACCGTTTTCATCTCGCAGCAATTTATTTCTGGTTTCTGCTTCGATAGGATGGAAGTCATTATCCAGAATCTTGCAGTTGCCACCGATGCAGGTGTTCTCGTCAATCGTGATCTTCTTGCGAGCATAAATCGTAGCACCTGAAATTCCCACATTATCTCCGATTTCAATCTCTGCACCAGGTGCACGAGTAACAATGATTGTCCGGCTGTAAAGTCCAACAAGATTACTGAGGAAGCTGCTCTTGATTGTGACGTTCTCACCGATCTTCAGCTTGGCACCGCCTTTGTTGAAAATAATGGGTACCCCCTTCAGCAAGAGATTCTTTCCATATTCCACTTTTGTCATCTTCATAACCAGCTTAAACCAGTTACTATTCATTTTTTATTCTTCCTCCACAAATCAATCCATAAAATCTTGGGGTATATTTGTATAATATATTTGCTACAACATAAATCAAAGTCAAAGTAATCCAAGGGGAAATCAAATAACTTACTGTCACCCATAGATAATTACTGCTCACTTTTGCTAAAAGATGGCCAATGATTGTAACTGGTATAACATGACTAGCATAAACAAAAAAGCTTTGCGTTATAAACCATCTTATTTTTCTCCGATAAAAATCCGAAGGAAGAAACACATCTACACTCTTCCATAATAAAATTGGCGAAATAAAATAAGAGAGTTCTGCTATTATAGGAACATTTACATAAATATTCACATATCTAATAATTCCAGTCAAAGTAAAGGCTAAAAGCCACTTCCAAGCACTGATTTCCTTATTTTCAAAAAATTCTTTAGTGTAAGTAACACCATATCCGCCTATCATAAAGAATAGGAGGGATGTTCCTTCAAAAATCACAAAATCGAGTTTGAGTAAAACAGCAACAGCTGAAACGATAATTGACATCAATGCCACACATTTGTTTCTTAGCAAAACAAGTAAAACAGGGCTAATTGCAATAAGGACTATCAAATCTTTTAAATACCAAAAAGTAAAATAGTACTTATGAAGGAAAACACCTTCGAACACATTGGGTAATGTCAAAGATATTACCTCGCCATTGTTCATCATGTTCGCCGCAAACGGAATATGTGTTATTGCTATATAAAATATCATTCCAAAAGCATTCCACAACAAATACGGCAGACAAATCGTTTTTGTTTTCTTCTTCATTTTTCTTATTAAGACATCCATTGCATTATTCCCATAAATATCAAACCGAAAGAGCCAATAAGCTGACATTATAAAGAAAAATGGTACCGCAATTCCACCGATTACCCCCCCCCATAAATTAACAACTATATTGGGAATAGTTCTTTCATTTGCTGCAATTCCATAATAAGAAAGGTTATTTGCATGAATATAAATCACAAATATTGACATAATAAAAGAGACAATTGTTGCCTTTTTGCTAAAATAATCTGTTACTTTCATCCGTTCCCCTTTACAGCTTCAGAATTTCTTCTGCATACTTCTGTACGCTTACGTTTCTGGTCAGATTCTTCTCCAAATTTTCACGACCTCTGGCTCCCATTGCTTTCAATTCGTTATTTCCAGCATTGTCAATGAACCAGCGGATATTTTCTTCAACCTTATCATACTCACCTGGTTCACAGCACAGGCCGCCTTTTGTGTCCTCGATGATGCAGCGAATCTCAGACCCAGATTCCAAGACCCCAATTACTGGCCTTGCCGCAGAAGCCAAACCGTAATATTTTGACGGGCAACTTACGCCTTTAATGCCTTTTGCATTCACGCACCAGTGAACATCACCGGCGTTCAAACTATAAATCAGATCAGCCTTGTCCTGATACGGAATAAAGGTCACATTGTCCATGTGATGCTCAGCCACATAGTCTTCCAGTGTCTTCAGGACGGAACCAGCACCAACTGAACCACTATAATCTACAATCCCACATAACCTGTGCCTGCAACTGCAATCTTATAATCCTTCATCCCACTTCACTCCTTCTCTCAATCTCCTCATCGCCACAAAACCGCTCACTGCTCACCCCGCGGCCTTCTCTTCCCTCACATCTTCCCCACAAATCTCCTGTCCCCCGACATTTAACGTTCCTTCCTCTCTCCCCCTTTGGCACTCCACTTCAATTGTATAACCGTCCCACTCCTCGCGCGCAGCCTTTTTCCGTTCCTTTTCCCTCTCCAGTGCCAAAATCTCTTCCCCATATCTCCTCACAGAAACATCCTTCGTCAAATGCTCTTCCAGATATTTCCTGCCGTTTGCCCCCATCTGTTCCATCTCCGGACTTCCTGCGTGGCGGATAAACCAGTGGATATGCTGTTCCACATGCTTGTAGTCCCCCGGCTCGCAGCAGCGTCCGCATCCGGTTTCCTCGATCAGAAGCCTTGCTTCGGAGCCCTCTTCCAATACGCCGATGACCGGCTTGCCTGCCGCCATGATGCCGTAGCATTTGCTTGGAACGGACACTCCTTTGATCCCTTTTGCATTGACACACCAGTGTACGTCGCCTGCGTTCAGACTGTAAATCAGATCCTCCTTATCCTGATACGGGATAAATACAACATTTTCAATGTGATGCTTTTCTTTATATGCAATCAGATCCTGCAAAACGCTTCCGCCGCCCACAAAGGCAAACACTACTTCCCTGCCGTCAGGCGTTTTCACGCCGTTTTCTCTTTTTCCGTCCATCGTCATTCCCTTACGGAAACGCTTGATCACCTTGATCAGGTGCTTTAAATCATAATAAAGTCCGATGTTTCCGGAATACATGATCACAAACTTATTTTCCAGGCCGTATTTTTTCTTAAATTCCGCGACCTTTTCATGATCCTGCGGCAGCGGATAAATTTCTTTTTCGTCGATCCAGTTATTGATAAAGGTATGTACGGGCACATTTTTATAATGAAAACGCGCCTTCAGCGTATCTGCCATATCTCTTCCGACCACGATCACCTTATCCGCACACCGGCAGGATAGCTTGTCCAAAAACATCATCAGATTTAAGATCAGCTTTTTGTTCACATATCCGACTGCAATCGTCTGTTCCGGATTAAAGTCCTGAATGTTGTAGATATATTTTGCCCGCTTCATCCACTTTCCCCATACGCCGAGCAGACCGCCCAGCACTGGAGGCTGTGAAATCGAATAGACATAGTCCATTTTCCCGACTTTAAAAGTTGCCGCCATCGCACCGAAAAAATAAGCTACAATATTTTTGACGCGGCTGATCTTATTTCCCTTTGAAAATTCAGGCACCCTGATACGCAATACCTTGATTCCATTAATTTCTTCCCTGTAAAACAGTTTTGTCTTATACTCCGGTTCTACTTTTCCTCCATAGGAGGGCACAACGCAGATCACCGTTATTTCAAATAAATCCTTTAATCCTTCTGCAAGCTCCCTTAAAATCTGCCCGGTGGAAGCCACATCCGGCACATAATAGTGCGCGTAAATCAGAAGCCGTCTTTTTTCATCCGCCTTTACTGCTCTCATCCTATCTTCCCCGCTCTTTCGTTAACTGTTCCTGCTTCTTCTGTCTTTTTTCTGTCCGCCTATTTCTTCTGTCTTTCCCCTGTTGTCCTGACTTCCAAAATTCTTGATTTCTGTGCTACATTATTTGCCGAATCCACTGCCGCATATGTTACGATCCTTTTGCCGTCCGCCGTCTCCGATACCTTCTCTATCAAAAGGCTGTCCGTCACATCCCCATCCTCCGGATCATATGCCGTTATCCCTTCCAGCAGTTCTTCCTCTGCCATTCCATCTTCATAAACGATTGCCGTCTCCGGCAAAGTGATCGTCGGCGCTGTTTTATCCTGATTCATATACAAAAATGCGCCGATACCGATCAGTACCGCATCCACAGCGAAAAATCCGATCGTCAATCCCTTGATACTCATTCCTTTTCCTCCGCCGCCTCATCTTTTGACTCACAGCCTTCTGCCGCATTCTTACAATCCACATCCGGACTTTCCTTCGTTCTTTCCGCAGCTTCCTTTTTTCCTGACGAAAGCGGGATTTCATCTTCGACGTCATCCTGATTCCCGTAGTAGCCGTAGCTTCCATAATAATTGGCATATTTTTTATAATAGGGACTCTTTTTTAAATTTACCTTGTTCAGTACACAGCCCAGCACGCGGCATCCTACACGGTCCAGCTGTTCTTTTACGCTTTTGACAAATTTGTGGCTCACGGCTCCGCTCTCCACCACAATCACTGCCCCGTCACAGTATGCCGACGCCACAGCGCTGTCGACTACGCTTCCAAGCGGCGGCGTATCCACGATCACATAGTCATACTTCCAGCGAAGCAATTCCAGCAGATTCCGGAAAGCATCGCTTCCAAGCAGCTCGCTTGGGTTTGGCGGAACCGGCCCGGCAAAGATCATGTCCAGATTTTCCACATTTGTCCGGCAGCACACGTCGTCAAATTCCGCCTGTCCGCTCAGATAATGGGACAGTCCGTATTTTTCACGGCTTGCCTTATATCTGCCGCGCAGTACGGATTTTCTCAGATCCGCATCCACCAGAATTGTCTTTTTCCCACTTTCTGCCAGCGATAAGCAAAGCTGAAAGGATACGCTGCTTTTTCCTTCGCTGGGCGTGCAGCTTGTCAGCGAAATGACTTTGATGTCTTTTCCTGCAAAACTCAAATTGGTGCGCAGCGTCTTATATGCTTCCTTTGTCCTGAAATCCAGTTGTTCCGTTGTTCGGATGATCACATTCTGCATTTTTACCGTTTCCTTCCGTTCTTCTTCCTGCGCTTTTTGCTGCTTCCCTCATTCATCGGGATCACTGCCAGCGTTGACAGTCCCAGATAGCGTTCCACATCTTCTGCCGTTTTGACCGTATCGTTTGTCAGATAGAGGATGATCGTTACCGCCGCCACAATCAGGACGCCAACCATACCGCCCATTACCGTGTTTTTCCCAACGGACGGGCTTGCTTTATAGGTAGGCAGGTTTGCCGTTTCTACTACGTTGACCGCCTCTGTTTCCATCACATTTCCGATATGTACCGCCGCCGCTTCCCGGATCTGGTTCGCAATATCCATCGCCCGTACCGGATCGCTGTCTGTTACCGTGATTGCGATAACGCGCGTGTCTGTCGGGGCGGCAACACTTACCATCCCGTTCAGGCTTTCATATGTAAACGGCAGATCCAGCTCGTTAATCACGCTTTCCAGCACGAAACGGCTTTTGATCAGCTCCGGATAATCCTTTGTCAGCTGCAGTCCCATCTGAAGATCACTGCTTGTCAGGTTGACGTTATCCTGTTTATTCAGGACATATATTTTTGTCGTTGACTGATAGGTCGGCGTCACGATAAATTTGCTGTATAAAAAAGCGAGCATTGCCGTGCACAGTCCCACTGCGATCATCAGCGGTATTTTCCGTGCCAGAACAAGCGCGACCTCTACCAAGTTGATCTCCATTTCATCATTTTGTATCTGACTGCGATTTTCCATCGTCTGTAGTCTCCTCTGTTTTTCTTTTATCTGATAATTTCCTCATCCTTTAAAATGCGCTCTGCATTCCGGTATAAAAGCTTTTCCGCATATTCCCGGCTGCATTTTCGTTTCAGCCATTCCGCGCATTCCCCCATTGCGTATTTCCGGCTTCCGCCTGCACGATGGGCATCTGTCGCCACGAAATCTGCCAATTCCTCCCGGATCAGTCTTCTTGCCGTCCGCTTTATCTGGCTTCCACCAAATCCCGTCAGGCTGCCGCCGTTGATCTGAATCAGGCATCCTGATTCCCGCAGCTGTTCCACCCGGTCCAAATCACAGGCTACATTGGCATAGCGTTCTGTATGGGCGATCACAGGTCTGCAGCCTGCTCCGAGCAGCTCATAAATTCCATTGTAAATGTAGCTCCAGTCTTCATCCGGAAGGAATTCCGTCAGGATATATCTGGAATCGGCAAGGGCGCATGCTTTTTTTTCTTCCAGAAGCCGAACCATATCATAGCTGTAAAGCACTTCTCCCCCCGGATACAGTTTTAACGGGATCTGAAGCCCGTCCAGCACTTTTTGGAGCTGTTCCGTTCTCTTCCGGATACTTTCTCTGTCTGGACACCTTCTGTCCGGCTTCTGATGCGGCGTTACGATTACCGCCCGTACTCCGTCTGCCACAGCTTTTTTTGCCATGGCGACGCTTTCTTCCAGGCTGTGCGCCCCATCGTCGATCCCCGGAAGGATATGGCAGTGAATATCAATATAACGATTCATTCTGCCCGCTCCATTCCCGTTTCATTTTTCGTCCCGGATACCTTTTCTGCCGCTTTCATGCCTTCCATAAAAAGCCCGAGCATTTTCAGGCAGTATGACTGCGCCTGCTCTGATAAGCCTTCCATTCCTCTTCGGAAAGTTTCTTCCCTTAAAACATCACTGCCTTCCGTCTGTCCATAAATCAGATCGTCCATATTCATGCCGTATAGTTTAGACAGCCCGATCAGCGTTTCGATGCTCATCCCGCAGGTTCCCCGCTCAATGTCGGCATAATATTTGTCCACAATCCCAATCTGCTCTGCCACTTTAGCCCGTGACCACCCGAGCGTTTCCCTGCGCGTCCTCAGACGTTCCCCGACGGCAATCCTGTCATATACCGCTTTATCCTGTTTCTTTTTCATTCGTTTCTCCTGAACTTTCTGCAATTTCCTTTTTCACACGGCTCAGCGTCTCCGGCGTCATATTTAAAAACGAGGCGACATAGCGATTGCTTATTTTCTCGTTAAATTCCGGATATTTCCTGATAAACCATTCATATCTCTGTCTCACATCACAATAGAGCAGAACCCTTTTTAACTCTGTCTGAAGCGCCAATGCGCCCAACATCATATTTGCCGTAACCTTCATCAACTCTGGGCTTTCTTCTGCAAGTTCCATAAACGCCTCCTTTGAAACGGCGATTACTTCCCCTTTTGTCAGCGCCTCCACTGTTACCTAAGAAACATCCTGCGCCTTATAGGTAGTTGCAAGCGGCATCTTAGAGTGGCCGGCAAGCAATTCCACATGATATTTCCCTTTTTCATCCACATAATAACCGCTGATAATTCCTCTGAGCAAAAACAACAGATATTTGGCAACTTCTCCCTGTTTCACAAGAATATCATGGCGTTTTACCTTTTTTATGAACGCGATATCCGACAATCTTTCCAGTGTCTTTTTATCTTGTATTTTGTGCTCTTTGCAAAAATAAGCTCTTATATTTCGTTTATTCATGATATCCTTTATAAACTCCATTTTCTCGTCTATTATACATCTTTTCTTTCAAATTTCATTGATATAAATCAATTTTTTGTGATTTTTTTAGACTTTTTTTATTTTTTTACATATTTTTTACCCGAAAAACAAATGTGTTTAAAACTGTATTTCTATCTTCCTGCATAAATTTCCTCTGCCCGTTATGTCCAAATATTCTTTTTCAAATATAAAAAGGATCTTCCATGGAATCCGCGCTCCCTGCGCACGATATTACATGAAAGATCCTTCTCATAAATGATATGATGGAACAATATAAAATCCTACTCTAGTTTTTTCAGTTCTGCTTCAAATGCAGTTTCCGACAGTTTTGCGCGTCTTGCGGCCTCTTTTACATTCAGTAAACCATCCCTGACAAGCTCTGCTAACGTATGAAGAGTTCCCAAGGCTTCTCCTTTCTGCATTCCTTTCTGCATTCCTTCCTGCCTGCTGTCTTCCATCATCTCTTCGATTGCCTTACACATGTCAACTTCCTCCTCTTCTTCCCGAATCTCTACCGGCGTATTCGTTACCGTCCGGATCACGCGCGCCGCATCTGCATCCAGCCTCATC
>PPYE01002506.1_pt1 | contig 10911 bp, 10 predicted proteins | sample 1559881 | NCBI WGS metagenome assembly PPYE01 (sample SAMN08240022, study PRJNA423297) | Human gut metagenome, whole genome shotgun sequencing project.
AAAGCAATGACAGAAAACCTATCGGATATCGCCGCCCAATTCAATTTTTAAAAATAAGGTAGTTTTCTGTGCAGGCAGAAGTCTTGGTTCATCGCCCGGTGCTCGCTGAAGAGTCTCCCCGACTCTTGGTAACCGATCCGAATGGTGTCTATGTCGACGGTACTTTCGGACGCGGCGGGCATTCGCGCCTGATATTGGAGAAACTCTCTCCGCAGGGGCGCCTGATCGCATTTGACCGTGATGAAGAAGCTGTCAAGGCCGCTGCGCAGATCAAAGACCCGAGATTTCAAATTATTCATGCACCCTTTGCATCCATGAAAGAGGAATTGGCAAAGGTCGGCATTGATCGTGTCAGCGGTATTTTTCTTGATATCGGCGTCTCTAGCCCGCAGATTGATGACCCGGAACGCGGATTCTCTTTCCGTTTTGACGGCCCTTTGGATATGCGCATGGACACAAGCACCGGGGAGACGGCCGCCGAATGGATCGCTCGCGCAGACGCCGCCGAGATGGCTAAGGTATTTAAAGATCTCGGAGAAGAGCGTTTCGCAATGAAAGCTGCCAAGGCGATTGAGAAGGCACGAGTCAAAGAACCGATTCTTCGTACCAAGCAGCTCGCCGATTTGATTGCCGCAACGCTGCCGCGCAACAAAAAAGACAGCGCCCAGCACCCGGCGACACGCATTTTCCAGGCGATTCGAATTCACGTGAACCAGGAACTTGAGCAGCTGAAACGTGCGCTTGAGTCTGCCGGCTCCCTTCTGCTGCCGGACGGTGTCTTAGCGGTGATTTCATTCCATTCGCTGGAAGACCGCATCGTAAAGAAATTTTTTGAGGCCGCTGCCAATCCGGCATCCGGCATCAATCCTCGTCTGCCGCTGCTTCCTTCGCAGCTTCCGCAGCCGCTCTTTAATCGTGCCGTACGTATCCTTCCTTCTGAAAAAGAATGCGAAGAAAATCCTCGCGCCAGAAGTTCGGTGCTTCGCGGCGCCTCAAGGACGGATGCTCCTTGGCCTGAGCAGGGAGTGCGGGTATGAACGAGTTCCGCTTCCTGGTCGGGGCGATAGTGATTTTGGAACTGGTTCTTTTTGCGTGCGGACTTAAAGTCGTAGAGAACCGCCACAACGCCCGAAAACTATTCATTGAACTGGAGCACGAACAGCAGGTTCATCATTCACTGATGGATGAAAAAGCTCGCCTCAAGCTTGAGATTTCGAATTTGGAGCAGATTCGCCAGGTCGAAGTCCGGGCAAAAGAAGGAGGTCTAGCGCCTGCAGAGAACGATCGTGTGATTGTTCTGGATAAAAACGCGGCACCTTCCGGAGCTCAAAAATGAGAATCAGGCAGTGGCTCAGGGATGCATGGGACAACGTTTCCATGCCGACGGAAGAAAAACGCGGGGACGATGACAGCGTCAAGGACCTCCTGCGCCTGAAAATCAAGCCCGGCCGAAGCAAGTTTGTTTATTTCATGCTGCTTCTGTGTTTCATTGCGCTTGGTATTCGCATCGGCTGGCTCCAGCTCGGTTTTAATACGGAGTTCCTCCAGAAGCAGGGTGCGATGCGCTTCCAGCGCACGATCGAAGTGCCCGCGATGCGCGGTCAGATTTATGACCGAAACGGTACGCTTCTGGCAACGAGTGTGACCGCCAAGGCGCTCTGGATTATTCCTCAGGACGTTCAGATTTCGACCTCTCAGCTCAAAGAAATTGCAAAGACGCTGGACATTCCGCTTTCCGAACTTAGGAAAAAATTTAACTCCAAACGCACATTCGTCTACCTGAAGCGTCAGGTTCCGATTGAAACGGCGGAGAAAGTACTGGATATGAAAATTCCGGGCCTGCATTCCTCCCGAGAATTCCTTCGCAGTTATCCCGACGGCGAAGCGGCCGCTCAGATCGTCGGTCTGACCGGTTTGGACGGCAACGGTATTGAAGGCATTGAACTGGCTGCGGAAAAACGTTTGGCAGGTAAACCCGGTTCGCGCCGCGTGATGAAGGACCGTCTCGGACGCATCGTTGAGGACGCTTGGCTAAAAGAGCCGATGAACGGCGAAAACATTACGCTCACGATCGACTCCCGTCTCCAGAACCTTGCTTATGAAGCCCTGGGCCGTCAGGTTGAGAATCTGAAAGCAAAGGGCGGCTCCATTGTGATTGCAGACCCGAAGACCGGGGACATCCTCGCGCTTGCAAACTACCCGAGCTTTGACCCGAACAACCGCGGCAAGATTTCGCGCACAGGAGTTCGTAACCGCGCCATTGTGGATACATATGAACCGGGTTCGACGATGAAGCCCTTCTCGGTGGCTGCCGGCCTCGAAGAAAAGAAAGTGACGCCGAATACGCTCTTCCAGATCGGCCGCTCCATGTCTTTCGGCCGTCATTCGATCGGTGACTCCCACTACAGCAAAGAGCTGACGGTAACGGGCATTATTCAGCACTCGAGCAACATCGGTACGTCTAAAGTGGCGCTGCTGATGACGCCGCAGGTCATGTGGTCTTATTACGACAAGCTGGGCTTCGGCCATTCTCCGCAGATCGGATTCCCAGGTGCGGTGGCCGGTCGTCTGCGCCCGGCAAAGAACTGGCGTCCGATCGAGCAGGCAACCATGTCCTACGGGCACGGCGTTACAGTTTCTCTGCTTCAGCAGGTTCGTGCCTACACGGTGTTTGCGCGTGACGGAGACATGATCGAGCTCTCCATTTATAAAGATCGTGCTTATCGCGAGCCGCAGAGGGTTTACAGCGCCAAGACCGCCGGTCAGATGCGCGACATGCTTGCGAAAGTTGTAGAAAAGGGCGGAACCGGTTTCAGAGCCCGCGTTGAAGGCTATACCGCCGCCGGTAAAACCGGTACGGCTTACAAGGTCGAAGGCGGCCAGTACGTGAGAAAGTACGTTGCAGGCTTTGCCGGTTACGCGCCGGCTCACGATCCGCAGATCGTGGTGGGCATCATGATCGATGAGCCGATGATCGGTAAGCACTTTGGTTCGACGGCTGCCGCGCCGCTCTTCTCCGAGATGGTTTCGAAGACGCTGCGTCTGATGGCGGTCAATCCGGATCGTCCTGAAGACTTTATGGTCACTAAAAACGACAAGAAGGCGCCTAAAGCTAAGCCGCAGCCCGTTAAATCCAATGCTGTCAAAGAGCCAGCGCGCGCCCGAGCCAAGGCTCCTGCGAAAACGAATTTAAAGTCAGCCAAAGAAGATCACGTAGTAAAGGGGAAGACCAATGGTTGATGCTGCAGCTGTTGCCGCTGAGATTAAACGCTTCGCTCCCGAGGGAGCGGCTTTGCTTTTAGACAGCCGGAAAATTTGCAAGGGCGACGTATTTTTTGCCGTAAAAGGCGCACACACCGACGGAAGAGTCTTTATTGAGAAAGCCTGCAGTGCAGGAGCCTCCTGTGTGGTTGCAGAAAAGGGCAATATTCCCGCATGTTCTGCTCCCGTCATCGAGATCGAAAATCTTTATCGCGCTCTTGGGCCCATTGCAGCTGCCTACTACGGTAATCCGACGGCCCAGATGATCGGAATTGCCGTGACGGGCACCAACGGCAAAACAACGACGGCCAATTGGATTGCGGATCTGATGAACCGATTCGGGACTCGGTGTGCATGCATCGGAACTTTAGGATGCACGCTGAGCGGCAAAGTACTTCCGAGCGTATCCATGACGACGCCGGATCCGCTCACGCTTCAGGCTACTTTTGCTGAACTGCTCAGTCTCGGCTGCAAGGCGTTTGCTATGGAGGCAAGCTCGATCGGTCTTGAACAAGGCCGATTGGACGGAACAGAGATTAAAACGGCCGTATTTACGAACCTCACGCGGGATCATCTGGATTACCACGGAACCATGGAAAACTACCTCCGTGCTAAGGAGATCCTCTTCCGCTGGCCGTCAGTCGGTACCGCAGTCATTAATCAGTCGGGAGAGCCGGCCCAGCAGATTATGCAGGCTGCGGAGGGCGCCGGAAAAGACATCCTGACGGTCTCCGCACGAAGTGATCAGCCGGCAGCTCTGACTGCGGAGAATATCCGTCACACCCGAGAGGGGCTGGAGTTTGAAGTGCGGTTCAAGGGAAATTCATTCCCGGTTGCGGCGCACTTCTTAGGCCTTTTTAATGTAGAGAACTTCCTCTGCGCCGTGGGCGCAATGATCTCCGTCGGCTTTGAAATCGAAACGGTACTTAAAGAAGCCGTAAAACTCATGCCTCCGGCAGGACGCATGCAGATTGTGCGCGAAGACAGAGGTCCGATCTTTGCGGTGGATTATTCCCACACGCCGGATGCCGTGACTCAGGCGATTAACGCCCTGGAGGGGCTGGCCAAGGCACGAGGCGGCCGAATTTGGATTGTCGTCGGTGCGGGCGGAGATCGAGATCACGGCAAACGCCCCTTGATGGGGCAGGCTGCCTGTGCTGCGGATGAAGTTGTCCTGACATCGGACAACCCGAGAAGCGAAGATCCGAAAGAGATACTGAAACAAATTCAAGCAGGGACCACCAAACCCTGCACGGTCATTGAAGACCGCAGAAAAGCCATTGAATACGCCGCGGAACATGCCGCTGCCGATGACGTCATCCTCGTGGCCGGAAAAGGACACGAGGATTATCAGGAAGTTAAAGGTGTTAAACACCACTTCTCAGACGTGGAAGAGGCACGCGAGGCTCTGCGGAAACTAAGGAACAAAGATGAGTGAAGCGTTAATGTCGATCGGAGAGTTTGCCGAGATGCTCGGCCCCGACACCCAAATTAAAGGTGCTCCGGGTATTAAATTTTCCTCCGTCAGTTTTGATTCGAGATCAGTCCGACCCAACGGGCTGTTTTTTGCTATTGAAGGAGAGCGGGACGGCTGGACTCTGCCAAGAAATGGCGCTCGAAGTTCGACCTGCCTGTGATCGCGGTTGCCGGCTCCAACGGCAAGACGACCACGACGCAGATGGTTTTGTCCATCATCAAAGAACGCTTTCAGGAAGGTGCCTGGGTCGGAACCGAAGGCAACTTAAACAATGAGCTCGGAGTCTCACTGATGCTTTGGAAGCTGCGTCCCGAACATCAGGCGGCCTGTTTTGAAGTCGGTATGAACCATATCGGCGAAATGCGTCCGCTTGTCTCGGCGATTGCGCCTACGATCGGCACGGTCACCAACACGATGCGCGATCATCAGGAGTTTCTGGCTTCTTTAGAAGAAACTGCCAAAGAAAACGGAGAAGTCTTTGCTCAGCTCCCGCGTCAGGGCGTAGCCGTTATCAATGCCGTCGATCCCTTCGCGGTGGAATGGCGCAAGATGGCCGGGAATAATCGAGTCGTGACTTTCGGGACGCCGGACAGCGACGTTTATGCGGGCGAAGTGGACGGAACTGCATTTAGATTGGTCACGCCGGTCGGACAGATCGATATCGAGCTCAAAGTTCCCGGCAAACACAACATTGTGAACGCGGTGAATGCGGCCGCCGTGCTCTTTGCCATGGGCCGCGATCTCTGTGACATCAAAAAAGGCTTAGAGAACTTTAAGGCGGTCAGCCATCGCGGGGAAGTGGTTAAGCTGGAAGACGGTTCTGTGGTGATCGATGACAGCTACAACGCCAATCCTGACTCTATGAATGCAGCCGTCAATATGCTGAGCGAATACAAACTGCCCAAGATTTTTGTCGCGGGCGACATGGGAGAGCTCGGCGTTCAAAGTCCTCAATACCATCGAGAGCTGGGCGAATTCGTGCGCCGCCGCGGCATTGAGAACTTCTTCTCCATCGGCAACCGAATGCTCGACGCCGTCGAAGGCTACGGAGAAGGAGCTCGTCATTTTGAAACACAGGAAGAATTGCTTTCTGCGATTAAAGAAGAGCTGGCCAAGGGGCCGCATGCCGTGCTCTTTAAAGCCTCTAACTTTATGAAACTCTTCAAACTTGCGGACGAACTCGTCCGCACCTGGAACAAACAAGAAGAAAAAGAACCGAAGGAAAACTAAATGCTGCTCGCTCTGATTCATTGGCTGGCCGACTCGACTTCTTTAGGCTGGCTTCGCGTTTTTAACTATTTGACGCTGCGCGCCGTTTTAGCCGCGCTTACCGCTTTTTTTATCGCCTTGGCATTAGGCCCGGCGGTGATTCGTGAACTGAGAAAACTCAAGGTCGGTCAGGCCGTTCGTCAGTACGGACCGAAGAGTCATTTGGTCAAGGAAGGAACCCCGACCATGGGCGGCATTCTTATCCTGATTGCCGTCGGGGTATCCACGATTCTGTGGATGGATCTCAGCAACCGCTTTGTTTGGGTGGTGCTGTTTGTGACCTTAAGCTTCGGCGCCATTGGCTGGGTCGACGACTACCGGAAGGTCGTCCATCACGATCCGGAGGGTATGAAATCCCGAGAAAAGTTCTTTTGGCAGTCGCTTGTTGGCGTTATTGCTTCCGTGTACTTGGCTTTTTCCGTGGCGGCGCCGGGGAATGAACATATTTGGGGCTTGGTGCTTCAATGGATGGAAAGCGGCTTTACCTCGATTCCGCTGCCGGAAAGAAGCAATCTGCTGATTCCGTTCCTCAAGAACGTATCTCTTCCGATCGGTATCTGGGGCTTCATTATTCTCAGCTACTTCGTCATTGTCGGCACGAGCAACGCCGTCAACCTGACAGACGGTCTGGACGGCTTGGCGATTTTGCCGAGCGCTTTGGTCGGCATTGCTTTAGGTATTTTTGCGTATGTTGTCGGCCGCGTGGACTATGCCGCTTATTTGAATTTCCCCTATGTTCCGGGCGCCGGTGAAGTCGTCGTGGTGGGAGGCGCGCTGATCGGAGCCGGTCTCGGTTTCCTTTGGTACAACGCTTATCCGGCACAAGTGTTTATGGGCGACGTGGGCGCTTTAGCGCTCGGCGGTGCCTTAGGCACCATGGCGATCATTACACGTCAGGAGCTTGTTCTCTTTATCATGGGCGGCGTTTTCGTGATGGAGACACTCTCCGTGATTCTTCAGGTTTCGTACTTCAAGATGACGCACGGAAAGCGCATTTTCCTTATGACGCCGATCCATCATCACTTTGAGATGAAGGGATGGAAGGAAACCCAGGTCGTCGTTCGTTTTTGGATCATCACCATTGTTTTGGTGCTGATCGGTCTGTCTACTCTGAAAATCAGGTAATCCATCATGTCGGTCAGTCAAAAAGTATTGGTTCTCGGTTTAGGAGCTTCGGGTCGCACCGCTGCTCGCTTTTACGCATCCCGCGGTTTTGAGGTGCTTGCCGCCGATACAAGACCGCAGCCTCCGAAGCTCGAAGAGCTTCAGCAAGAGATTGCAAATCTGCGATTCCTTGGCGCACAGGTTACTCCTGAGACTGCTGCCGAAGTGTCCGAAGTCATGATTTCTCCGGGACTTTCTCCCGAATACTCGGTTTTTGCGCCGGTTGTCAAAGAAGCTCGTCAGCACGGTATTCCCGTGGTCGGTGAGATAGAGCTTTTTGCCCGCGAGCTCAAAAAATTGAAAGCCGAGTCAGGTTACGCTCCGAAGATCATCGGCATTACCGGCACCAATGGCAAAACCACGACAACGATGCTTTCAACGGCCATCATTGCAGAGGCCGGAAGGTCGGTGGTTGCGGCCGGCAATGTCGGCCCGAATGCCTTGGGCGAGCTGGAAAAACATCGTCTGGCCGGAACACTGCCGGATTTTTGGGTACTTGAACTGTCGAGTTTCCAGCTGGAGACCACGGAAAGTCTGCACTGCGACAGTGCCGCGCTCTTGAACATCACCGAAGACCATATCGACTGGCACGGTTCGATGGAGAAGTACGCCGCGGCAAAGAGAAAGATTTTTTCTGCCGATACGGTTCGCGTGCTCAACCGCGAAGATCTGGGCTCGATGCTTTCAGCCGAAGGCGTTCCGTCCGATTTAGTACATACCTTCGGATCCGATGCGCCCAAGAAAATCGGAGATTTCGGAATCTCGGACGTCGGCGCACTGGTATGGCTCTCCGGCTGCATTGCTTCAGCTTCGCCTGAGTTACTGATTCCGATGAACGCTCTGCGGATTCGCGGACTGCACAACGCCATGAATGCGCTGGCAGCTACTACTTTGACACTGGCCGTCGGAATCCCGCTGGATTCCATTCTGCGTACGCTGCGCGAGTATAAAGGCGAACCGCATCGTGTTCAGCTTATTCTCAGAGCCTCCGACATTGATTATGTCGATGACTCCAAAGGCACCAATGTCGGCGCCGTTGCAGCCGCTTTAGCGGGCTTCGGTCCGAAGAAGGTCGTTCTGATCTTAGGCGGTGACGGAAAGGGACAAGATTTTGCGCCGCTTAAGGCTCCGATCGAAGCACACGCCAAGGGAGCCGTCTTCATCGGTCGCGACGCGCCTCTGATTGAAAAGGAAGTCGACTATCCGGGGCTCTTGAAGGCTCATGCCAAGACGATGGCTGAAGCCGTGCGCGAAGCTCGTGCGATGGCTAAGCCCGGCGACACGATTCTGCTTTCTCCGGCTTGCGCAAGCTGGGACATGTTTAAGGACTACGCCGATCGTTCTGCGCAGTTCGTCGCTGCGGCTAAAGAGATCGCCGAAGAGGAAGGACAGCTGTGCTGATCAGACGACGTAAGAAAGAAGACGCTGACGATATCGTCACGCGCGTCGGCGACTACAACAATGCTGCCGCGCTGAATTACGAGCCGCGGGATATCGGTCCGGTGCCCCCGGATTACGGTGTTTTGTTCGTCGTTTTCTCTTTGATGCTTCTCGGCTGCCTGATGGTGTTCTCGGCTTCTATTTCGTTAGGAGACTCTCCGAAGTATCACATCAGTGAGCGCTACTTTTTTATCCGTCATGTGATTTCGCTGGTGGTAGCGCTGTTCGGCGCCTACATTGTTTGGCATATTCCGATGAAAGCCTGGAAGAAGATGGCGTTCCCATTCTTCCTGTTCGGACTCTTCCTGCTCGGTGCGGTATTCATTCCTGGTATCGGAAAATCGACAAACGGTGCCTGCCGCTGGATTCCGCTCGGCTTGTTTAATCTTCAGGTGACGGAAGTCATGAAGATTGCCGTGCTGATTTATGCAGCGGACTTTACTGTGCGGAAGCAGAACTACATGCACAGCGTGAAAAAAGGGCTTTTACCGATGCTGCTTGTGATGGGGCTCGTAGGCTTCCTGGTTTTGAAGGAGCCCGACCTCGGCGCTTACGTCATGATGCTGGCCATTTCCATGGGCATCCTGTTCTTAGGCGGCATTAACCTGACGGTTTTCATCATGGTGCTGGTCGGGGTTCTCGGATTGCTGGTCTTTATGATTTTTGCGGCTAGCTGGCGAGCGGCTCGTTTTTTCGCCTACCTGGATCCTTGGGAAATTTCGAACGCTCAGGGCAAGGCTTATCAGCTCTCGCATTCGCTGATCGCATTCGGCCGGGGCGAGAGCTGGGGCGTCGGCTTAGGCGATGCGATTGAAAAGCAGCACTACCTGCCGGAAGCGCATACCGACTTCATCCTTGCGATTGTCGGTGAGGAATTGGGCTTTGCCGGTGTGATGCTGATCTTGGTTCTTCTATTCTGGCTGGTCAAACGAGCCATCGAAATCGGAAGAACAGCCATTCATTTGGAACATATTTTCTCCGGACTGGTCGCCGAGGGTATCGGTATCTGGATCGGAGTTCAGACATTTATTAACGTCGGCGTGGCGAGCGGTTTGCTCCCGACAAAAGGTCTGACCCTTCCGTTTATCAGTTTCGGAGGCTCGGCGATCATGGCTGTCACGGCGGCGGTGGCTATTCTTCTCAGAGTCGACTATGAGAATAAGGTCACCATGAAGGGAGGAAAAGTATGAGTAAGCATTTAGTGATAGCGGCTGCCGGCACAGGCGGCCACGTCATGCCCGGCGTGGCGGTTGCAAAAATTTTGATCTCGCGCGGATGGACGGTTTCCTGGATCGGAACCGAGCAGGGGATGGAGCGCCGCATTGTCGAGCGGCAGAAGATCCCTTTTATGGCCCTGGACTTTCAGGGGCTGAGAGGCAAGGGTCTGAAAACGATGCTGTTCGGCGGCTTTAAGCTTCTGAAGTGCATTGCGCAGAGCCGAACGATTTTGGCCCAAAAACACGCGGATGCCGTGTTTTCAACCGGCGGGTACATTGCCGTACCGGTTTGTTTGGCCGCGGGCCTTAAAGGTATCCCGTATGTCTTGATGAACAGTGACGCGGATCCCCTGCTCTCGATCAAGATGGTGCAAGGAAATGCCTCGGGCGTCATGTGCGGATTTGACGGCAAAGCCGCCAAACTTGCCGGACACAAAGGTGTTGTGACCGGAAATCCTGTCCGTAAAGAGATTTTGGCGATCCCCGCACCCGAGGAGCGTTATCAGGGCAGAGAAGGTCGATTAAAACTATTGATTTTCGGCGGCTCCTTAGGCGCTCAGGTGTTTAATCAGAATGTTCCGTCCTCGATTGCGGCACTTCCGCCGGAAAAGCGTCCCGAGATTATTCATCAGTGCGGTATGAAGGCTGTCGAAGAGGTTAAGGCAAGCTATGCCGCATTGGGCATCGAGGCCCAAGTGATTCCGTTTATCGAAGACATGGCGGCCGCCTATGTTTGGGCCGATGTCGTTCTGGCTCGAGCGGGGGCTATTTCCGTGAGCGAGCTGACCGCTGCCGGAGTGCCGTCCATTCTGGTTCCGCTGGTTACAAAGACAACCTCTCATCAGGTTGGAAATGCTAAGTATATGCAGGAGGCCGGCGCGGCGATCTATCTGCCCCAAAGTGAGCTGACTACAGGTAAACTCACTGCGCTTTTAGAAGGCCTCAACCGAAAAGAACTGCTGGAGATGGCAAAAAAGGCAAAGGCGCTGGGTAAGCCGGATGCCGCCGCCACGGTTGCGGACTTTATTGAATACGTATCGAACAAGGAATAAGAGTGAAATTCGCAATTAAGAAAATACATTT
>PPYE01190112.1_pt1 | contig 10911 bp, 10 predicted proteins | sample 1559881 | NCBI WGS metagenome assembly PPYE01 (sample SAMN08240022, study PRJNA423297) | Human gut metagenome, whole genome shotgun sequencing project.
GACTGCATAACGTCTTCCAGTGTGCCGCCGGATTCCACCTGAATGATGGCGAGCAGCACATTTAAGTATTCCTCTATGCCATATTCCCTTGCATACTTTTCCAGCATAGGTTTATGGGCGAGGACTTCCTGTGATACGCTCACGCCCCCATAGATAAGATTTCCGCCGCTTCCTCCGTCTTCCTCATCCGAGAAGACAATCACCACCAAAAGGAGCAGGGAGAACATCATCACGAACACGCCGGAACAGGCAAAGAAAAGGTGTCTTAATTTCATGGTTTCTCCCCTTTCTTTTGTTTGGCAGCCGCTTTTACCGTTTTTGTCCACTCCTTTCTGGCGGTGGTACGCCGGATGGTAAAGTTTGATTCTTTTACCGCAGGGGCAGCCCGTTTTCTTTCCGGTATCACAGGAGCCGTATCATTCTGGACAGGTCTTGCCGGACGGGGAGTAGCCTGTGTGATAGTGGGAGCCGTCTTTTGTCTTTCATTTGGCTGGGATAGGGAAGCAGATGGGATTATCTGGCGTTCTGTCCTTACAGGCGGCGTTTGTTCATGGTGGATGGAAGCAGCTTTTACCACCGGAACCGAAGCCTGTTCTGCCACAGTTTCCCCATAAGGAACCTGTCCCCGTTCCCTGATGGATAGGGAAGCAGGCTGCATGGCTGGTTTTCCTGCATGATGTCGGAAATCTTCTGGCTGCTTTGCAGTAACAGGGCGTTCATGGACAGGAGCTGCCCCTTTGGGTGTTTCGGAAGCTTTCTGTTGCGGCTGTTTTGCCTGTTCCAGTTCCGCCCTGCGTTCTGCAATGGTCTGTCTGCGGCTTTCTGCCTGTGCGTTCCGCTGTTCGGTTCTGGCAGTTCGGGTCTGGGTCACGCTGGAAGTAAAATCCCGTACTCCCTCTGATACCTGTGTTTTCCCGTGGTAAAGGGCGTACTTTGCATTGACAGGCAAATCCTTTGCCTGCTCCCGAAGCTGTCCGGCAGTATCGGCTATCTTATCTTTGGCATCTGCCACCGCACCTACCGCAGAGCCAGCCCGTTTCCATGCGGATTCCTTTTCCGGTGCTGCCTGCCCGTCTGGTCTGCTGTGGTCTGCCTGTGTCCGTTTGGAAGAGCCGGAGTGGGAAGCAGTTCTCTGGTCTGAGCCAGCCTGTTTCCCTGCGTGGTATGCAGCCGTTCCAGCCCCAAGAGCCGCCACAGAACGTCCTAACTTATGCTGTAAACGGTGCATATGGGCGTGCATGAGCATACGGGGTCTTCGCATGATACGGCTCCCCATGCTTTGGGAATCCCCACTCTGTAAGGAGAACATCCCCATCAAATCCCCCAGCTTGAAATAAATTCCGGCAAAGGTCACTATCTGCAAAAACGCCGTCAGGAAGAACGGATATTCCCCAGACAGGTTGTAGAGCATAGTGGAAATACTGAACGCTACCGTGATAATCAGGGTGATTCCGGCTCTGGTAAGGATGGTGTTGAACAGTTTCGTAATGGCACGCTTTGACATCCCCTCAAAAGAGGGAACCATGCTGAGGAGGAAGCTCACAGGCAGGAACATGGCGTAGATGATAAAAAGCACCTGTGAGAAAATCATTATCCCTGTGAGCAGGAATACAAAAATGGAGATACCGATATTAAAGATAAATAGGAAGAAGACGGTTCCCAAGCGGTTGATGGTCTTTGTGATGGTAAGGTTGGTGTTTTCCCTGTCTTCGATTTCCTCCACCACGATTTCTTCCCTGTCCTGCCCGTTGTTTTCGTCTGGGCTGGTTGAAGGCAGCGGACAGCACGAACACCACCACGAAATTGACAACAGCATGGATGGCTTTTGTGGTTTCCCGTTTGATAAGCCCTGTGTAGGCAACGTAAATCCCCACCACCAGAATGAGAATCAGCAGGAACCCGATATAAAATCCCTCCGAGGACAAGCCGCCTGTGGTAACGCCTGCAAGGGTCTGCATATTTTTTCCGATAGAATCCGCCGTAGAGGAAATGAAGTCCAGCGAGTAGGCTTCCTGAATCAGATACCCCGTGGCGTTGGAAAGGTACAGGCTGATTGTCCAGATAAAATTTGTGATGGCATACAGCCCGTACATCACCTGTTTTCCGATACCGTCCAGCCAGTTCCACGGGAGCCAGTCCCATCCGCTGTCCACATAAAAATCAAGTTGGTAGTTGTCCAGAGGATATTTGCTGTATTCGTTGGCAGTGTCCACCGTATCATCCACCAGTCCGGCAGCGTGGGCGGCTGTGCCGAAGACTGCAAGCAGCAGGAGGATGAGCAGGAGTGCCAGAAGCACCCTGCCAATCACTTTTCCTGCCATTTTCCAAGACAACCCCTTTTTTGCTGAATAGGGAACAGGGAGCTGCTGTTGGTTGGATGTTCTATGTATCACCATCATTCCACCTCTTTTCTCACGGGCGGTCTGGTGTCAAAGGCATGGAACAGGTCTTCAAAGATAGGATGGAACTGTATCACCCCCACACGCCCGTACAAATCACTGATAAGGCACTGTCCGTTTTCCAAGTCACGGAGCCGCTTCTGATTGTTTTCATCTTCGGAATCCACCCCGAAAAAGGCGAGGGTCTTCTTGATTTCGTTGATGTCTGTGGAACGGAACGCAAATTTCAAGCCCAGATTGTTTTTCAGCTTTTCATCCAGCAAATCGTCCGTGTTCTGGGTGACAAAGTAAACGCCTGCGTTCATGGCACGTCCGGCACGAACCAGCTTCATAGAGAGGGTCTTGCCCTGTGCCACCTGTAAGAAGCTCCATGCTTCGTCCAAATCCACAATCTTAAACACGCTGCGGTCGGTGTGGATGAAGTCGAGGGCAAAGGTGCTGATTACAATGAGCATTGCCACGGAAAGCAGCTCCATTGTGGTGTATTCTTCAAATGAGGTTTCCTTATCCGGCAGCACCAAATCTGCTACCTGAATGATATTGAGCTGCTTTTCAAGGCTGATGGACTGTGTGACATCCCCATCCGAAAAGAGCAGGTGTGCAAAGTCATAGTCCGTAAAGGATTCGATATGGTCGGCTATGCTGGTGCTGATGGTGGTTCCCTCCGCCCGTAGTTCCTCAATCACTTTGAAAAGCCCCCGTTCTTCACTGTTTGTTACTGCACGAATAGCTTTCCGAAGAACAGGGAACTTTTCCCCGTCACGGCTGGAAATGCCCGTTAAAAAAGTCAGGATGTCGATTGCCAGTGATTCGGAATCCTTTGGGTTCTCCATAATCACATACGGGTCAAGTAAGCCCCTGTTCTGTTCCTCCGAAGTCAGGTTTACGATATTGATTTCATGGGCGATTTCCGGCAGGGTTTCTTTCCAGCGTCCCCGTTCCGCTTTCGGGTCAACAATGAGAGCCTGTGCCCCAAACAATACGGAATAATAGATAATCATGTTGTTGCTGAATGATTTTCCACCGCCGAGGGAGCCGACAAAAGCGGCAGCAAGGGCGTTGGTGACGGAGCCTTTTACCCCTTGACTGGCAAGGGCAGGCTTTAAGTACACGTTTCTTCCTGTATCAAGGCTGTACCCGATATAAATACCCTCCGTTTCTCCTAACATCTGGGTTGCCCCGAAGCCAAGACCAGCGAGGAAGTCACTGGTGACATACTGGATGTAATCGTTCAGATACCGTTTGCTGGCAGGAAGAAATTCCCCATGCAGCCCCAGCATATCCCCAAAGGGGCGAACCAGCTTCACATTCAAATCGTCATAAAAATCTTTCACCTCATTGCAACGTCGTTTCAGTTCTTCCAAGTCGGGAGCCGTCACACGTACCACATAGGACAGCTTATACATGGATTCCTTGCTCTGGTCTAAGGTGGATTCCAGCTCATTCACGCTGTCTAAAGCGTCCACCACGTTTGTACTGGTTTCGCTGTCATTCTGCCATGCATGGTTGTCCAAATCTTTCAGCTCTTTTTTCTTGTTCCGCACCGTGGAGAGGGCTTTCCGGTTTGTCACAATCTCCACATTCATAGAGGTATCAATGGGAAAGGTGAATTGCTGCTGTTGATAGTAAAAGATTTCCGAGGATGGGAAGTCCAGTTCCCCTACAATGCTGTTGATGGTAAAGTAGGCGGCATACACTGTCCCGTCTTCCTGTTCGATTTTCAGATACCGCTGGTTTTCCTCTATCAGACAACGGGTGGGTTGGATGAGGTCATAGTATTTCACCAGTGTTTCCTCCTGAAACCGCTTCTTCGGCAGGTAATACTCATAATCTTCGTAGGCGGTTCCGGTCTGCCCGTATAAATGCTCAATCAGGTAGCCAAAATCGTCTTTATCAAGCCGCCGGACTTTAAAGCGGCGTGAGATTTTATTTTCCAGCAGTTTTTCCATCTTCTGAAACCGCCAGATTTCCTCATTGCTCATGGAAACAAAATCCCCCATGAGCTTGTGGTTGACTTCGTGGAGGAAATCGGAAACGGCGGTCTTTGCTTCCCTGCGAAACTGCTTCATGGTGACTTCCTGCTCATTGACAAGCAGCTTGAAGCCGATAAAAAAACGGTAGTCCACCTGATTTTCCCCTATCATGGAAATCAGGTCTTCGGTCTGTGCGTCAATCTTTGCACAGGCAACGTCCTTTAACTTGCCTGTCACTTCCTGTTTGGAGCGTTCCTGTGCCGCCCGTATGCTGGATTCTGTGCTGATTTGCAGGGCGTGAATCTTTCCGTCCCTGTTCTGGGCGATAAGCTGCCGGAAGGAATCGTGTACCTGATATTTCTGTTCGGGGCTTAAAAAGGAATAGTTGTAGGGAAGCAGCTCATAGTAAGCGAAGCACTCCCCGTCATGGTTGAACACAAGGTTATTTTCGATATACTTAATCGGATATGCCATAAATATCACTCCTTACTGCCGTGATGGGCTGTGCCGGATATTCCTTTTCCAGCTTCACGGGCTTTCCTGCATACGTCAGTTTCGGGCGTACCAGATATGCCAGTACGGATTTCAGGAAGCCGTAAGGCTTCTTCCCGTCAAAGGTCTTCTGGCACATGAACCAAGTGAGGGCAAAGGGTACGCCGAAGTATTTCAAAAATGCCCCGTCAATGAATGAAAGGGGAGGGAGGTTCCCTAAGAGCATCACTGCAAACACCGATACCACGAACCACGCCATCTGTGTGAACGTGATGGGGAATGGCAGCTTAAAATCATTGATGGAATAGAGTACCTTTTCCACCGACCAGATACTGGTATAGCTTCGTATTTTCTTCATATTGTCCGTCCTTTCTAAAAGATGGGGGCAGCAAAAGAGCCGCCCCTGAATAAAAAAATCCGCCTGTATTTCCTGAAAGAGATACAGACGGGTCTACCGTAAGATTTCATATACGCCGTGGTTCGTGACAATAAAGGTTCCATCCAATTCCATGTCACGCCCATAGGCTGCATAGTCGATATAGTTTTGTAAGTGTGCCGGAAGTTCGCCAAGCTGTCCGCTTTCTTCCAGATAGTAGCGAGCCACATCCGCCATATCATCACAGCCGGAATGGCAGATAATATCATCTTCATGCTCACAGAGTTCTTCAATACTGCCAAAGTAGGATTGCAGCTCTGATAGTTCCTCCTGAATGTATTCCGGTAAGTCCTCCACCATTTCACACAGGCGGTTGATTTCCTCAATGGGGGTATATTCGTCAATCTCAAAGGGCAGCTCATAGTCATGGATGGCGTATTCCTTATATTCATCATTCAAACCGATACGTTCTTTGACTTCCTCAAAGTCTACAGGCGGCGTGAACCATGCCCCGACCAGTTCGCCCTCATTGTATTTGCCTAAGTTGGCAATGTAAATCCGCATTTCTTCCACAGTGTCACCTCCATTCTCTGTCATGCTCCTTTTGGGGAGTTACGCTCCCCAAGCCCCTAGTGGACTTCCGCCATGAAGCAATCAGAGCTTGCTCCATAACGGAAGTGTAACAAGGGTTTCCTATGCACCGATAATCTTATTGAACAGTTCCAGTAAGATGTCCTTTACACCGTCCGCATTGAAGACCAGACCGAGAAATTCATAAAAGCTCCTTTCTTTGCTGTAAGATTTCTTAGGTTCTAAAATTGCCGCCGTTAAAGCACCACCTCCTTTGCAGCGGCGGCTTGCTGCTTCAGGATTTTTTCATGCTTCTCCGTCAGCCTTGCATGGGTGATGATGTCATGGACAATCTGGGTGTGGTTCATCTTATCCAGACGGAGAGCCAGCTTTAACGTGGGGGCTACCTGATGGGAGAGCCAGTGCAGGGTGCGTTCAAAGGAATAGGGTTCCGGTTTGGTTGTCAGTTTCAGGCTGCCCCTGTGTTCCCCGATAAACCACGCCCATTCCTCACTGATACGCCAGTCTGAACGGGGCTTTGTATCGTCCCTGTCCACGAACCGGACATAGCGGTTGATGATTTGAAAGGCTGTCCGTTCTGGATTGTCATGTTCTAACAGGTCACGGATGGCGTAAAAGGCACGCTCATTTTTCAGCCGGATTTCAAAGCGGTTCTTTACCTCTGCGTCCGCAATGGGAATATCATGCTTTTTGTACTGCTCATAGTCCTTTTCGTAAATGCAGAAGTACACTTCACTTTGGAGGGAACCGATATACAGGGTGTTCCCCATACATTCTTTTTCCTCACGCCGTACCAGTTCGCCGCTGCGGTAGCTTTTGAAGCTGCGGAAGACCGAGATACATTCCTCATTCCGGCACTTCTCTGTCAGATGGGGAATGTTCAGGATTCCCGTTTTGTCATTGATGGCAAGGTCAAGCCGCTTCATCACGCCGTCCTCCATGAGAACGTCCATGAAAAACTCATACCAGCTCCGTTCCTGTGCCAGCAGATAGCTTTCAAACTGGCGGCAGCCACGCCCTTTCAGTTCCAGCAGCACCCCTTTTTCCAGTTCCGACGATACCAGAACGAAAATATCCCCCAGATAGTAATGCTCCGTGTAAGAGTAAAATCCATAGTCTTCATGGATAAAGTAAGATAGCTTTAGCCGCAGCACGTCTTCCACGATATACTTCACATCCGTAGTAGGGAAGCGAATCCGAACATAATCAAAGAGCATTTCAAGGGGATTGTCTGGATTGAAGCGTTCCAGAGCTTCCGTGATGGCTTCCTGTAATGCTTCGGATGGGTGAGCCTTGCCCGTTTCAATATCGCTCAGGTACGGACGGGTGATTCCGGCAGCTAAGGCAAGTTTCTTTTGTGAGATACCGTAAACTTCCCGTTTCTCTTTGATGTCCCGTACCCATGTTTCTTCATTCAGTGAAAATCCCTCCTGTCTAAAAAAGCGTATGTCAACTTTCAGAGCCTTGTTGACACACGCCGGATAGGGGAAAATCCCTTGTGTACCGTGGGATTCTGCCCTGTTGTTTGGTTGTTGCCTGTCGATTTGTACCCCTCTGTTAGATACGAGGGGTTCATGCTGGCGTGCCTTGCGGCACACCAGCAACAGCAGGTCAGTCCGTTTCTGCGGCTTTTGCTCCGCACGCCGCCTGCACTCCCTGCCTGCTGTCTATGAGATTTTTTATTTCCTTGAGGAAATCGTGTCCTTTTGGCACAAGGGGCGTGTAAAATTCCGAGATAACGCTGGTTCCCACATCCACATAGCCACGCCCTTTTATCTGCTTGAGGAAGAAGTCCTTTGTGGTTTCCCCGAACATCATCCCATAGCCCATTTCCGACATCCGCCCCAGAGCTACACGGAAATTGAACTGGTCACGGATTCCGTCCCCCAGATACTTTGCGTCTGGACGCTGGCAGGCGAGAATCAGGAAGAAGCCAGCCTGCCGCCCAAGCATAACGATTTGTTTTAACTTGTTGAGGACGGCGGCGTTTTCCTTTGTGCCGAGCATTTCCATAAATGCCACATATTCATCAAAGATAAGGAAATGTGCCGGAAGTCCCAAGTAAGCGTAATTTTCCCCTGTCCGGTAATTCTCCATGAGCTTCATGTCTTCGCTGCGTTTCATCATTTCTTCATAGAAACGGTCAATGCAGGCGAGCATATCTTCCTTTTTGTAGTACACATCCGGCATAACCGCCTGTAAATCCGCAAGGTCAGCGTTCTTTGGGTCTAACACGAACAGGACGGCGTTAGTGCGGAGCAGGGCTTCAATGAGGGTCAGGATGAAGTAGGTCTTTCCGCCGCCGGTTCCTCCGGCAATGAGCATATGGGGGAGCTTATCATACTCCCACCAGACATTTTCCATGAGCCGGAGCCTGCCGTCCTTTGCCTGTACGTCTTCAATGGAGATACGGCCTCCAATGGTATCATAGAGTAGGGTGTACTCCACATAGGAATCCTTTAATTCCTTATCCGTCAGCTCACAGTACAAGCCGCTTTCCAGCTTTCTCTCCAAGTTTAAGAGCTGTTCCTGATATTTCCCCAAAGTGATTTCCACACGGATATGGAGCAAGCCCTGTTTCATACGGTAGTAGATTTTGGGAAAGTAAGTGATGGTTTCTTTGGAACGGCTGGAAGACAAGTCCTTGAAAAAAGCGTCTTCTTTTCTCTGCTCTGATTCATACCACTTGTTTTCCAACACCATCCTTGCCAGTTTTTGGCGGTGGATGAGCTGCTTTACTTCATCCCTGCGGTATCGCCAGAACAGAAGAACTGCTGTAAGGCACACCATTCCTGCCACGCCCATACTGAATAACAGGTAAGGGATGTTTACATCCTGTATTATCTGGGAGAGGGACACTTCCTGCCAGTTGGCTCCGGCAATCTGCCCTGTATGAAACAGCAGGACAACCAGCAGGAAGACAGGGAACAGGGCGGCAAGGGCAGTATGGGACACAAGGTCTTTATCCGTGGGGCGGATACGTTTTCCACGGGGAAAAAGCTGCTTCATGGGAACAATCCTCCTTTCGCTTTTCTCTTATTTAGCTGTTATTTTGCAGGGGGGGCGTCTTTCTTCGGTGTCTGGGGATTCATGGCAGCCCCTTTTTTCAGGACAATATCCTCTGCCTTGATGTACCAGTCCACCTCTGCTCCCTGAAAGGTAGCCGTTGCCACGGTATCTGCCACTGGATTGATAAGTTCCACCTCTGCGTTGTAATCGAGCTCCTTTAACGGCACGCTGGCAGGGATGGAAACCTGAATCATACGCCCCTGTCCTCTGGATTTTAAGTCATAGGTACGCTCCTTGATTTCTTCTGATACCGAGCCGTCTTCATTCTGGAGGTGAACCTCACGGCGGAGGGCAGAAAATTTCAATGCCCCGAATGTTGCTTCCTTGTCAATCACGATTCCGTTTGCTAATCTCATAGTCTGATGTCCTCCTTTTCCTTACGCTTTTACCATATCGTCAGCGTGCAAAATGTAGTTGGTAAAGCCCCTTGTGCCGATTTTATAGCCCTCTGCGGTGATACGGGGATTGACGAGCTTTACACGTTCCTCAAAGTCAAAATGCTTCTCTCCGGCTTCGGCAGGGAGGATAACCACAATATCATCCGCCCTCTGTACGTCTGAATAAAGGTTGAAGCTTCGGGAGAGTACCGCCATGCGTCCGTTGATTCTTCTCTGTTCTGTTTTGTCTTCTCCGGCAAACTCCAAGTTGCCGAATGTCTTTTCCATGTTGGGGATAACGAATTTTAATTCCATATAGATGTAATCAGCACACGGCAGGGCGATTGCGTTTCCAAGTGCTTTGCACCGTGCATTATCGCTAATGGGCTGTCCTAAATTTCCATATGCTGTCCACCCATCCGGTAATCCCATCAAACGCTCACACTCTACGGGTGTCAAATTTCGGAGAACTCCGTCTTTTTCTTCTCCCTCATACCAGAATGAAATCATATTGACTGCTTTTGCCAACAGAGTTGGAAAAGGTTCATCTGGTCGTCCGAAACTTGTGAGGAAAGCAGACTGATTTCCTGATTTTGCGGCACTCCGCATACGCCGTTCCTGAAAGGGGCGGATGACGGGTATTTTCCCCCTTGTTTTATCAAGAGATATTCGACTGGCTCCGGCGGTGGGCAGTCCGTAGTCTGTGCAAGGCGGAGGAAGCGGGAACATATCGCGGGGCTTAAATAGTATTTCTGCGGAACGCTGTCCTCTAAAATCTGCCACGAGGAAGATTCTTTTTCTTCGCTGAACAAGCCGGGGCTTTCCCCAATACTGGGCATCCATGAGCCGCCAGCACAGGTCAGTCTTTCCCCCTCGCACCATACCGGCGTTAGCCCATCCTCCAGTAGGAGGCATTGAAATTTCGGTATCGGAAAATGATTGCAGCACGGCTCTAAAATCCATCCGGTCATTTGAAGAAAACGCTCCCATGACGTTTTCCCAAACAGCGATAACTGGATATAACCCATTTGTAGCACACCTCATTTCTTCTATAATTCTGATAGCCTGAAAAAACAGTCCTGATTTGCTTCCGGCCAGTCCCTCACGCTTTCCGATTTTAGAAAGGTTCTGGCAGGGCGAACCGAATGTAATAATGTGAACAGGAGAGATGTTTCCTCCGTGTATCTTTGTAATATCCCCTAAATGTTCCATGTCTGGGAAGTGGCGTTTGGTTATGGCTATCGGGGATTTTTCAATCTCGCTTGCCCAAACGGGAATAATTCCATTACGGGAAGCCGCAAGAGGGAACACGCCGATTCCGTCAAACAGGCTTCCTAATTTAAGGGCACACATAGACCGCCTTTCGTTTTGCTTTTTCATGTGTTGTTTCCATTTTTCTGCTCCTTTCCAGACAATAAAAAAACACCATCAATGGAAGTCCATTCAATGGCGTTTGCTGTTGTCTGCTCATTTCTCAAGGTAAAGCAGAAAGCCCAATAGAAAAAGACGCAAATCTCAAAATGCGTCTTTTTCCATCTTCATATTCATTTTTTATAAAAGCACCGTCTGCCTGCTGTCTGCAAAGCCTTGATTTTACTGGTTTTCTACTACCATCCTTATCAAAGCCTTGCTAA
>PPYE01598189.1_pt1 | contig 10910 bp, 11 predicted proteins | sample 1559881 | NCBI WGS metagenome assembly PPYE01 (sample SAMN08240022, study PRJNA423297) | Human gut metagenome, whole genome shotgun sequencing project.
CCGCCGAACCCGCCGCCAAACGGCCCGCCCGGCCCGTCAAACGGGCCGCGCGGAGGCCTGGGCGGGCGCCTGCGGCGCGAGCCGTGCAAGGCGCTGCCCACGAACATGCCGGTGAGAAAATCTGCACCGGAGCTGCGGCGGTAATAGGGGTCGTAGGTGTAGCGCCTGCGCGGGCGCGCAGCACTTGACACCACACTGATGAGCACGATGACCACCACCAGAAACACAAGCAGGCCCACCAGGGTAAGCACGCCGAAGCCGCTTTCCCTTTCAGGCTGGGGCCGAGGCGGCGGCGCGGCGCCGCCGCCCTGCACCACGCCTGCGCTGCCGGTGACGCCGTAAATGGCGCACACCTCATCGTACAGCGCTTCAAACGTTTTCTGCACGCCGGCGTCGTAGCTGCCCGCGGCAAAATCCGGCTCAAGGTATTCGTTCAGGATGCGGCTGAGCGTCGTGGTGGGAAGCGCTTTCTCCAGCCCGGAGCCCTGTATGCACTGATAATCCTCGTCCCCGACAGACAGCAGCAAAAGCACGCCGTTGTTCTCTGAGGCAGAGCCGATGCCCCAGCTGTTTGCCAGTTCATAGGCATATTCCTCCGTGGTCATTCGGCCGGTGCTCTGCACTGTTACCACCACGATTTGTGCGCCGCTGGCATTATACAAAATGTCATTTTTGTTTATAATATCACTTTCTGTTGTTTCCGAAAGGACATCTGCGCCGTCGTAAACGTAAAAATCCGACGTAGGGGTAATATCCACCTCGGCAAATGCGGGGAATGCCGCCAGCACCGCTGCCAGCAGCACGGCCAGCACTGCTATTTTTTTCAAAAAAAAGCGTCTCATCCTGCGTCCCCCTTCCTGTTCTGCGCACTGCATCAGGCCATGGCCTGCATCTCCACACCGGCCAGCTTCGCCAGAAGCGAAGCCGGAAAGCCCTCCAGCGTTTTTTCTACAGCCTGCGCATAGGTGTTATACTGCTCCATAGAATGTGAGAGAATGTCTGTGCGGCTGACAAATTCGCTCCACGCAAGCTGGGCGGCGCTTTTCTGCGGGTCCCGCGCAGCCTGAGGCAGTGCGTTGTACACAATGCCCACGGCTGTTTCCAGCTTAGTGCCTGCAGCATATTTTTCACCTGGGCTGCCGGCAGCCTGGCTTTCCGCCAGGGCGGCAGCAGCCGTCTGCACCTTGGCGTCGGCCTCGCCAAGCTCCTGCCCGGCAATGCCCAGAATGGTCTGCGCAGCAGTCTCACGCGCTGTAAAGTCTGCCGCCATGTTCTGCTGGTAGTAATCCAGCGCCACGTCGGCCACACCGCGCACCTTGGCCGTGCCAATGCCCAGCACACCCACCAGCACGGCCGCTGCCAGCACCAGCCACGCCACGGGGCGGTTTTCTTTCAGGGTCCGTTTTGTATCCATTGCTTCATGCTCCTTTGCAGGGCGCCATCATTTCGCCATTTCGAGCAGCTTTGCCTTCAGCTCACCCTCAATGCGCCCCAGCTCTGCCTCGGCGGCCACGCGCTTGGCGCGCCCCTCTGTCTGTATCTTCACCACTTCGTCCAGCGTTTCAATCAGGCTGCGGTTGGTCTGCTGCAGGGTCTCAATATCCACAATGCCGCGCTCCGACTCCCTCGCGGCCTCAATGGTGCCCTGCTTGAGGGCCGCGGCGTTCTTTTTCAGCAGCTCGTTTGTCATATCCGTCACGGCGCGCTGCGCGTCAATAGCCTGCTGCGAATGTGCAAGGCCCAGCGCAAGCACCATCTGGCTCTTCCACAGAGGGATGGTGTTCACAATGGACGTCTGTATCTTTTCCGCCATCATAGTGTCGTTGGATTGGATGAGGCGGATTTGCGGCGACATCTGCACCGAGATATTGCGCGTCAGCTCCAGGTCGTACAGCTTTTTCTCAAAGCGGGTGCACTGGTCCTCCAAATCCTTCGCAGCCTGGGCGTCTTCAGGCAGGCCGCTTTTTTGGGCCTTCTCCACCAGCCGGGGCAGCTCTTCGGCGCGCACCTGCTCCAGCTTTTTCTTGCCCGCAATGATATACATGGTAAGCTCTTTGAAGTACACCAGGTTGCGCTCGTACATGGTGTCCAGCATGGAGATATCTTTCAAAAGCTGCACCTGATGGTCCTGCAGCATGCCTTCTATTTTATCCACGTTCGTCTCGGCCTTCGAATAGCGCAGCTTCAATTCCTCCACCTGGTTGCCCGCCTTCTTGAACCAGCCGAAGATGCCCTTGGGCTGTTCGGCCGTGGCGTCGAAGCCCTTCAGCTCGGTGATAAGGCCGGTAACCATATCGCCCACCTCGCCCAAATCCTTCGTGCGGATATTCTCCAGCGCAGAGGTGGAAAAATCGGCCACCTTTTTCTGGCTGGCCGCGCCGTACTGCAATATCTGGGTAGAGTTCGAAAGGTCTATCTTCTTTGCAAAATCCTCCACCTGCTGCTTTTCCTCGGCGGAAAGGCCGCTCTCTTCGGCAAGGGCGTCCGCGCCGCGCGGCTTCAGGGCTTCGGCGGCCTGCGTCTGCCCATCGGGCTGGGCGGGTGCCTCCTGCTCCAGCGCAAGGCCCGGGGCCGCGGGTGCCTCCTGCTCCAGCGTGAGGCTGGGGGCGGCGGGCTCGTCAAGCGTCAGGTTTGGGGTGATGTTATCTGTCATGGTGCATCGGTTCCTTTCTCGAAAATTTCAAAAGCAGGCCGCCGGGCGCGCCCGTGCGGCAGTGTCTGCGTGCATGTTCTGCACTTTTTACAGTGTCAGCGTGGGGCCGCCGTCCGGCTCCCCGGCGCCAAGGTCTGCCGCCCCGCCGGCCAGCTGCGCCTTCAGCCCCTCGTCCACAAGGCCGTCGCCGCGCGCAATGCCGTCCAGCACCTTCAAATCTGTGCTCACGTCCAGCGCCTCGCCCGAAAACAGGGCATCCAACTGGCTTTCAAAGGCCGTTGCAATGGTATCTGCATTCTTTTTCACCTCGGCCATCAGCGCCTGCGCATTCTGCCCCTTTGCGCCGGAGGTGTCCAGCCTTGCGTAGGTGGTAAGCACCTTTACCGCAGTGGGCAGGTAATAGGCCGTGAATTTGCGGATATCTTTTGCCTTGGCAGGCGCCTTGGCAACCTCGGCCAGAATGGCGCGGCCTGCCTGCTCCATACGGTCCATGGCGGCAGAGAGCCCGGCGTCCTCAATGGCCTCGTTCAGGCGGGCAATGGAGTCCACATTCCTCTGGGCCGTTTGCAGCAGCTGGTCCACCTCCTGCGCGCCCGTGGCATATACGGCGGCCGGGGCGTCCACCAGCACGGTGCGCGGGCGAAACAGCTTCTGGCCCAGCACATAGGCAGCCGCTGCAATAAGGGCGGCGGCAACCAGCGCCCACAGCCGGTAGATGGGCAGTGCCAGCGCGCAAAGCAGAAACGCGCCCGCGGCAAGGTAGATGGGCAGCGCAGAGGGTATCTTCTTTTCCACCTTTGCGCTGCGGCTGTTTTGTTCCATAGATAAGATCCTGTCCTTTCCTCAGTATTCGCATACGGGCTTTCCCGCAGCGGGGCGCGCCTTATGCGAACGCGCCCTTCCCCGCGGGGAAAGGCGCGCAGCCAAAGCGCCCCGGCCGCGCGGCAGGCAGCCGCGCGGCATGCGGGCGTGTAGTATCATTCGTTGGCTACGGGCTCTTCGGCAGTGCCCTCGCCCGTAATGCCGGACACGGAGAACTTGCCCGAAAGCTTATAGCGGGGCACGTCGCTGTAGCCGAAGCTCAGCCGGTAAGACGCGCCGGCCTCCAGCCCGCTGAAGGTGTAGCTCTGGGGCGTGTCATCCGCCACAAAGTGCACGGTGCCCACATACTGTGTCTCGCCGCTGCCCTGTTTCCACAAATCAAAATAGGCGTCCGTCCACTGGGTATCCACGCCGTCCGTCCACAGCGAAGCCTGCACCGTCACGGTGACAGAGCCGTTCTGCACAAAATAGCCCGTGGTGTTGTAGTTCGTCAGGGTAAAGGCGCCGTACAGGGTGTCGCCCGATGCCTGGGTGGCAATGCGGCCCGCCTCTTCGGGCACGGTAAAGCCCTCCGGCAGGCTGACGCTTCCGCCCGCCTCTGCCTTTATCTGGTCATCCTCGGCCACATCCTCCCCGTCGCCGCCGGACGACGAGCTGCACGCGGCAAGCGAAAGACAAAGTGCCAGGGCAAGGCAAAGGGCCAGCAGAGCAAGCAGCCGTTTCAAAACGCTGTGTTTCATCAAAAGTTTCCTCCGGTTTTTGACTTTTCTATCAAAAGGCGCTACAATAACATATATCCTGTGCGCACGGCGCCCTTTTGGATATCTTCTGGTGCTGTCGAGGCATATTATACTACATCCCATGCGAATATACAAATAGAAAACGCCGCAAAAAACGTAACATTTCTGTAAGGAGCTGTTTTATGGACCCCCTCTCATCTGTCCGCTTTGTAAAACACGGCTGCATCTGCTTTGAAGTGGACGACGTCGTGGTGTATGTGGACCCGTACCTTGTTCCGGATTCCCCGCACGATGCGGACCTCGTCATCATTACGCACCCGCACGGCGACCATTTTTCCCCTGAAGATATCGCCAGGGTGAAGAAGGACGACACCTGCTATGTCTCTACGCTCAGCGTGGGCGCCATGCTGATGGAGGCCTTTGACATCAACCCCGACTATTTCACCTCTGTGAGCGCGGGCTCGCCCTCGGCCGTGTTTGAATGCGGCGCCATGGTGACGCCCGTGGTGGCGGAAAACAAAAACCACCCTGCCGGGTTCGGCTTTGGGCTGCTTTTGAACCTGGGAGGCGTGCGGTATTACATTTCCGGTGACACCGACGTGCTGGATGAGGACGTTGCGTGCGATGTGCTGTTCGTGTGCTGTGACGGCGTGTGGAACATGCCGGATTTTGAAACGCGCATCCCCGCCGAGCTTGAAAAAATGGAGCATAAGCCCGGCCTTGTGGTGCCGTACCACTATGCCGAGGAGGAAAACCCCGGCACCGGCGGCAATGGGAAAAAGCTGTGTGCTGTCCTGCGTGAAAAAGGCTATGCATGTGAAGAGTGGAAAGATTCCATCTTCCGCTAAAGCCGTATACGCCATATAAAACAGTATGCCCCGCTTTGGCCGGGGCAGGGCAAAAAAGCAGGCGTTTTGCCTTTATAGTTCCGGCATATCATGTAAAAAAATCCCCCATGGCGGGCCTTGTGGCCGCTATGGGGGATTTTTTCTTCTTGATTTCGGACCCCAGCGCCTGTTCCGGTTAAAGATACCGCGCAAAAAGCTTTCGCTTCCTTCAGCAAGCGGAGTAAGCTGCCGAAAGAAACCGCCCGAAAACCGGAAGGCTTTCGTTAAAACGGTAAGCCACCCATTTCCGTGCTGCGGGGCAGGTGATGCAGATGAAATCAACTCCGCCTCTTGTGCATGCCGCACATTTTATGTATGGGTTGGGGCTGCATGCAGCGCCGCGGGGCTTTTTCCTTTTCCATGCAAAAATGGGGTATTCCCTTTTTCTCACGCCGCGTGCTGGCGCAGGGCCTCTGCCTCCTGTGCGGCAAGCTGGGCGTACTCGGGGTTATCAAACAGGCTGGCATAGCGGTACAGTGCATAGCCGTCTGCCCCGGCGCCCTCCAGTGTGCCCAGCATATCGGCAAGGTTGTGGCCGCTCTCCCACTCCTGCGTTTCGGCGCTGGAGCCGTCGCCCGCGCCGATGCGCCATGCGCCTAGGCCGAAAGCCAGCGCCACACTTTCGCTGCGCGGCATGGCCAGCCATTCCGCCACGATGTTTTCGAAAGCGAACCGGTCTGAGCCGCTTTGCAGGCGGAAATCGTAGCCCCAGTACACCTGCGGCATCACATAATCCACATAGCCCGGTGTGGAAAGCCACAGCTCCACATCGCTATACTGAACGTTGTAATTATTGTCGTTATTACCCTGTGGACTTATCCCAAACACCACGGTGCGCCCGGCCTCGGCCGCGGCCGCGTGCACGGTGTCATACACGCTTTTGACCAGCGTGTTCACATTCTGGCGCCGCCATTCCGCCAAAGAGAGGCCGCCGCCCAGCGCGGCATATTCCTGCGCGTCAAACGCTTCCTCTGTGGTGGGATAAAAATAGTCGTCGAACTGGATGCCGTCCACGGCGTAGTTTTTCACAATCTCCTCCACACCCTTGCAGATATAGGCCTGCACATCCGGGTTCGAGGGCTCCAGATAAGCGCCGCCCGCCGCCTGCTTCACCCATTCGGGGTGGGTGTTCTCCAGGCTGTTTTCGGCCAGGTTGGGCGGGCGCGTCTCGTTCAGGCGCACACGGTAGGGGTTCACCCATGCCTCGAAGGCAAGGCCCCTTTCATGCGCGCGGGCAATGAATATCTCCAGCGGGTCAAAGCCGGGGGCCTGCCCCTGTGTGCCCGTCACCACATGGCTCCATGGAAACAGCTCGCTCTCATAGGTGGCGTCTGCAAAGGGGCGCACCTGCACGGTGATGCAGTTCAGCCCAAGCGAGACGCAGTTGTCCAGCACAGCGTCCACACTGGCGGTGAAGGCCCCGGCGCTGGAGGTATCCAGCATGGGCCATTCCAGATAGCTGAACCACATGCTGCGGTAGCGCATGGGCTGTGCCGTTTCAGCCCCCTGTGCGCCGCCCATGCCGGAGGGCACACTTGTAAAATCCTGCTTTGGGGCGCTGTGCGAAGGCGCCGCCCCGCCCGGCCCGGCGCAGGCCGAAAGCCCCAGCGCACAGGCCAGCGCCAGCGCCGTCAGTTTTTTCATTTTTGTCATGGCTGTGCCCCCTTGTCCACAAATCCATATGCGGGCGGCCCGGCCGCTTATTCCACTTTTCCGGCACCGTGTTTTTCGCGCCCGGCCAGCGCAGCGCAAAGCAGAAGCTGGGAAAGCGCAATCACCACGGCCAACACGCCCTTGAACATTGCCTCCAGCGGGACAAAGCTGAAGACAAGCTGCACGCCGCCCGCCAGCATCACCAGAAACGAGAGCGTGCGCAGGCTGTCGCCCTCTTTTGCCGCGGCCATAAAGTGCGGCACGGCGAACACGGGCCATGCCAGCGCGCCGCCCAGCTTCTGCGGCACGCCGGGAAAAAAATATACAAGCTGCAAAAGAAGCGCGGCCAGCGCCGCCTTGCCCTCAAGCGTTTTCACGCCTTCGCCTGCCGCCAGCAGCAGAAACATGGCCCCGGCCAGAATGGCGGAAACCGTGAACAGGAGATCGAAGTAATAGCCCGGCAGATACAGCGCCGCCCCGGCCAAGGCCAGCGCCGCCGAGCACCCGCCCACGATGTAATATGTCTTTTTTGTGGCCGTCAGTTTGAAGTTCATGAAATGCACCCTTTCTTGTTCTGCCTGAAATAAAGCGCGGCCAGCACAAGCGCCAGCACACAGAAGGCACCCGCTGCGGCAAAGGCCAGCGGAAGCCCGGCATCCGCCAGCCGCCCAAAGCCTAGGTTCAGCCCGCTCATGGCAAGGCTCTGCGCCATGGAATAACCCGAAAGCACCACGCTGCGCGCGCCAAGGCGCACACTGTCGTTGTGCATCGTCTGGGCAAAGGGCTGCCACAGGCACCAGCAAAGCTGCACGCACCACACGCACGCCACACACCAGAGAGGCCCGCGCGCAAAGCACAGCCCGCCGCAGGCAGCCGCCATCAGCATGCACACGGCAATGCTGAAACCCCGGCGCCCCAGCGCATGCGTAGCCTTATAAGAGACGCCCTGCATAAGCCCCACCAGCGTCATGCCCAAATAAGCCGCGCCAAGCTGTGCGCCCGAAAGGCCGCAGCGCACATAGGCAAGCTGGCTTAAAAACACTGTGACCGTCTGGCCCGTCACATCCACCAGGGCATCCGCGGCCAGCATCAGGGCATAGCGCGGCGCGGCGCACAGGCTGCGCCACATGCCGCGTATCTGTGCGGAAAACGCGGCCCTGTCCTCGGCCTGCATGGGTACGGCAACCGCCGTTGCCAGCGCCGCCTGCCGGTAGCTGGCAGAAAAAAACAGAGTAAAGGCCGCCGTGGCCGCCAAAAGCCCGGCCATGCCCGCCGCGCCGTACAACCCCAGCGCGCGCTGCGCCCGCTTTGGCCCGGCCGCCACATACAAATAGGCGGTGTCGCACCCGGAAAGGCCCGCGCCCACAAAGGCCAGCATCACGCGCTCGGCCAGAAAGGCGCCGAAGCTGCCCGCCCGCCAGAAAACCAGCTTTGAGAGAAAAAACACCGCGCTGCACACGGCAAGCATGCGTTTGTAGCCCAGCCTTGCCGCCACGGCGCCAAGCGGCAGCTCCAGCGCCACCACCAGCAGATAGTACACGCTTTCGATGAGGGCGATATCCCCCATGGACAGCCCCGCCTGCGTGCGGTACAGCGACGCCACCGGGCCGTAAAACACCATGCCCTGCAAAAAGGCAGCAAGGCACATCAGGGCCACGCAGCGGCTCTCTTTTTTCCAAAACACAAAAAACAGTCCCTTCCTGAAAACAGTAGCAAAACAACGGCCCGTGGCCCTGCCACGAACCCGCATTCATCTGCCCTGTTTTTAGATGGACTGTTTCATCTGGCTGCTATGCTCCTTTTAAGCCCGCACGGCGGGCTGTATGATGAAAAGTATACCACAGTGTGCAAGGGCATGCAAGTGTGCGGATGCGCGCCCGCCTGTGCACGCAGCAGGCGGATGCGCGCAGCTTTGGCGCGCGCCCTGCCGGAGGAAAAATAAAAAGGCCCGCCGGGGCACAGCGCAGGCCCAAAGCCCGGCCCGGCAGCCTGCGGGCGCAAGGCCGCGCCCTGTGCGGGCAGCCCATCCGCCTTTCCCCGCAGGCGAAGCAGCGCGCAGCCGGCAATATGCCCCGCGGGGCCGCGCGCTTTTGCGGGTGCCTCACTGCGCAGCGCCCGGCGAAATATAGATGCCGAGCTGGCCCTCTGAAACCGCCGCGCTCAGCACTGTGCCGCCCTTGTGAAGCAGGTACCCCGCCGAAGCGTCTTCCACACCGGCTTCGCCCTCCTCAAACCCCGCCTGCCGCAGAGCCTGCACATACTGCTCGCCCTTGGCGCGGGTGATGCCCGTCAGGAACACGGCGTAAACGCCCTGTTCCTCATACCAGAGGGCCCAGGCGGGCGTGCCGTTTTCCGGCTGCGGAACCAGAGCCGTATATTCATTTTCCGGCCACTCGTTCAGCTCCTCCCGCACCGGCGCCGCCGTACTGCCGGCAGCCTGCATCTGCCCGGCGGCGCAGGCGCACAGAAAAACAGCGCAGCACACAAAAACCGCAGCAAGCAGCGTGCGCCTCATCTTCCGTCCCTCTTTTCCCTGTATTTCAAATACAAAAAGGCTGCGGCGGCCGCCAGGGCCGCAAGGCCCGCCAAAGCCGGCAGCACATATAGCAGGGCCGGTGTGCCCGCCACAAACAGCTTTGCCGGCGCGTCGGCATAGCCGATGACGCCGGGCGGCAGAGCCCGGGCGCGCTCCCACACCCAGGCCGCGGCGCACAGCGCCGCCAGTGCAGCGGCCAGCAGCCCCAGTGCGGCGCACAGACGGCGGGCGCGCCGGGCGGCCCTCTGCGGGGCACCGCCCGGCCCGGCCAGCTGCTGCCACGAAACGCCGAACAGCCTGCACAGCGCCATCAGGTTGGCCGCGCTGGGGCGCGAGGCGCCGCTCTCCCACTTTGCCACGGCCTGCCGCGTCACACCCAGGCTGTCCGCCAGCGCCTGCTGCGGCATATTCCTCTGCGTGCGAAGCTGCCGGATGCGTTCTCCCGTCTCCATATCCGTCCCTCCCGTCTGCCCTTTAGCATAGCACGGAAGCCGGGGCTCCGTCCAGCAACTATCCGTCAATTTCCAGTTGCGCGCAGGCTTTGCCCGCCGCAAAAGAAAAAGATGCACCTGCACAGCCGAACGGCCCGCCGCTTCGCCGCGGCGGGCCGTTCGGCCTTCTGCGCTATTTCTTTTTGTCAAACAGCCTGCGGCGCGCGGCGCTTTGGCGCATCAGCGCCTTCAGGGCCGCCTCGTCGCCTGCCTCCAGCGCGCGCTTCACGTCGTTCAGGCTTCGCTCGAACTGGCCTATCTCTTCAATCAGGGCGCTTTTGTTCGCAAAAAACAGCTCGCTCCACAGGGCCTCGTTGATGTTGGCGATGCGGGTGAGGTCGCGGAAGGAATCGCCTGTATAATCCACAAGGTGCTCGTCCGCATTGGCGTTCATCAGGCTGATGGCAATGGCGTGCGTCAGCTGGCTGACATAGCCGATCAGCCTGTCGTGCTCTTCACAGCTCAGCACCGAGATGTGCGCAAAGCCCAGCGCCTGCCCCAATTCCCCTGCAAACGCCACGGCCCCGGGCGTATTGGCCCCGGTGGGCGTGATGAGGAAATTGGCCCCCCTGAAAATGGCGGGGTCTGCGTTCCACACGCCGCCCACCTCGCGCCCGGCCATGGGGTGGCAGGCAATAAACTCCACGCCGGGCGGCAGCAGCGCCTGCACAGGGCCCACCACGGCGCCCTTCACACCGCATACATCGGTGAGCAGCGTGCCCGGGCGCAGGCAGCCCGCGTGCGCCCGCACCCATTTCACCATGGCGCCGGGGTAAAGCCCCAGCACCACCACATCCGCCCCGGCCAGCAGAGCTTCGGGCGCGCGCGCCGTCCCCTCGTCGATGACGCCGTGCTCTTCTGCCCAGAGAATGGCCTTTTCATCGATATCCACAGCCGTCACCCTGCACCCGAGCCGCTTCAGGCACATGGCGTAGGTGCCGCCCAGAAGGCCGAGCCCCACGATGCAAAAGCGCCGTTCCAAAAGCTTGTTCACAGCAGCGTCACCTCCGCGCCAAGGCAGGCCTGCAGCACCTGCCAGAATTCAGGCCAGCTTTTTTCCACGCATCCGGCACCCTCGATGGACACAGGCACGCCCGCCGCCAGCGCCGCCACAGCCATGGCCATGGC
>PPYE01002239.1_pt1 | contig 10909 bp, 10 predicted proteins | sample 1559881 | NCBI WGS metagenome assembly PPYE01 (sample SAMN08240022, study PRJNA423297) | Human gut metagenome, whole genome shotgun sequencing project.
ACCGATACGTGACCCGCCAGCGTTGCGTTGTTGGCGAGAATACAGCGGTTACCTACCGTACAATCGTGCGCAATGTGCGCGTTGATCATCAGTAAGTTGTCGCTGCCCACCTTCGTCAATCCACCGCCCTGGACTGTGCCACGATGAATGGTGACGCTTTCGCGAATGCGGTTACGATCGCCGATTTCCACACGGGTCGGTTCGCCAGCATATTTCAGATCCTGGTTAACTTCACCGATGGAGGCGAACTGATAAATCTCATTATCGCGGCCAATTTTAGTATGGCCATTCACGACAACGTGAGATTTCAGTACGGTACCCTCACCAATTTCGACATGGGGTCCAACGATACAAAAAGGACCAATGTGTGCGTTCGCGCCAATCGACGCGCCCTCTTCCACAATGGCGGTTGGATGCACAAAGGCGGATTTATCAATCACGTATCAGGCCTCCCGGCTACGAGCACACATCATCGTTGCTTCGCAAACTACTTTACCGTCGACCAGAGCAACCCCTTTAAAACGGGTCAGGCCGCGGCGCGTTTTTTCGAAAGTGACTTCCATGATCATTTGATCGCCAGGCACGACCGGGCGCTTGAAGCGCGCTTCGTCAATACCAGCGAAATAGTACAGCTCACCCGGTTCCAGTTTTCCTACGCTTTTAAACGCCAGAATACCTGTTGCCTGTGCCATTGCTTCCAGAATCAGCACACCCGGGAAAATCGGTTTTCCAGGGAAATGGCCCTGGAAGAATGGCTCATTGACAGAGACATTTTTTACTGCGCGCAGAAAACGACCTTCTTCAAAATCCAGCACGCGATCCACCAGTAAGAACGGGAAACGGTGCGGCAGAAGTTCTAAAATCTCTTCAATCTGCAGAGTATGAGTGTTAGTAGTCAAGATACTCTTCCTGTCAAAATATAAGAAACGACAATAATAACACGGCCTGCCGCAATCGTAAGAATGAGACAGGCCGTAAAGTTTGGCGAACAAAAGATGGAACGTTAGTCTTGTTGATTAACCTTGCGCTCAAGCGATTTCAGACGCTTGCTCATGTCATCAATGTTCATCACCAGTGCAGCGGTTTTGCGCCAGACTTTGTTGGGTTGCAGCGGAATGCCTGAGGAATAGACGCCTGGTTCAGTGATGGGACGCATCACCATACCCATGCCCGTAACCGTCACTTTGTCGCATATTTCCATATGCCCGTTGATTACGCTGGCTCCGCCGATCATGCAGTAACGACCAATTTTCAGGCTGCCCGCCATAATGACGCCACCGGCAACCGCCGTATTGTCGCCAATCACGACGTTATGTGCAATCTGGCACTGGTTATCAATGATCACGCCATTGCCAATAATAGTGTCATCCAGCGCGCCGCGATCGATGGTTGTGCAGGCACCGATCTCCACGCGATCGCCAATAATTACGCGACCAATCTGTGGGATCTTCACCCAGTTACCACGATCGTTGGCATAACCAAAGCCGTCTGCGCCTACCACTGTTCCGGACTGGATCAGGCAATTCTGACCGATCTGGATCTCATGGTAAATGGTTACGTTCGCCCAGAGACGCGAACCTGCACCGATTTTGCTGTTTTTACCTACGAAGCAACCGGCACCGATAATCACGTTATCGCCCAGTTCAACGCCGGACTCAATCACCGCGTTAGCGCCAATCGATACGTTGTTACCCAGCTTCGCCGTCGCGTCGATCACCGCACTGGGTGCAATGTTCTGCGCGGGCTGCGGCGTGGTATCTAAAATTTGCGCCATGCGCGCGTAAGTCAGGTAGGGATTCTTCACTACCAGCGCGGCACTTTTCGCGAAAGGAAGATCGTCCTGGGTCATGACAACCGCGGACGCCTGGCACAAGCCTAAATGCTCACGGTATTTTGGGTTAACCATGAACGTAATGTGACCTGTTTGTGCAGATTGCATGGACGCAACGCCGGTGATGACGATATCGCCATCACCGTGTAGTTCTGCATCCAACTGCTGCGCTAAATCAGCCAGTCGAATTGAAGGCATTACTTATTTAACCTGTTTCAGTACGTCGGCAGTGATGTCTTTTACATCGCTGCTGTTGTAAGCAACGGCGTTTGCATCAACAACCAGATCGATATCCTGGCTGTTGGCAACGGATTTCACAGCAGTCTGGATACGAGTAACCAGTTTGCCGCGTTCTTCGTTGGAACGACGTGCGCGATCCTGCTCAAAAGCCTGCGCTTTCTGAGCAAAAGTCTGGCGCTGAGCCATCACGTCTTTTTCCAGCTTAGTGCGATCGCTGCCCGCTTTCATGGACTGCAGCTTTTTCATTTTAGCCTGCAGATCGGTTTCCATACGCTGCAGTTCGCTGGCACGGCCTTTGAACTCATTTTCCAGCGTGTTAGAAACACCGGTTTTCTGCGCTACCTGCTGGAACAGGCTGCCCATGTTGACGATTGCAATTTTGTCAGCCGCCTGAGCAGAAGTTGCCAGTGCTAAACCGAGACCTGCAGCTAATAACCACTTTTTCACAATAAACTCCTTACCATCCCATTTGCACCGGAGGGTGCAGTTCTTTGCGTGGCCCGGCGATCTTATATTGATCGCCTAAAGTCATCGCTACACTACCACTACATTCCTTTGTGGAGAACACTTACCAGGTTTTACCGATGTTAAACTGGAACTGTTCTGCCTTGTCTCCATCGTACTTTTTGAACGGCTGGGCGTAGGAGAACACCAACGGCCCCAATGGGGACATCCATTGTAATGCGATACCCGCAGACATACGGATATTGCTTGGATCACTATAGTCCGGATATCCAGAATATTGGCTGGAATCCCAGTTTGTATCCCAAACGGTACCCATATCCCAGAAGAAGGAAGTACGAACCGAGTTAGCATACTTATCGCTAATAAACGGCGTCGGGGTGATGAACTCGAGGCTGGCAACCGCCATGGCGTTACCGCCTACAGCATCATCCGATTTACACAGGTCTTTCGCGCCGTCCTGAGTCGCACATTCGTAATCATAGTCCGGATCATAATTACTGGCCTGATGCGGGAAGTAAACTGCTTTCGGACCAATGGTATTGGACTGGAAGCCACGCACGGTGCTGGAACCACCGGCATAGAAGTTCTCGTAGAACGGCATCTCTTTGCCGCCTAAACCATCACCATAACCCCAGCGGGTACGCCCCAGAACAACCCATTTGTGATCGTCATCGATCGGCACATAAGTCGCCGTGTCTAACGTCACTTTGTAGTATTCGTTATCCGATCCAGGAATGGTCACTTTACCGGTCAGGTTGACACGTGAACCATCTGTCGGGAAGTAACCACGGTCAAGCTTGTTATAGGTCCAACCATAGTTGAACGTGAAGTCGTCCGTTTTGAAGCTGTTATCCTGATCAGAGGTGCTCGGATGTTCACCCATAGAGTACAGATAACGCCACATCGCAACCTGCGGCTGCATGTTGGACAGGGAGTTATGTACATAACCCAGACCTGCACGCAGCGAGTTATATTCGTTGATCGGGAAGCCCAACGTCACATCTGTACCATAACTCTTGTTGGTATAGTCGGACAGGTCGGCGTCATCTGCCTGGAAGTCATTATAGAAGAGACGACCACCGAGGCTTACGCCATCTACGGTGAAGTACGGGTTGGTTACCGACAGTTCAGCATAGGTCTGGTAATCGTTTTTGGTCCCGTTGATACCAACAGCATAACCGGCATCTTTCGAGGTATCGTTACCTTCAAAACGGATCTTACGCACGTAGAAACGGTTACCCGCATCAACGTTCACACGTAATTTAACGGTTTTGTCGGCATCGTTAATTTCGGGCATCGACTGTACGCGCGGATAGGCATAACCATAGCGACCGAGAAGCTTTTTGATGTCATCTTCCATCTTGGTCACTTTGGTGCCGTTATACAGCTCACCCGGCTCGATCTTAGTCAGCTGCTCAATTTCAGCGGAGTGCCCGGCAAGGTTGCCGCTCACTTCAACGCCAGAAAGCTTGTACTGATCGCCTTCGGTGATGTTCACCGTGACGTAAATACCTTTTTTATCTGGCGTCAGACTGACCTGGGTAGAGTCGATGTTGAAACGGGCATAACCGCGATCCAGATAGTAGCTGCGCAGGGTTTCAAGGTCGCCCGCCAGTTTCTGTTTCTGGTATTTACGATCGCCTACCACGTTCCACCACGGCACTTCGTCACGCAGTTGGAAATGAGAGATCAGTTCGTCGGTGGTGAAAGCATGGTTACCAACAATGTTAATTTGCTGGATTTCAGCTGACACACCTTCCTGGAACACCAGTTTTAGGTCAACACGGTTGCGCGGCAGCGGGGTCACGACAGCTTTGCAAACAGAGCGCGAATGGTATTACTGATATCTTCATCATTAACCGTGTCGCCTGTGCGCACCGGCATACTGAGGAGGGCCGCACCAACGGCGACACGCTGAAGGCCTTCGAAATGAATATCTTTCACTACGAACCCTTCAGCACCGTATACGGTGGCGCTGCTAAACAGCAGCGACGCTATGAGCAACTTTTTCATCGCCATCGTTATTATGCGTTCTTCCTAACTAACTCTCATAACCGAGAGAAATCATTGAAAAGTGCAAGCCCCATTAACAGCACCAGCAGAATCGAGCCAATGCGATAACAAAAGTCTTGAACCCGCTCGGATACCGGTCCGCCCTTGATCTTTTCGATCGCAAGGAACAGCAGATGCCCCCCGTCAAGTACGGGCAACGGAAACAGGTTAATTATCCCTAAGTTCACGCTAATAAGCGCAAGAAACGGCAGGTAATAAACAACCCCGAGTTCCGCTGTCATCCCAGCCCCCTTGGCGATAGAGATCGGCCCACTGAGGTTGTTCAGTTTCACATCACCGGTGATCAATTTTCCCAGCATACTGACCGTCAGCTTCATCAGCTGCCACGTTTTGTCCGTGGCTTCGACGATGGCGTTGAACGGCCCATACTGGCGTACAACTTTATACTCATCTGGCAAAGGAATGACTTTCGGCTCAATACCGACAAAACCAATCGCTTTACCATTACCCGGTTTACTCTCCGGGATTAATGTCAAAGACAAGGGACTCCCCTGCCTTTCGATTTCTAACGCTAAGGATTTACCCGGGTTATCCCGGACAAGCATCACAAAGGTCACCCACTGCGTTAAGGGCTGACCATCGACTTTAACGATCCTGTCGCCTGCTTGCAAACCTGCCTTGCTTGCCGCCGAGTTTGGCTGCACATTTTCCAGTACAGGTTCAATTTGCGGCCCACGAGGACGAATCCCCAGCGAAGATACCGGATCTTCTTTATCAGGCTCAAACGCCCAGTGACGTAAATCGAGCTTTACATCCCGCCGTTGGTCGCTGCCAAATGGCGCTACTGTAATGGTGGTGCTTTCATCGCCAATTTTATCGACCAACTGCAAACGCACGGCATCCCAATCAGGCGTTTCGATACCATCTACGGCTTTTAGTTCCGTACCTGGTGCAATTTGTGCTTCCGCAGCTATCGAATTGGCTGCTATTTCGCCAACCACCGGACGTACGCCAGGCACACCAATAATAAAAACCAGCCAGTAGGCAAAGATAGCAAAAATGAAGTTTGCAACCGGACCTGCGGCAATAATCGCCGCTCGTTGGCCGACAGATTTATTATTGAAGGCATGGTGGCGGAGTTCCGGAACGACCGGTTCTGCGCGCTCATCCAGCATTTTGACATAACCGCCCAACGGGATCAGGGCGATAACATATTCGGTGCCGAGCTTATCAGTTCGCCGCCAGAGCGCCTTACCAAACCCTATTGAGAAACGCTCAACGCGAACACCACAACGCCGGGCAACCCAGAAATGACCAAATTCATGCACGGTGATAAGTACACCCAGTGCAACGATGAACGAAGCCAAATCCCAGAGAAAACTCAGCATATTACCTTCCGTTAAAGCGTCCTGAATACCAGTAACAACAAGCAAGCAAAGACCGGTACCGCAGCCGTCAGGCTATCAATACGATCTAAAATACCACCGTGTCCTGGAATTAAATGACCGCTGTCCTTAATTCCTGCTTCACGCTTAAACATACTCTCGGTCAGATCGCCGAGCACTGAGGCTAACGCTGCGACAATAGAGCAAATGAGTAAGGTGACGGGAGCGACGTCGAGATTCGCCCACATGCCATAACCCCATGAGATTACCGCTGCAGTAGCGAGTCCACCGATAAAGCCTTGCCAGGTTTTACCCGGAGAAACCTTCGGTGCCAGCTTATGTTTACCAAACAATTTGCCAAACATATATGCGCCGGAGTCAGCGCCCCATACCAGGATCATGACATAGAGCAGCCATATTGCGCCACTGTAATGATTCTCGTCATAGTGCCAGGCCCGTAACGCCAGCATGCCCCAGAAGAAGGGAACAATGGTTAGCACGCCAAAAATAAGGCGCAATGTTTTAGAGTTACGCCAGATTGCTGCGGAACCTGGGTAAAACAGCACCAGCAATAGCGCGACAATCCACCAACCCAGCGAAGCCCAAAGTGAGATTTCAACCAGCGGTTGATGAATATTTCGGTGATATTCCGGCAACAGAAAAAGCATCAGCGCCAACAATAACCCGCATAACACCGCCAACCATACTCGCTGCGAACGAGTGGTAAAACCGCTAAGCTGTCCCCATTCCCACGCTGCCAGCATGCAGACCACCAGCGTTACAATGGCGAACCCCACCGGCGGCAACAGAAACAACGCCGCGATGACGACGGGTATTAACACAAAAGCAGATATCAGGCGATACTTCAGCAAAAGCGACCCCCATCAGGCTGTTTCATCACCGGGCTCGGTGCCGCCGAAACGACGCTCTCGATTAGCAAAGGCATTTAACGCCCCTTCAAAGTCTTGTTCATCGAAATCGGGCCAGAGAACATCTGTAAAGTAAAGTTCGGCATAGGCAATTTGCCAAAGCAAAAAGTTACTAATGCGATGCTCCCCCCCAGTCCTAATTACTAAATCTACAGGGGCCAGTTCATGCATACAGACATGCTGGTTTAGCATCTCTTCATCTATCTGATCTGGTTGCAGGTTTCCTTGCTGCACCTTTTCAGCCAGTTGCCTGACTCCCTGGACTATATCCCAACGTCCACCGTAGTTCGCCGCAATATTCAGCGTCAGACCGGTATTCCCGGCTGTTAGCGCTTCAGATTTACGAATACGTTCTTGCAAACGCGAGTTAAAGCGACTGGTATCGCCAATAATACGCAGACGCACGTTATGTCGGTGCAGACTTTTTACTTCGCTATCGAGCGCCCACACAAACAGTTCCATTAACGCACTGACTTCCTGCGCTGGTCGGTTCCAGTTTTCACTACTAAAGGCATACAGCGTTAACGCCTCAATACCGTTGTTGGCCGCAAAAGAGACAGCCCGGCGGACGGATTTTGCCCCGGCTTTATGCCCAAAGGCACGAATCTTCCCTTGCTTTTTTGCCCAGCGACCATTGCCGTCCATAATGATCGCAACATGACGGCAGCCATGCGCTGGCAATTTTTCGCTAAGTGGTTGAGTAGCAGACAACATCACGCGTTTTTTATTCCCTGACAGGGTTTACGGTACTCAGGAATACTGAAGCCTATACAAAAAAAAGCCGTGTAAAACCACGGCATACCTGACCTTATAAAGCCAACTACTTACGATCAGATGGCGCAGACTATATCACTGAAGCCCTACGCTAACAAATAGCGCGACTCTCTGTAGCCGGATTATCCTCAGCTTGCGAGACGCATCACCTCTTTTCTGGCGACTTCACGCGCGTTCGCATCAACAGATAACACATCGTCCACACATTGTGGTTCGCGCATATCCATTTTTTCCAGTACGGATAAATTCAACGCAGCGATATCCGTAAAGCGGATTTGTTGCGCAAGAAAAGCAGCAACGGTGATTTCGTTTGCGGCATTCAATGCTGTCGTCGCTGCCTGGCCTTGTTCGAACGCCTCCATCGCCAGTTTCAGGCATGGATAACGATCATAATCCGGTGCGGCAAATGTCAACGCACTTAGTTTGCAAAAATCGAGCGGCTTCACGCCAGAGTTCACGCGATTCGGCCATGCCATGGTGTGGGCAATTGGCGTACGCATATCCGGTTCCCCCAGCTGCGCCAGAACACTGCCGTCCTGATAGCGCACCATTGAGTGAATCACTGACTGCGGGTGAATCAGCACTTCCATCTGGCTGGCGCTGGCGTTAAACAGCCAACGCGCTTCAATGTATTCCAGACCTTTGTTCATCATGGTAGCCGAATCGACAGAAATTTTACGCCCCATCGACCAGTTCGGATGACGGCAGGCTTGATCCGGCGTCATTGTTGCCAAATCGCGCAATGGCGTCTCACGGAAAGGGCCACCAGACCCGGTAAGTAAAATGGACACCACGCCATTTTGCTCAAGGTCAGCGTATCCCAGATTATGCTGGATAGGTTGCGGTAAACTCTGAAAAATGGCGTTATGTTCGCTATCGACCGGTAACAATTGCGCTTTGCTCTGCTTTACGGCGTCCATAAACAGACGTCCGCAGGTAACCAGTGATTCTTTATTGGCCAGCAAAATGGTTTTACCCGCGCGGATCGCAGCAAGCGTAGGTAACAGCCCAGCAGCGCCAACAATGGCTGCCATCACCTGATCAACATCCTCAAGCGCTGCCATATCGCAAGCGGCTTGTTGCCCACTTAAGACTTCGGTGCGGCTACCCTGTTGCTGTAGCATCGTTTTAAGAAGTTTCGCACTCGCTTCATCGTCCATTACGGCATAGCGGGGAGAGAATTCCAGGCACTGTTCTACCATGCGAGTGACATTTTTGCCTGCCACCAGCGCAACTACGCGGAAGTGTTCGGGATTATGGCGCACCACGTCCAGCGTGCTGCAACCAATCGAGCCGGTCGAGCCCAGAATGGTGAGTTGCTTCATGAAACATCCAGAGTTGAGACAGAATAAAAAGCAAAACGCCGCCAGCCGATCCGCAAGGATCTACTGAGCGGCGTTTTTGTCGTTCAAGAAATCAGAACTGCATCAGTTCTGCTTCTTTGTCTGCCAGCGCCGCTTCAATTTTCTTGATTGCAGCATCAGTCAGTTTCTGTACATCGTCCTGAGAACGGCGATCGTCGTCTTCGCTGATCTCTTTATCTTTCAACAGTGCTTTCACTTTGTCGTTCGCGTCACGACGCACATTACGTACTGCAACACGCGCTTGTTCTGCTTCACCACGAACGATTTTGGTCAGATCTTTACGACGTTCTTCCGTCAGCGGCGGCAGCGGAACACGGATGTCGCTACCCGCAGAGTTCGGGTTCAGGCCGAGATCGGAGGCCATAATCGCTTTTTCAACGGCCGGAGACATTGAACGATCAAACACGTTGATTTTCAGAGTACGGGAATCTTCTACCGTTACGCTTGCCAGCTGACGCAGCGGCGTCGGCGTGCCGTAATATTCCACGACAATGCCATCCAGCAGGCTGGGAGAAGCACGACCCGTGCGTATTTTGCTGATTTGGGTTTTGAACGCTTCTACGCATTTGTCCATGCGTACTTCAGCATCTTTTCTGATATCGCTAATCACGTTACGAATCCTTGAAAACTTGTCTCAGTCAGACCAGACAGTCACACACAGTGGAAGTGTGCTAAGTATAGCCCTGATTAAACATATTACGGGTAATCGTCTGGATTATTAGGCTATTTTATTTGCCATTTTGGCCCCGGGCAGTGCTCGCCATCCTCACGTACTTTTGTACGCTCCGGTTGCTGCGCGCTGGCCGTGACCAAACTGCCTGCAACAATAACGCCTTATAACCAGACTTACGCCCCCGCGATACTTACGCGGAATCTTACCCTTATTTATCCATCACGGGAATTATTCCGTGATTAAAGTCCCTTCTTTTTCACCCATTACCACACGGCGCAGCGCACCCGGTTTGTTCATGTTGAAAACACGAATCGGTAATTTATGGTCACGAGCCAGCGTGAAGGCCGCCAGGTCCATGACTTTCAGCTCTTTTTCCAGCACTTCGCTGTAAGTCAGTTGCTCGTACATGGTTGCGGTTGGATCTTTCGCCGGATCAGCGGTAAACACGCCGTCAACTTTGGTTGCTTTCAGCACCACATCGGCTTCAATTTCGATACCACGCAGGCAAGCTGCTGAGTCGGTGGTAAAGAACGGGTTACCTGTACCGGCGGAGAGGATCACCACACGGTTGTTGCGCAACAGGCTGATAGCTTCTGCCCAGCTGTAGCTGTCGCACACGCCATTCAATGGAATAGCGGACATCAGACGAGCGTTCACATAGGCGCGGTGCAGTGCATCACGCATTGCCAGGCCGTTCATTACGGTCGCCAGCATCCCCATGTGGTCGCCCACAACGCGGTTCATACCCGCTTTCGCCAGACCAGCGCCACGGAACAGGTTACCCCCACCAATCACCACACCAACCTGAATACCCAGTTCAACCAGTTCTTTGATTTCCTGAGCCATACGATCCAGTATGCTTGCATCAATACCGAAGCCTTCAGTGCCCTGCAGAGCTTCGCCACTCAACTTAAGCAGAATGCGTTTATAGACGGGTTTTGCATTGGTAGCCATGTTTCTTTCCTGAGACTGTCAACGATTGAAATGAATTAATACTAGCGACATTGTACGTCGCTTTTCAGCGCAGCCCCACAAGGGTTAGCTGAATTTACAAGATGGGCACAAAAAGAAGCCGCCCTCAGGCGGCTCCTTTTTGATAATTAAGACTGCTTGGACATCGCAGCAACTTCTGCTGCAAAGTCAGTCTCAACTTTCTCGATGCCTTCACCTACTTCGAAGCGGATGAAGCCAGTCACTTCAGCGTTATGCTCTTTCAGCAGCTGACCAACAGTTTT
>PPYE01360479.1_pt1 | contig 10908 bp, 7 predicted proteins | sample 1559881 | NCBI WGS metagenome assembly PPYE01 (sample SAMN08240022, study PRJNA423297) | Human gut metagenome, whole genome shotgun sequencing project.
TTTATGCCAAGCTGTATCATAAATATGAGGCGGATAAACAATTCATTCCTGAAGGAAATTTGATGGAAGTGAAGTTCGAGGATTTTGAAGCGGATGCAATGGCTATGACCGAGCATATCTATAAATCTCTTTCTATTCCCGGATTCGAAGCAGCTGCTCCGGCTATCAGCCAATATATAGGCGGAAAGAAGGGATATAAGAAGAATAAGTATAAGTATGACGACCGTACGGTCCGGTTAGTGGAAGAGAATTGGAAGTTTGCACTGGATCAGTGGGGCTATTCCATCTAAAAAATAAATGCCCGCAATTCTGTTTTTATAAGGAATTGCGGGCATGATTATCTTCTGCTGACAGAAATCAGTGTATATTATTGGGCTTCGATAATTACACGACGGTTGAATGCCGGAGGAGTTAAGGTGTTGACACCACCCATTCCGCTGATAATCAGATTGTTTTTGTTGACACCCAATTTAACCAGTTCATTAGCCACGTTGTTGGCACGGTCTTCACTTAACTGCTTGTTCCATGCAGCGCTACCTGTATCACTATCAGCATAACCGGTTACTTTCAATTTTAGTCCCGGGTTGTCTTTTACCAGATCTGCGATTTGTTGCAAATTTACAGTAGAGTTGGTAGGAAGAACCGCTGAACCGATCTGGAAAAATACAGATTGAGGAGCCGGAGCAATTTGGTTCACTGTCACTTGTTCTGTAACCACTTCAGTGGGTTGGTTGGCAAGTTGGGCCTTTAATTGACGGTTTTGTTCTATCTGTTGAGCCAAAGCGGTATTGATGGCATCCATTTGTGAAGAGGTAAGTGCCATGATAGCATCTACATCCGGAGCAGGTTTGAATCCTCTTTGTGGAAATTTATAAGTGATACCCACTGTAGCACCTGCCATAAAATCAGGGCCTTTACTGGTGGTTTTTCCATCAAATTTGTTTTCTGTACCCATTCCGTAAAGTTCCAGATTCAAGTCCCAGGCACTGGCCAGATGGAATGTATTGATGATACCGAAATTGAATGCCAGTGAATTACGACGTGGAGCATCATATGAGTGGGCAAAACCGAAACCTACGAATGGCACGAAGTCGTATATGCGGTCTTCATTATATCCGGCTATCATGTTACTGACATTAAATAAGATGTCACCATGCAAATTCATGTAGTTGAACTTATCCTGATAGTATCCTTCGCTTAACATGTGAGGTTTGGAATATGCGGAAGGTTCACTGGAAAAACTCTTCGACTGCAAACCACTATATTGCAAACGTAATCCTAAGCCGGGAGTAAACCATTTGCCGATTGATATTTGAAGAGCGGGAGCAATACGTTTCTTGAATTTACCAAGATCGGACTGATCGCCGAACAGTACTTGTGCACCTCCACCAACAGAGAAGAACCAATTATCGAAGAAGTGATTGGTCTCTACCTTGTACTTATCCACAGGTACCTCCATTACATCTACACTCTCGCCTACAAGGACGTTTTGTGAATTGCTTTTCTGTTGCGCAAACGCTACAGAACTTAAACTGGCCGCAGCCAGCAAAAACATTAATTTTTTCATACTCATTTCTATTAGTTAATTATTGTCCAGGTTTATCTTCCCAAATTCAACTAAATAACATGAGTGCTGATAAAAAGTTTGAGTAGGTTGACTATTTAATATTTTTTTATGAAAGAAGGCTAAAAAGATAGTGGGTATCTGTGCTGTGTCCGGCATCAAAACTGAATCCTTCCCATTTGAATCCTTTTAAATCCCCAGGATTCTCTATCCGGTTTTTAATGATGAAGCGTGTCAATTCTCCACGGCACATTTTTGCATAAACCACAACGGTGGTTAATTTCCCTTTTTTCCATACCTGAAATTCCGGCGTGATCACTTGTACTTCCTGCTCCACGCGTTTCCAGTCGAATAAATCTTTCATCTCCCCACTTGCCAGATTGATTAGTATTCCTCCTCTTGCTTTAATTTCTTTGATAAAGGTGTCGGTCAGAATCGGCTTCCAATAGTCAAACATGGATATTCCTCCACGTTCGGGCAGTTTGATATCTCCTTCCATTCTGTAATTCTTGATCTGGTCTAACGGGCGGAGTAATCCGTAAAGAAAAGAAGTGATCCGCAAGTGATCCTGTGCATATTGAAAATCTTCAGGAGTAAAGTCCTGTGGATGGATACGTTTATATACTATACCGGTATAAGCCAGTAAGGCAGCTAAAGCCGAGGGAGAGTCCGAACAGAAATCTTGAAATCGCATATAGTTCTCCGCTGCTATTTTGCTGTTCACACGTAAAAGTCGTTCCAGTTCTTCAGCAGAGAATTGGGACATATCAAGTGCATTCTGTATTGCTTCGGTTTGGAATTGTGGTGTGCTGGTAACAGGAGTTTGTATTTTGCTCCGTCCGGTCATTGTTTTGGCACATGAAATAAAAGTCATCATAGGCTAAAAAATAATATTTTCTGGCGGCAAATATAAGAAAAACAGATATATTTGTCTTTGTTATTCCATAATTAAATATTGAGAACTATGAAAATGAAAAAGTTAGGATTATTGTTCATGATGCTTTGCATGGTATTTGCCGTAAATGCTCAAGAATTGAAAAAAGGAGATAAATTACCTGATTTTCATCTAAAATCTGCGGTATATGGAGATGTTTCTTCGGCTGAATTGAAAGGTAAGGTCGTTTTGGTGAGCTTATTTGCCACTTGGTGCGGGCCATGTCAGCTGGAACTGGCTGAAATAGAGAAGACTTTGTGGCCTGAATATAAAGATAACAAGGACTTCGTATTATTAGTAATTGGTCGTGAGCATACGGATGAACAGTTGAGGGCTTATAATGAACGGAAGAAATTCACTTTCCCGTTATATCCCGATCCTAAACGTGAGGTGTTCTCTTTATTTGCTGAAAAGTCAATTCCTCGCGCCTATCTTTTCAATAAAGAAGGAGAAGCCGTTTATACTTCCATCGGGTATGAGAAAGAAGAATTTGGATATCTGATGAATGCCATTGCGGAAGCATTGAAATAGGACCCTGTTGATATTTCAAGATGACTAAACTGTTCTCGTTGTTTATTATATTGTCTTTTGTTCTCCCGGTTAGTGGACAGGAAAAGCTTGATTCAGATAAAGCAAGAAAAGAAAAAGCTTATCATTTGACGGGTTCTGTCAGAGAACAGGGAGAACGCCCTTATTCCGATCCTTTGCCGGATGTAAATATCCAACTTTATTCTTTGCCTGATACGAGTTTTATAGAAGGTACGGTGAGCGATAAGAAGGGTGTTTTCCGTTTGTACCCTATGAATCCCGGTAATTATTTAATAAGGGCTTCTTTTTTAGGATATGAAACCATTGAAAAAAAAGTGAATATTCCTGCTTATCGGAAAGAAGTTTATGGAGGTGCTCTGATGATGAAACCTTCCAGTATTGTATTGGATGAAACGGTTATAAAGGCCGAACTGCAGAAAATGAAGATGTCCGGAGATACATTAGTATATAATACCGGAGCCTTTAAGACATCGGAAGGAGCTGTTCTGCAGGATTTGGTGAGGCAGCTTCCCGGATTGGAATTAGACGAGAAATCCGGCAAGATGAATTTTCATGGAAAGGAAATCACTCAGATCTTATTAAATGGAAAGGAGTTTTTTGCAGATAGCAAAGTTGCTTTGAACAATATGCCGGTAGATGCTTTGAAAGAGGTAAAGGTATACGAGCAGCAGTCGGATAAAGAGCAAATGACAGGGGTGTCAGACGGTAAGAAGAAAACGGTGATGGATGTGAAGACCAAGAAGGATTTGACAGATGGATTAATGGGGGACGTTTCAGCTTTGAAAGGTTCGGGGGATATGTATGGAGTGAAAATGAGTTTGAATAAATTTGTCGGAAAATGGCGGATGTCCTTGTATGGTGATTTAGGAAAACTCCCCAGATATGGTAATTTTATCAGTGATATGGCCGATAATCCTGCTCAAATGAAGGATATTGGTTTTAGCTTGGGAACGGAAATAAAGAAGCTCAACCTCAATGTCAGTGCTTCATATAATAATAATAAAAGCGCGGATGAATCGCGAAGCCAGTCAGAAGAATATCTGCCTAACGGTAGCCAATATGCCTATAATAACAATCTGATGATAGGCAATAATCTTTTGCTCACTCATAATTTGAATGATATCGGCCGGAAACTCTCCATAGAGTTAAGAAATGATTATAGTAATCAGGCGAGTGGTAATTATCAGCAATCGTCTATTACTTATTATCAATTGAAGAATGACCTGGGGGCAGATTCGGTTTTATATAGAAATCAATACCGGGAGTCACCTGCCAGAAATTTATTATTGGCGGGGGAGGTCAGCTATACGGAGCCAATAGGAAAACAAATGCTTCAGGTTTATTATCGGCATGAGTATCAACGGCAGAGTAATAATGCGGTTACGTACAATTTGGATGAGGATGCTTTGTGGGGAAGTCTTCCATCTGGTTATGAGGCAGGAAGGGTGGATAGTTTAAGTGATTATACTCGTAATGATCTTCATTCCAATGAATTCGGACTGCGCACCACACTTAATTGGAGAAAAGTGAGGTTGAATATCCGGTTTGGGCTGTCGCCTCAGAAGTCTACGACGAAAAGCAACAGGGGGAAAGTGAAGATAGATACGACCATTACCGTGTTGAACATAGTGCCCGAACTGCATTTTGATTATGATTTGGGCAATAACCATAATATGAGTGTGTATTATAGCGGATACACCCGGCAGCCTTCCATTTATGATTTGTTGTCTGTGCCCGATTATACTAATCCTCTGAACATAACAATGGGGAATCCGGGGCTGAAACCCGCTTTCGGGCAAAGTATATCTGTGAATTACAGAGGAGGAAATATGGAAAAGCAGGAAATGTTATATTGTGGTTTGAGATATAATAATACGATAAATGATATAAGCCGGAAAAGAACCTATGATGAGAAGAGTGGGGTATATACCAGTCGGCCCGAGAATATAAATGGTAATTGGGGCATTGGCGGGAATATATATTATACGAATAAATTATTCAAGAAAATTTTCGCTCGTCTTGCTACTAATGCAAATTATAACCGGAGGGTTTCGTATGTGCAGATAATGGGAGAAGCCAATGAGAATGATCGTAACACCTCCCAAATGCTTTCCTTGATGCAGGATGTGGAGTTTGCCTATAAATTGGAAGAGCATGAGTTTAAGATAAATGGAGCAATCACTTATCAGCAAGCCGATAACAGTTATACAAACAATTCGGATTACAGGACGTATGATTTTTATTATGGCGCGGAGTGTCGACTGAAGTTACCTCTCAACTTGAATCTTTATACCGTTGTGAGAAGTATGAATCGCAGGGGATATAAGGATGAGGCCTCCAATACGACGCAGTGGCTTTGGAACGGTGAGCTGACTTACAGTTTTCTGAAAGGGAAAAGAGGGTTGTTTAAATTTCAGGTTGTTGATATTCTGCAACAACGGGATTTTGTCAATCGTTGGATGAATGATACCGGACAGGGAGAAACTTGGACTTGGGGATTGGGACGTTATGCGATGGCTACTTTTACTTATCGTTTTAATGATCTTTCCCGTTAGGAGATAAAAAAGGAGCTGATTCAGGCAAAACGAATCAGCTCCTTTTTGAATATCCCTAAGAAAGATTATTTGTAATCTTGCCAGCTCTTTATCTGAATATCCTTTTCACTCATTTCACAGAATGCTTCAATGAAAGCACTTGCCAAACGGGCGTTGGTAATCAAAGGAATATTGTGGTCGATTGCTCCACGACGAATTTTGTAACCATTAGTCAGCTCACGTTTGGTATGGTTTTTCGGAATGTTGACTATCAGGTCGAATTTATGTTCGGCAATCATCTTCATGACATTGTTTTCTGCATCGGGCTTTTCATCCGGCCAGTAAACCGGTGTGGTATTTACTCCGTGTGCATTCAAGAAAGTTGCGGTTCCGGCAGTTGCATAGATCTCATATCCTTTTTCTGCCAGCATACGGCTTGCTTCCAGCAAATCTACTTTGGATTTGGTGGCACCTGACGAGAACATGACAGATTTTGTAGGAATCTTGAAACCGACAGCAATCATAGAGTTCAGCAAAGCTTCATGGAAGTCATCACCGATACAACCCACTTCACCTGTTGAAGACATATCTACGCCCAATACAGGGTCTGCCTTGTGCAGACGGGAGAAAGAGAACTGGGAAGCTTTCACACCGATCCAGTCAATATCGAATGCCGACTTGTCCGGTTGGCTGTATGGAGCACCCAACATGATGCGGGTTGCGGTTTCAATGAAGTTGCGTTTCAATACTTTGGAAACAAACGGGAATGAACGTGATGCGCGCAGGTTGCATTCAATCACTTTCACTTCATTGTTCTTAGCCAGGAACTGCATGTTGAACGGACCGGAAATGTTTAATTCTTTAGCGATACGGCGACCAATCTTCTTGATACGGCGTGCTGTTTCGAAATAAATCTTCTGAGCCGGGAATACTAATGTGGCATCACCTGAATGGACACCTGCATATTCAATGTGTTCGGAGATGGCATATTCCACTACTTCACCGTTTTGGGCTACAGCGTCGAATTCTATTTCTTTAGTATCTTGCATAAATTGGGATACGACTACCGGATATTCTTTAGAAACTTCTTTAGCCATCTGCAAGAATTCCTTCAATTCATCTTCGTTATAGCATACGTTCATGGCAGCGCCCGAGAGTACATAGGAAGGACGGACCAATACCGGGTAACCTACTTTGTTTACAAATTCTTCCATGTCTTCCAGGCTGGTCAATTCTTTCCATGCCGGTTGGTCAATACCCAGTTGGTCAAGCATGGCCGAGAATTTATGACGGTTTTCCGCACGGTCGATAGAAAGCGGAGAAGTTCCCAATACAGGTACCGACTGACGGTGAAGCTTCATCGCCAGGTTATTAGGTATTTGTCCACCTACCGATACAATGACACCACCCGGTTGCTCCAGATCAATCACGTCAAGTACACGTTCAAATGAAAGTTCGTCAAAATACAGACGGTCGCACATATCATAGTCGGTAGAAACTGTTTCGGGGTTATAGTTAATCATGATGGATTTGTAACCCAACTTGCGTGCGGTTTGGACAGCATTTACAGAGCACCAGTCGAATTCCACGGATGAACCGATGCGGTAAGCGCCTGAACCTAATACAACTACCGATTTTTCGTTTTTATAATAATTGACGTCATAACCCGTAGTAGCGTATGTCATATACAGGTAATTGGTCAATTCGGGATGTTCAGATGCGACGGTATTGATACGCTTGACAGCCGGAAGGATATTCAAAGCTTTACGACGGGCGCGTACAGCCAAGTTCTCCTTTTCCATATTGCCACTGGCTTTCAATACGAAGCGTGCAATCTGGAAGTCGGAGAAGCCTAATACTTTAGCTTGGCGAAGCACATCTTCGGGCAGATCCTCAATCTTATTATAAGTCGAAAGTTTGGCCTTATAGTCAACGATGTTTTTCAACTTACCCAGGAACCACGGGTCGATTTTGGTCAGTTCGTGGATGCGTTCAATGCTGTATCCTTCTTCCAATGCCGAGGCGATGGAGAAAATACGGAGGTCTGTCGGGTTGGCCAGTTCCTCATCCAGGTTTTCAAATTTAGTATGGTCATTTCCTACGAAACCATGCATACCCTGACCTATCATACGAAGACCTTTCTGAATGATTTCTTCGAAAGAGCGGCCTATAGACATGATTTCACCCACAGACTTCATGCTGGAGCCAATCTGGCGTGATACACCTGCGAATTTAGTCAAGTCCCAACGGGGGATTTTACAAATCAAGTAATCCAACTGGGGAGCTTCGTAGGCTGAGTTGGGAGTACCCATCTCGCCAATCTGGTCTAGTGTGTAGCCTAAAGCGATTTTGGCGGCAACGAATGCCAGAGGGAATCCGGTTGCTTTAGAAGCCAAGGCAGAAGAACGGCTCAGGCGTGCATTTACTTCGATAACACGGTAGTCATTCGTTTCTGCATTGAAAGCATACTGGATATTACATTCACCCACAATACCCAAGTGACGGATACATTTTGTAGACAAATCTTGCAACATTGTTACTTGTTCTTCTGTCAGAGAGCAAGTGGGGGCCACCACGATAGATTCACCGGTATGGATTCCCAGCGGGTCGAAGTTTTCCATGCTTGCCACTGTAAAACAATGGTCGTTGGCATCGCGGATTACTTCGAATTCTATTTCTTTCCAACCTTTCAATGACTCTTCAACCAGGATCTGTTTAGAGAATGCGAATGAACTTTCAGCCAGTTTGATGAAAGCTTCTTCATCCGGACAGATGCCGCTGCCTAAACCACCTAGTGCGTATGCGGAGCGTACCATAACCGGATAACCGATTTCGCGGGCAGCTTTCAGAGCCTCTTCCATACTTTCCACGGCGTGGCTCTTCGGGGTTTTCATCGGAATTTCATCCAGCTTCTTTACGAATAAATCACGGTCTTCAGTGTACATGATGGCTTCTACCGAAGTACCCAATACTTCTACACCATATTTCTTCAGTGTACCGTTCAGGTAAAGTTCGGTACCGCAGTTCAATGCAGTTTGTCCACCGAAAGCCAATAAAATACCGTCCGGTTGTTCTTTTTTGATAATTTCTTCAACAAAGAAGGGAGTGACAGGAAGAAAATAAACCTTGTCGGCTATGCCTTCCGAAGTCTGGATAGTCGCGATGTTAGGATTTACCAACACCGAATGAATGCCTTCTTCGCGCAATGCTTTCAGCGCTTGTGAACCTGAGTAGTCAAACTCTCCTGCCTGGCCTATCTTGAGTGCACCCGAACCCAATACCAGGACTTTCTTTAAATCCTTTTTCATTGAAAGTTTCTTTTATTATAATAGTTGTTTTAATGTCGCTAAATATTAAAAAAAATGCGTCCATCCTCGTACGAGGACTAACGCATTTGTTCGTATGTCTATATTATCTTTGTTCCTGTAGGATACATAGCATTACTAAATTTTGTGCAAAGTAACGACTTATTTCCAAGATAACAAAATAAATCAAGATCTTTGTCAACACAAATTAAAATAAAAGTCTGAAATCCTCTCCGAATGTTCTGTTTTTTGTATATTTATTCGGATACTTCTGTATCATCGGCATACGAAAAGCGGAATGAATATCCTATATTTTCCGATCCGCCCATCAGGGTCATATCTTTTAGTCTTCCATCCTGCCGGAAACTATAGTCGTATATATAATAAGTGTCTTCCAGAATATTGGCGCTTCTTTTCCCTAGAATTTCGGCCATCTGTCCGAAAGTGTTCATTACGGTGGTATAGTTTTCACGGTCATCAATCCATTGTGCCAGTGTGTTCAAGTCCAGACTATAATCATTGGCGATATTGGAAACTCTGTAATCACTGTTGTAAGTTCCTCTTGGAGTAGTGGTTATGGAAGATAGATTTCCGCTTTCCCAATTGTATTCCAATACGGTTCCATTGTTATTGCAGCTTTTCAGATAACCTTCATTGTCATAAGAATAGGTTACCGGATTTTCCCGGTTGGAGAATTTGCATACATAACTTCTGCCGTTTTCCAACGAGGTGCTTATTTCTACCAAAGGAGAATTTTCCGTAGAGTAAGTATAACTGACTTCAGAGTTCTCTTTGTACGTGTAATTTACTGCCGCTAACGGTGAACTGCTATAAATGCGGGTCAGCCGTTTGTTGTTGTCGTAAGTGAGGCTTATCATTCCCTGATAAGTGATAACATCAAAAAATCATACTGACCGGTGACCGTCCTACGGGAAGATTGCATATCGGTCATTACGTAGGTTCGTTGAAGCGCAGAGTTGAACTTCAGAATTCCGGACTGTATGACAAGACTTTTATTTTCATTGCCGATGCGCAGGCATTAACCGATAATATAGAAAATCCCGAGAAGGTGCGTCAGAATGTGATTGAGGTGGCGCTTGATTATATGGCTGTCGGTCTGGACCCGATGAAGTCCACCATCTTTATCCAGTCTCAGATTCCCGAATTGTGCGAATTGACTTTCTATTATATGGATTTGGTCACAGTGTCACGCTTGCAGCGTAACCCGACAGTGAAAACCGAAATCCAGATGCGTAATTTTGAAACCAGCATCCCGGTAGGGTTCTTCACTTATCCTATCAGTCAGGCTGCTGATATTACCGCTTTCAAAGCAACTACCGTTCCGGTGGGTGAAGATCAGGAGCCGATGATTGAGCAGACCCGTGAAATTGTACGTCGTTTCAATCATATTTATGGTGATACGTTGGTAGAACCCGAAATCCTGTTGCCGGACAATGCGGCTTGTCTGCGTCTGCCGGGTACGGATGGAAAGGCTAAGATGAGCAAATCATTGGGTAACTGTATTTATTTGTCGGACACAGCCGACGAGGTGGAAAAGAAAGTGAAGAGCATGTATACCGACCCTACTCACCTGAAAGTTTCTGATCCGGGTAAATTGGAAGGAAATACAGTATTCACTTATCTGGATGCTTTTTGTAAGCCTGAGCATTTTGGACGTTATTTGCCCGATTATCCTAATTTGGATGAACTGAAGGCACATTACACCCGTGGTGGATTGGGAGACATGAAGGTGAAGAAGTTCCTTGCCGCTATTATGCAAGAAGAATTGACGCCTATCCGCGAACGTCGTAAAGAGTTTGAAAAGGATATTCCGGCTATTTACGATATGTTACGTAAGGGATGCGAAACAGCCCGTGCTACGGCAACCGCTACATTGGATGAAGTACGCAAGGCGATGAAGATTAACTATTTTGATGATGTGGAATTGATTGCCGAACAGGCAAAGCGTTTCGGGCAGGAATAAAATAAATTCAAAAGGAAAAAGGGGAAACTATATATAAT
>PPYE01108089.1_pt1 | contig 10907 bp, 9 predicted proteins | sample 1559881 | NCBI WGS metagenome assembly PPYE01 (sample SAMN08240022, study PRJNA423297) | Human gut metagenome, whole genome shotgun sequencing project.
TTATAGTCCTGCACCCGCCCAAGGGTCGCGGCGGCAATGCCCACCCCCTGCCCTGCCGGGCGCAGCAGACAGCACCCGGCGGCGGTAGCTGTCCACTGGGCGGTAGGGGTGCGCACCGCGCCGTAACTCAGTGGGGTACGGAACTGACGTTCTGCCGCGCAGAAATGACTGGAGGTCATGGTCAGCAGGTTCTGCGCCGCCCCGCTGCTGCACAGCGCCGCGCCCAGCGCCAGCGCCTCCGCCATGGTGCTGCACGCCCCGAACAGCCCCGCAAAGGGCACACCCAGCTCCCGCAGTGCGTAGCCGGAGGCGGTGCACTGCGCCTGCAGATCTCCCGCCAGCGCAAGGTCCACCCGCTCTGCGGGCAAGCCAGCCTTTTGCAGGCAGAGCCGCGCCGCCCGCAACTGCAACTGCTTTTCGGCGGCTTCCCAGCTGCACTGTCCCAGCCGATTGTCGGTAGTCAGTTCGTCAAAGCCCGCTGCCAGCGGGCCCTCGCTCTCTTTTTTGCCGCCCGCCGCCGCCTGTGCGGCGATAACCGGCGGAGTGTGGAACAACAGGGTATCGCCCCGACGCTCTGTCATAAAAAATTTCTCCCTTTCTGCAAAAAATGCCCCGGAACGTGCTATACTGGTGCTGTGGCACTGCAATATCCGGCGGGGCTGTTCCGTATTATAAGGCAGAAGCCCCCAGCAGCCACAGCACCACACCGTACACCACCGCCGCCAGCGTGCCGTACACGATGACCGGCCCGGCGATGAGGAACATCTTGGCTCCCGTGCCCGGTACACGGCCCTCGGCCTTGAACTCGATGGCCGCACTGACCACCGCGTTGGCAAAGCCGGTGATGGGCACCAGCGACCCCGCCCCGGCCTTTGCCGCCAGCTTCTGGTACCAGCCCAGCGTGGTCAGCACCGCCGAGAGCAAGATCAAGGTGCAGCTGGTCAGGGTGCCCGCCGTTTCGGCGTCCGCGCCCTGCCGCAGAAACAGCTGCCGCAGCCCTTCGCCCAGCAGGCAGATACCGCCGCCTACACAGAACGCCCAAAGGCAGTCTGCCAAAAGCGGCGAGTGCGGCCCGGCCTTCTGCACCCGGCGTGCGTATTCCTGCGCTGTCATCTTCATCTTCCCGCGCCCCCTTTTGCGGATAGTCTGCCCGGGGCGGCGGGCACTTATCCTTTTTTGTGAAAGAAGGTAGGTTCTATGTATTCTTCCCACCACCATAAACATCATGCCCGGCGTCTGCTCTGCCTGACGGCGCTGCTCTGCTTTGCGGCGGGCGGCACCGCCTACGCCTGCACCCGCAAGGCCGCCGTGCCGCAGCTGCCCGAGCTGTCTGCCGAGAGCCTTGCGCAGCCCGCCGAATACGGCGTGCAGCAGAGCACCCTTACCGCCGCACAGGCACAGGCCATCCTGGATGACCCCCGTATGATCCTTGTGAGCCGCACCCACCCGATAACGGAGGACTATCCTGTCGAGACCAAGGAATGCGGCTCGGCCACCGCTATCAACAAGACTTTGCAGACTGAAGCCGCCGATGCCTTTCTCTCCATGCAGGCTGCTGCCGCCAAGGACGGCGTGGATGTGCGGATGCAGAGCGGCTATCGCAGCGTCAGCTACCAGAAAAAGCTGTACGACAACAAGACCCAGTACTACCGTGATAAGGGTCTGAGCGAAGCCGCCGCCCGGGAAAAGGCGGCTGTCATCGTCAACCCGCCGGGCTGCTCCGAGCACAACTGCGGCCTTGCCGCCGACCTGAACAGCCCGGAGCACACCACCCTTGACACCGGCTTTGCCGACACCGCCGCCTTCCGCTGGCTGTGCGAGAACGCGGAACAGTACGGCTTTATCCTGCGCTACCCCAAGGAAGCCGAAAGCGTGACCGGCATCACTTACGAGCCGTGGCACTGGCGCTATGTGGGCGCGGAAAACGCCGCCCTGCTCAACCAGAGCGGCCTGTGTCTGGAGGACGCGGTAGCCGTTTTGCAGCGCATTGCCGCCGGGGAGACCGTGACCGGTTAAAATCCGATGAAAACTGCCGGAAAACCCTGCGGGGTGCGTTGCAATTTACCTGCCGTTATGGTAAGATAAATATAGTCTGCCCGTGTGCGCGGTGCAGCCCCGCACCCCGACAAATGAATTCAACAAAAGAAGGAATATTTTATGATAAACCGCACAAAACTCTCTGTGATCGCCGTCAGTGCCGTGCTGGCTGTTGCCCTGACCGGCTGCGGCGGCAGCGCTTCTTCCGCGCCGTCCTCCGTGTCCAGCGCCGCCACCTCTGCACCGGTCACCGATGCAGCTTCTCCGGCAGCGGATACCACCGAAAACGGCACCGCCGCGCTGGACAGCGCCGTGGAGACCCTGCTGGCTGCCAACCCCATCTCCAACCAGTTCGAGATCGCCGCCATGAACATCGAGTACGACTTCGGCCTGAAGGCGGAGGACGTAGCCGCCTACAAGGGTGTGAAGAGCAATGACAACGGCGATGCCGGCCTTGTGCTGGTTGTGGAAGCTGCTTCCGGCAAGGCACAGGACGTGGTGACCGCGCTGGAGAGCTACAAGCAGGATCAGGTGGCTTTCTACGGCAACTACGCCGAGTTTGCACAGGCACAGAGCAACGTGGAAAACGCCATCATCTCCTCCAAGGGCGACCGTGTGGTCATGGTGATCGCCTCCAACGAGTGCTCCGCAGACCTGAACAGTGCTGTGGACAGCGCCCTGAACAGCTGAATCTGACCTTCTGAGCCGGTGCCATCTGCGGCATCGGCTTTTTTCAGTCAAGCCCTCCCGCACCCGGGATGGGGAGACCGTTATTGCCCGCAAAACTTGTAAAAAAGGAGGCTGACCCCTTGGTTTTCAGCACCATCATCTTCCTGTTCCGTTTTCTGCCCATCACGCTGGCGCTGTACTATCTTGCCCCCGCAAAACTCAAGAACACTGTGCTGTTTTTATGCAGTCTGGTGTTCTACTGCTGGGGCGAGGTGCGCTTTTTCCCGGTCATGGTGGCGCTTATCCTCATCAATTATCTCAGCGGCCTTGCCATCGAGCACTTTGATGCAAAGCCCGCGCTGCGCCGCTTCTTTCTGCTGGTGGCGCTTGTCGGCAGCTTGGGGATGCTGTTCTACTTCAAGTACGCAAACTTTGTGCTGCGCAGCGCAAACGCCCTGCTGGGCACCGCCTTTGCCGAGATACAAGGCATCGGCACTTTGCCGCTGGGCATCAGCTTTTACACCTTCCAGACCCTTTCCTACTCCATCGACGTCTACCGCCGGGATGTAAAAGCCGAGCGCAACATCATCAACTTCGGCGCTTATGTGGTCATGTTCCCGCAGCTCATCGCGGGGCCTATCGTCAAGTACCGGGACGTCTCCGACCAGCTGCACGTCTACAAGCACCGCTATAACCTCAAGCAGATTGAAGAGGGCATGACCCTGTTCACCTTCGGTCTTGCCAAAAAGGTGCTGCTGGCGGACGCCGTGGGCGCATTGTGGACGGACATTATCGGGGTGGCTGACAGCCCCTCCACTACCTTTGTGGGTCTGGCAAACGCCTCCACCCCGCTGGTGTGGCTGGGCATCATCGCCTACAGTTTGCAGCTGTACTTCGATTTTTCCGGCTACTCCCTGATGGGCATCGGCATGGGCAAGATGCTGGGCTTCGACTTCCCCGCAAACTTCAACTACCCCTATATCTCCGCTTCCATCACCGAGTTCTGGCGGCGCTGGCACATGACCCTGTCCGGCTGGTTCCGCGAGTATGTGTATATCCCGTTGGGCGGCAATCGTAAGGGGCTCAAGCGGCAGATCCTGAACCTGTTCATCGTGGAGCTGCTTACCGGCATCTGGCACGGCGCAAACTGGAACTTTATCTGCTGGGGTCTTTACTACTTTGTGCTGCTGGCGGCCGAAAAGCTGTTTTTGCTGCCCTACCTGAAAAAGGGCAGGGTGTGGCCGCACCTGTACACCCTGTTCCTCGTGGTGGTAGGCTGGGCGATGTTCGTGGGCAACGACACCGGCGTGTCCTTCGGGCTGCTGTTCCAAAAGCTCTTTGTCCCCTCCGGCGGGGTGTCGCCGCTGTATTTCCTGCGGAATTACGGCGTGCTGCTGGCGGTAAGCGTGGTGTGCTGCACCCCGCTGATCGAAAAGCTGTGGGATGTGCTGCGCAAGAACGTAGTCACCCGCTGCGCCGCCATCCTGACGCTGCTGGTGGTTTCCACCGCCTATGTGGTGGGCAGCACCAACAGCCCGTTCCTGTACTTTAACTTTTAAGGAGGCGGGAAGATGTCCAAACACGAGAAAAAGACCTCCTCCCTTTTGCACTACCCGGTGCTGGTGGTGTTCAGCCTGTTTTTCATCGGGCTGTTCGCGCTGGATATGGTCACCCCGGACCGCAGTTACAGCGAGCTGGAAAACACCACCCTGAGCCAGCGCCCGGCGCTGACCCAGTTCACCGCCAAGGGGCTGAACAGCTACTTTACCGCCTACACCAAATACGTCAAGGATCAGGTGGCGGGGCGCGACCAGTGGATCAGCCTGCAAAGCGTGGTGGAGACCACTCTGCTGCAAAAGCAGCAGAACGGCGGCATCCTGCTGGGCAAAGAGCACATGATGTTCCCCCGCACCTACGGGCTGCTTTCCAGCGAGGAGCGCACCCTGCCCAAAAACACCGCAGCGCTCACCAGTCTGTGCCAGCGCTACCCGGGCAAGGTGAATGTACTGGTGGCACCCGCCGCCAGCGATATCTACAAGGAGAACGTACCCGCAAACGCCCCCCTGCTGGACGAGGACGGCTACCTTGACCAGCTTTCCGCTGCGGTGCAGGCTGCAGACGGCAGTTTTGTGGACGTGCGCCAGACCCTTGCCGCCCACAAGAGCGAGTATATCTACTACCGCACCGACCACCACTGGACGAGCCTTGGCGCCTACTACGCTTACAGCCAGCTGTGCGATGCCCTTGGCCTTGCCCCCTTTGACACCGCCGCCCACACCGCGCTGACTGCCGATCACTTTTACGGCACTCACTACGCCAAGGCGCGCACATGGAACGCTGTGCCGGACGTGATCACCTACTACGACCTTGCCAACACCCTGACGGTATGGAACGTGACGGCGGCGGGTCAGCCCGCCGAGGGGCAGACCACCGGCCTGTATGATACGGAGAAGCTTTCCGTCTACGACAAGTACGCCATGTTCCTGCACGGCAACAACGGCCTGAGCCGGGTGCAGGGCAACGGCAGCGGACGCATCCTTGTCATCAAGGACAGCTACGCCAACTGCTTTGTGCCCTACCTGACCGCCAACTACGCTGACATTGACGTGGTGGATTTCCGCAACTACAACTACGGCTTGGATCAGCTGATCGCCGATAACGGCTACGACCAGATCCTTGTGCTGTACAATTTTGACAGCTTCAAGAGCGACCCCTACCTCTACCGCGCCGGCGTAAAAGGCTAAACTGCCAAATGCCTAAATTATTGCAGTCTATTTTCACAAATTTGCAGCCGCAATTTCATGCGTCCCGCCAGTTTTTGCACAGATGTGCCAAAACCCCTTGATAAAATCCAACCGCTGTTGTAGAATGACCATATAGAGAACAATGCTCTATCGGCACTTGGATATAGACGCCGTGGGATCGGGATGCAATGCGGCATTTCCCCTTGACAAAGGAGTATTGAAAATGAAAAAGATGAGTTATCCCGCAGATTATGCGGTACTTTCCAACGAAGAAATGACCTATACCACCGGCGGCGGCACGATCGATGATGCTGCCGGGATCGCCACTACTGCCGCAACGGTCGTAGGCGCTGTAGTGCTGGCTTCCAGCTATGTCTGGGGCATTGGGCAGGCACGCACATGGCTGCAGCAGGAGGGCAACAAAGACGGCAACTTCTTTACCGTGCTGGGCCGCGCCACCGATGCCATTGCCGCCGATATGAGCAAGTCTGCCAGCAACTTTGTACGGGACGCTGTTTCCGCCACCACGGTAGTGGCACTGGCTCCCTTGAGCGCCATCCTGCTGATCGTGCGCTGAACCTTTTAATCAGATAAAACGGTGCGTTTGGGTGCACCGTTTTGGATAGCTTTGTTTCAAAAGGAGTGTTATTATGGAAAAAATGATGATGCCCGCGTACTACAATGTACTGTCCACTGAGGAAATGACCTACACCGAAGGCGGCGCTACTGCCACCATGACCGAGGCTCTGCTGTGCTGGCTGATTCCTCCGTATGGCTGGTTCAGAGGCGTGACCGCTGTCCGCGACTACCGCCGTAAGAACCCCAACACTTGGACTGAGACCGGTCTGGATGCTCTGACTGCCGACATGAACAAGGGCGCTGCCAACGCCATCCGTGACATCGCCTGCACCGCTTACATGATCAGCTCCAGCGCTACCGGTGTCGGTCTGATCATCAATGCAGCAGTCATCCTGCTCTGATCCATCTTATCTCATAAGACCGGCTCGGAGTACACCAAAGAACAAAGCAAGCGGAGGCGCTGCCCGAAAGGGCAGCGCCTCCGCTGTTTTTATAGGGTTCTCTTTTAGCTTTCGTCTCATGTATCCAAGTTTTCGTCTAAAACAGGGTACATTTTAGACGAAAGTGCAAGTGTATGAGACGAATCGGCCTTACTTCTCCAGCGCATCCCTGCGGACATAGCAGGTGTTTTTGCCTGTGCCAAGCCTTTGCAGAACGCCTTTCCGGGTCAGCTCCTTCAGTTCCCGCAGCACTGTAGATCTTGCAATCATCGGGCAGGCTGCCATCACCTCTGCACTTGTAAAACGCCCGATTTTTCCGTTGACATAATGCTCCACGATCTGCTGTGCCGTGCTCCGTGTTCCCTCTGCGTTCACCAGCCCTACGCGCTGTTCAAACTCAGCATAGCAAGCCAAAATGATCTTCAGCATATACCGGATAAACGGCACCGGGTCATTCGTTCCCTCATACCAGCCCTGATCGATCTGCTGCAACACCTCGTAGTAGGTATCCTTCGTTTTTTCGATCTGCTTTTCAATGCTGATATACTTTCCCACCTCGTACCCGCTGCGGTAGAGCAGAAGCAGCGTCAGCAGACGGCTCATCCGACCATTGCCATCGTTAAAAGGGTGGATACACAAAAAATCGCATACAAACGCCGGGATCACCAGCAGCGGGTCCACCTTTTCCTGTAAAAGCGTCTGATTATAGCTCTCGCAGATGGCCTGTATCGCCGCAGGCGTTTCATAGGGTGCCACCGGCTGAAACCGGGTCACCTGCGTGCCGTCCGGTCTGGTCTCGTTGATATAGTTCTGTACGTTCTTAAAATGTCCTCCGTACGAAACGCCTGCATACTGCATCATGTCCCGATGCAGCTGAAGGATATAATTGGAGTTGACCGGGATCAGATCATGGTTTTCATGGATGGTGTTCAGCACCTCTCGGTACCCCATGATCTCGCTTTCGTCCCGGTTGCGCGGTGTGGTTTTATCGGCCAGCAGCTGCTTCATGCGGGTATCGGTCGTTACGATGCCCTCGATCTTATTGGAAGCCTCTGTGCTCTGTATTCTGGCAATCTCCACCAAACGATCCAGTTCTGCCGGTTTCTGGCGCACATAAAGCTCCTGTCGGCCTTTGCATTCATGGATCTTTGCCACATACGAGAGCGTTTCCATATCCCACATCCGGTCTGCCAGTTGTCCGTAGTCAAAGCTTCTCATACTGTGTTTCCTCCTTCTTCCGGCGGTTCTTTTGTCTCATGATGCCCGTCTTTCGTCTCAATCATACCCTATTTTAGACGAAAGCGCAAGTGTGTGAGACGAATCGGCCTTGCGCACACGCAAAAAACGGCGGCACGCTCCGATGGAACGCGCCGCCGTTTGGTTTTTATGCGTTGAACATATCCTTCAGCTTTTTGAAGAAGCCCTTACGCTTTTCGTAGTTTTCTTCTTTCAAAGTGCCCTCAAATTTTTTCAGGGCATCGCGCTGGGTCTTGTTCAGCTTTTTGGGGATCTCCACCTCGCACTTGACGTACATATCACCGCGGCCGCGGCCATTCAGGTACTGGATGCCCTTGCCGCGCAGGCGGAAGGTGGTGCCGCTCTGGGTGCCCTCGGGCACGGTGTACTCCACCTTGCCGTCAATGGAGGGCACGGTGACGCTGTCGCCCAGCACGGCCTGACTGTAAGTGATGGGCACGGTGACCCACACATCGTAGCCATCGCGCTGGAACACCTCGCTGGGGCGCACGCTGACCATGACGATGACATCACCGGCGGGGCCGCCGTTGGTACCGGCATCGCCCATGCCGCGCAGTGCAAAGCTCTGGTCGTCATCGATGCCCATAGGGATGGACACCTCCAGCGTCTTTTTGGTAGCCACCTTGCCGCTGCCGTGGCAGACCTTGCAGGGGTTCTTTACCAGCTTGCCCTTGCCGCCGCAGCGGGAGCAGGGCTGCTGGGTCTGCATCACGCCAAAGGGGGTGCGCTGCTGGCGGATGACAAAGCCGCGTCCGCCGCAGTCCGGGCAGGTCTCGGGGCTGCTGCCGGCTGCGCAGCCGGAGCCGTGGCACTCAGTACACTCCTGCTGACGGGTGATGGTAATGTTCTTCTTGCAGCCGTGCACGGCCTCGTCAAAGCTCAGGGTGATGCGCACCCGGATGTCCTGACCCTTGCGGGGGGCGTTGGGATTTGCCTGACGGGACGAGCCGCCGAAGCCGCCAAAGCCGCCGCCGAAGATATCGCCAAAAATGTCGCCCAAGTCCACGCCGTCGCCGCCAAAACCGCCAAAGCCGCCGGGGCCGCCGCCGTTCTGTGCTGCGTAGGTGGGGTCAACACCGGCAAAGCCGTACTGGTCGTACAGCTGGCGCTTCTTCGGGTCCGAAAGCACCTCGTTTGCCTCGTTGATCTCCTTGAACTTTGCCTCGGCGTCCTTATCGCCGGGGTTATAGTCCGGGTGGTACTTCATGGCAAGCTTGCGGTATGCCTTTTTGATCTCGGCATCGCTTGCGCCCTTGGATACCCCCAGCACTTCGTAATAATCACGCTTTTCCTGTGCCATATCCACTCACCTCTCCGGGAACGCCCTCCCCGGGTAACGCCCCGGTCGGTTCCTCCTGTTCAAAAGCTCCCGCTTTGGTCTTTCGCAGCTGTTGTCTGCGCCCTCATCCGTCATGCCGCTTCGCGTCATGCCACCTTCCCCCGTCCGGGGGAAGGCTTTTTCGGCAGCGAGAACTCTTTTACTTATAAACCAGCAAGAGCCGCTCCGGCCTAAACCGGAGCGGCTTTTGCTTTATTGCGCCTGTGCCCGCCGGTTTGGCCGGACACAGCGCTTTGTGTCAGACTTAGACTTCCTTGAAGTCGGCATCCACAACGCCGTCATCGTTGGGCTTTTCGTTGGTTGCGCCTGCGTCAGCACCGGGCTGTGCACCGGCGGCCTGCTGTGCGGCAGCGGCTGCCTGATACATCTTCTCGAACACCTGGCTCAGGGCTTCCTGCTTTGCCTTGATGTCGTCCACGTTGCCGGACTGGACAGCGGTCCGCAGGTCGGCCAGCTTTGCCTCGGCATCGCTCTTCACGTCTGCGGGCAGCTTGTCGCCGTTCTCCTTCAGCATCTTCTCGGTCTGGAACACCATCTGGTCGGCACCGTTGCGGATATCGACCTCTTCACGCTTCTTCTTATCGTCGGCAGCAAACTGCTCAGCTTCCTTCACAGCCTTGTCGATGTCCTCCTTGGACATATTGGTGGAAGCGGTGATGGTGATGTTCTGCTCCTTGCCGGTGCCCAGATCCTTGGCGCTGACCTTCACGATGCCGTTGGCATCGATATCGAAGGTAACTTCGATCTGAGGTACGCCACGGGGAGCCGGAGCAATGCCGTCCAGATGGAACACACCCAGACTCTTGTTGTCGCGGGCAAACTCACGCTCGCCCTGCAGCACGTTGACCTCAACAGAGGGCTGGTTATCGGCTGCGGTGGAGAACACCTGACTCTTGTGGGTGGGGATGGTGGTGTTGCGGTCGATGATCTTGGTGCACACGCCGCCCAGCGTCTCAATACCAAGGCTCAGCGGGGTGACATCCAGCAGCAGCAGACCCTTCTTCTCGCCGTTCAGAACGCCGCCCTGAATAGCAGCACCGACAGCCACGCACTCATCGGGGTTGATGCCCTTGAAGGGCTCGCAGTTCAGTTCCTTCTTCACGGCGTCGTAGACAGCGGGGATACGGGTAGAACCACCGACCATCAGCACCTTCTTCAGGTCGGAAGCGCGCAGACCTGCATCCTGCAGAGCCTTGCGCACGGGGGTCATGGTGCGGTCGACCAGATCAGCGGTCAGCTCGTTGAACTTTGCGCGGGTCAGGGTCATATCCAAGTGCTTGGGACCGGTAGCATCGGCGGTGATGAAGGGCAGGTTGATCTGGCTGCTCATTGCGCTGGACAGCTCGATCTTAGCCTTCTCGGCAGCTTCCTTCAAGCGCTGTGCAGCCATCTTGTCCTTGCGCAGGTCGATGCCGTTCTCGGTCTGGAAGGCATCTGCCATCCAGTCGATGATGCGCTGGTCGAAGTCATCGCCGCCCAGATGGGTATCGCCGTTGGTGGCCAGAACCTCGGTAACGCCGTCGCCCATCTCGATGATGGACACATCGAAGGTGCCGCCGCCCAGGTCGTAGACCATGATCTTCTGGTCGTCCTCTTTATCCACACCGTAAGCCAGAGCAGCTGCGGTGGGCTCGTTGATGATACGGCGGACGTTCAGGCCGGCAATGGTGCCTGCGTCCTTGGTGGCCTGACGCTGGCTGTCGTTGAAGTAGGCGGGCACAGTGATGACAGCCTCGGTGACGGTCTCGCCCAGATAAGCCTCGGCATCAGCCTTCAGCTTCTGCAGGATCATAGCGCTGACCTGCTGGGGAGTGTACTCCTTGCCGTTCAGGGTCACCTTGT
>PPYE01233865.1_pt1 | contig 10906 bp, 7 predicted proteins | sample 1559881 | NCBI WGS metagenome assembly PPYE01 (sample SAMN08240022, study PRJNA423297) | Human gut metagenome, whole genome shotgun sequencing project.
CAATCATACGAGAAATGTCACGAGATGTCGCTTATGAGGAGGAAATGATTTTTCTGGAGGAAAATTTCTGGAACAATCATGTTCAGGCACAGGCGCCGCCGCCTTATACTGAAGACGGCGATTTGATTCTAAAAAGTACTCGCAGATATTCCGGACCGGCGGATGAAAATGCCCCGGATATCCAGCTTAGTCTGGAGATTGCTTCCAGGCTGATTCGTTATTTACAGCTGCAGGAGGAAAAAAAGAATGTGGAGAAACGGCTAAAAGAGATTGATAATGAATTGAAGCGGTTAAAAGCTATGATCGTAGCAGAAATGGGTACAAGCTGTACCGCAGCTTATGAAAAGGATGGAACAAATTATATTGTTACATACAATCCTATCCGTAAGCCGGTTATTGATAAAGATAATCTGGTACGGCTAAAATTACAGTTTCCGGATATCTATAAGCAGTTTGTCACTATCTCAGAATCCCGAAGATTTAATGTAAAGGTATTAGCTTCTGAAGCGGCCTGATATCTTTACGGAAAGGATATAAAAAATGAGCTGGAAGGGTACATACGACGGCACGATTCACTATAATCCTGTCGATAAGTTTAGCATTATTGTTGTAAAAACCTCGGATCAGAGTGTGCCGCAGGAGGCGCGCCAGACCAGACGGTATCCGGATCATCTGCTCCGGTTTACGGCTGTCGGGTATGAACTGCCCCGCACGGAAGCGGTAGAACTGGAACTGGACGGGGAGTGGATTGACAGCAAGTATGGTTTACAGTTACAGGTGGAGCATTGGCATGAGATTGTTCCCAGAAGTGAGGAAGGGGTACGGGGATATCTGTCCTCCGGACTGATTAAGGGAGTTGGGCCAAAGATGGCGGACGACCTGATCATGCGCTTTGGGGTGAATGTTCTGGATATTCTGGAAAACCAACCGGAGCGGCTGTTAGAAGTAAAGGGGATCACGGAAAATAAGCTGGAGGAAATAAAAGCCTCTTATGCGGAAAACCGGATGCTCCAGGATTTAATGACTCTTTTGTCCCCATTTAAGGTGACGCCGAAAACAGCGCTGAAGATTTATCAAAGCCTGGGGCCGGCCAGTGTGGATCTGTTAAAAAAGAGTCCTTATGAACTGTGCCAGATTTCCGGATTTGGTTTCCTGCGTGTTGACGCGATTGTAAGAAAAACCGGTAACCGGCTGCACGACCCCATGCGTATCAAAGGTGCGGTTCTCTGTGCCTTGAATAATGCCAGGAGCGAAAAAGGCCATTTGTTTCTTGAAAGAGAGGCATTGCAGAAAGAATCACTGAAACTGCTGAATAAAACAATTCCGATTCCGGAACAGCGGCTGCACACGCAGGAGATTGAAACGGTTCTTCAGGATCTGGTTCTGAACGGAGTTATCGTTCTGGTGAAAGCCAAAGGCTGCAAACCGGAGCTGGACGGGCAGACGGGGAGGACAATACAGAAAATTGTTATGCAGGAGCTTATTTACAGGCCCAATGTATTTGAGCAGGAGGATGAAACAGCGCGGCAGATTGCGCTGCGCCTGACAGAACAGACGCCTCATGAGCAGATATCTTCCCTTCTGGAAAAGTTGAAGGTGCAGTTTAACCTAATGCTCTCTGAGAAGCAGGAATCGGGGGTGCGGCAGGCATTTCAAAGCGGTCTTTCCATTATTACCGGCCCTCCTGGAACAGGTAAAACTACAATTATCAAAATGATTATGGAACTGTTCCGGGTACTGTATCCCGAGGGCGAGATCATGCTTATGGCGCCTACCGGACGGGCAAGCCGGCGTATGGCCGAAAGCACAGGTTTTGAAGATTCCAGGACCATGCACAACGGTCTGGGGCTGTCCAGTGAGGAGGCTGAAAGCTATCACTCCAAGACGGATCGTTCATTGCCCGCCGATTTGATTATTGTGGATGAGTTTTCCCTTGTAGATATGTGGCTGGCATATCAATTTTTTACCCGGCTGAAAAGGGAAACAAGAATTGTCCTGGTTGGGGATGTGGATCAGTTGCCCAGCGTTGGGGCAGGAAATGTGCTTCGGGAAATGATACAGTGTGGCCTTGTGCCGGTTACAGTGCTGGACGAAATATTTCGTCAGGCAAAAGACAGCTTCATTCCCTATAATGCAAAGCTGATTAATGAGGGCGACACGAAATTGTATTATGGAAACGATTTTGCATTTATTCCGTCTGCGGGTCAATCCGCGGTATCAGAAAAGCTGGTGGAAATATACTGCCAGGAGGCAGCGGAGTATGGAGTGGAGCGGGTGCAGATTTTATCGCCTTTCCGTGCGGAAGGAGAGGCTTCCGTTAATCAGTTAAATGCGGTTATCCGTGAAATTGTCAATCCGTTTTGCTCTACGGAGGATGAAATTAATGTCGGATTGAAGACATTCCGGATTGGAGACCGGATTATGCAGACGAAGAACACAAAATACGTGTCGAACGGTGACCTGGGATTTATAAGGTATATCAAGGATACGCCAGACGGTAGAAAGGTTGGTATGGAATTCGGAGAAGGCAGAATGTTTGAGTATGGACTGGAAGAGATGGGGCATCTGGAACTCGCTTATGCCACCACGGTTCATAAAGCCATGGGATCGGAGGTGGATATCATAATTATGCCAATCATAAACGCTCATAGAATCATGCTTTATCGGAACCTTTTATATACCGCGGTAACCAGGGCAAAGAAAAAGGTAATCCTGGTTGGCGAAAAGACAGCGTTGTTTATGGCAATCCGTAAAAGCAGCAATAATAAGCGCAATACTCTTTTGGGACAGCGCATCCGTCTGTATTATCGGGCGTTTGCCAAGAGAGCCGGAATTCCGCTCCCGGCTGCTCTGGAAGAGGAATTAAAAAATGCAGGTTAAAAATGAGATGCAGATGCAGAAAATGCACAGGGTATCTCTTATTTTATTTAAAGAAGGGAGATTCTATCTATGAATGACATGAAATATCAGGTATCAGCGGCAGGTGGAACTAATTTGGCAGCAGTACAGCCTAACAAGATTCCAGGTTTTGATCCATCAAAATTCCTTCGTCGAGCTGCCATCGGAGAAACAAAGGCGGAGTTGCCACACATGGAGCTGCGCTACAAGAAGCTGTGGTTCCGGCTGGCTTACCCCAACGGGCGAATGAAACTAATCGCCCAGCATATCACGGAGCAGATGGCAATTTTCGAGGCGCAGATTTTCTTAGACCGGAGTGATAATGAACCGGTCGGGAATTTTACGGCCACCTGTACGGCAGAGAAGTCCTCAAACTATATCGAGGCAGCCAAAGACGCAGCACTGGACGCAGCTTTGTCAAATGCCGGTTTTGGGAAACAGTTCGGGAATGCAGTGATGAGATCCGGGCAGCATGTAAAAGCCGCACAGACAACCGCCGCGGTTACTGCACCCCCAATCCGTCAGGCACCACAGGAAACAGCCAAGACACAAGTGAGCGCGATGCAGCGGCAGAATGTGCAGACGGGAAATCCGGCTGCGGCTCCTCAAACAGCAGCACAGCCGGTATTAAAGGTTGTGCCGCCCATGGTTAAAGAGGCTGAAGCGCAAAAGGCAGCAGATTCACCCCAAAATACGGAGCTGAAACCTAAACTTCAGGAATCGGCTGCGCCACAGCAGATGACTCTGGCTTCGGTTCTGCCGAATAAAGCACAGGACGGCGAGGAGGAACTGGATAGACTGCCGGTAGCACCGTTGAATCCTGCTGTTAAGAAAACAGAAGAAACAACACAGGCAGCGCCGGTTTCCAGCTATGCACAGGCGGCAGAAACCAAGCGTTCAGATTCGGTTATTACTAAGCCAGAGGTAAATACCTCTATTCCCACAACGGATAGCGTGGCAGCGGATCTGTCGCAGGCACAGGAAATGGAGCTGCCGGTTGCGCCTGCACCTATTAACTCAGAAGTGCGCCAGGAGAAGTATACAAAGGATACGCCGATAGAGGAAATTCTTAAAGTAATGACCTTTGAGGAGGCGCAGAACGTGGTGGTCGATATCGGCACATGCAATGGCTGGACGATGGCCCAGGTAGCAGAACGCCGTCCGCCGAGCCTGAAATGGTATGTGTTTGGCTGCAAGGACGGAAACAATATCCTCCGCGCGGCAGCACAGATTATGATGGAATCGCTGACAGAGAAAAAGGCCGGATAATGCACACGCATGATAGAGGAACAAAGCCCAGGATTGGAGGGATCGTATATGGCGTCCTATCCGCAGGATTTTCCATTTGGAATTATGGATGTGGTAGAGCTGACGAATTTAAAAATCAGACGCCGGCAGGCCAACAGTGTTTATGTGGACTGTCCTTTTTGCGGTGATCGCAGGGGCAAGATGAATGTGAATTTTGTCAAAAACGTCTGGCGCTGCAACTACTGCGACGAACATGGAGGGATGCTGACACTGTATGCAAAACTGAATCATACGACCAATTCTGACGCCTTTCGTGAAATTTGCGATGCACTCCAGACAGGAGAAGCGTCCTGGGGATATACCGCCAGTGAAAAGCAAAATTCTGGTTCCGGGGAGGATACCTTCTCCGGAACCGGCATCTCCGGCGGTGGACGTATGATGGAGGGAGTACCACAGTCCCCACGGGCAAGTATCCAGGAAATCCACCAGACTTTGTCGCTGATGATGGGAATGCTGTCATTAAAACCGGCTCACCGGGCACATCTGCGTTCTTCAAAGCGCGGATTGACGGATGACCAGATCGACAGCCTGGGATTTAAAAGTACACCGCCGCCATTTATGTGCCGCTCCATTACGGAACGTCTGATTAGACAAGGCTGCACCGTACAAGGCGTCCCTGGTTTTTATCTGGATGACAGTGGGAAATGGACGGTGAAATTCTACAGCAAAACTTCCGGGATATTAATTCCGGCGGTCGGCATTGACGGCTTAATCCATGGGGCGCAGATACTACTGGACGTACCGATCAAGGATAAGGACGATCCACCGGATAAACCGGGGACAAAGTATATCTGGTTTTCCAGTTCTAACCGTAACATGGGTGTAACTTCCGGAAGCCCCGTCCATTTTGTGGGGAATCCATTTGCCCGCACGATTTATGTCACGGAGGGGCTGCTGAAGGCAGACATTGCCCATTCTTTGATGAACCGCTCATTCGCAGCAACGGCGGGCGCCGGAAATGTTGCGCAGTTGGAACCCATATTTGCATTGCTGGCATCCAACGGAACGGAATTAATCATCGAGGCAGATGATATTGACAAATACAGCAATAAGATGACTTCTAAAGGTGCGTCTAAGATTTATTTAATGGCAAAAAAATATGGCATGGACTGCAGGCGTCTGACGTGGAATCCTAATTATAAGGGTGTAGACGATTGGCAGCTATCGCTCCGGTTAAAAAAAGAACAGCAGGCGGAGGAACAGACAGGCAGCTTTAAACAGGACTATCTCTCCGGTATATGCGGGTTTAAGGACATAAACGAATATGCAGAATTTTGGAAAAACAAGCAGGAAAACACGGCCAGCCTGCAGGACTATCTTGGCTTCACAGAACAGGAATATCAGGCATGGCAGGAAGACCAATCTGGAGAGCAACTGGAAAAACTTCTGACGGCACAGCGCCGGCAGCAGCAATTCAGGTTATATCAGTTGGAATTTGGAAGTGAGCATACTTTTATTCCATTTGCATTCAAAGGGATTGACGCGCTTCACAAAGCCGGGTATGAACAACCGCCGGCGGCAGACTATAGCCTTGTTTGTGAATCGGAAGTGATTTGTCCGACAGTAAGGACAGAGTCAGAGATTCTGGGACAGATCTTCCATGGTTTCAGCCATTGGCAGCCGGAGGGATATAAGGGACGTGTCCCTGCTCCCTCTGACGTAATCGAATTGTATGGTAAGGAGGGGCGCAAGTATTATTATTGTGATATAGAAGGGTTTGTTCCTGTTCGTTTTTCGCCATTTTTTTGTAAACAGCAAAAGACAGGACTGGAGCAAAAGGAAACAGACAGTTTAAACAAATAGGTAGAACAATTAACGCATGGGACGGCCTTCGGGCTGGCCTGTGCTTTTTTTGAAAGGAGAGCAAAATGGAAAATTTATCAGAAATGAACGGCAGTATCTGGTCAGAGGAGGCGGAGACAGTATTTGCATCAGGATTGCCTGATATAGTAAAAGCTGATGGCGTGTCCACCTTACCGGAGATACCGGATCAAGACAATGGTGGAGAAGTCTCAGATTCCCTGCCGGTATCAGATCAAGCTGCTGATTGTGAGACAGACAGTGAATCCCGACAGGAGGACGGCAAATCTGCGGAGGAAGCCATAAAACGTGCGGAGCATGAGGCAGCCGAGGCTAAACGGAAGTCTGAATGGGAGGCTGCACAGCAGGAGAAAAAGGCGAAAATCCAAGAACAACTTGGGCGTATAAAGGCAATGGCGGATGAAGATGTGATGATGGAGTCTATGAAGCGGGTAAGTGCGGATACTGAGAAATTGACGCGCCGCAACATGAAAGAATGCGTCTCAGAGTATATCCAGACTATGTGCCTGGAAGACCCGGTATTCGCTCGGTTGGTAATGCAGCCGAAAAAAAATATGGTTCACTGCTTTTGGTACATCAATAGGAAAGCCAGGGAGTTTATTAAGCAGGAAATGAAGAATAATGATATCAGTCTGCATAGTGTCTATGGTGTTTACTGCAGTGACGTGCCGGATGATTTATGTTATCAATGGGCAGTCGAGTATTTTCACGATGCGGATGCGGAGGAGGATAATGAAAAAGATGAAGAATTTGTGCCGAAGTCTTATACTGGGAAAACTTCTTCTAAAGGTAAAACAAAGAAAAAGACAGAGTCCAAGCCGACAGAAAAGAAACAAAGTAATGGTATGGACAGTAATCAAAATCACTCCGCTGCCCCAACACAGATCTCACTATTTGACTTTACTTCGGAAGGAAACAAGGGATGATTGCGTACAAAGGATTTGACCCAGGATTAAAATGCCGCGGTTATCAATTTGTTATGGGGCGAAATGTGACAGACAAGGCTAACTGCCGAGCAAATGGATTTCATTGCGCTGAAAATCCGCTGGATTGCCTTTGTTATTACAGCGATATGAACCGTTCAGAATATTACATCGTAAATGCGGGGGGCGATATTGACGAGGATGAGTTTGACTCTAAGATTGCCTGCACAGAGATTACGATTATGAAAAGGTTGGAAAAGGAGAAATTTTTTCTTCACAGTCTGGCATATATGGCAGATCACCCAATGCGGAAATGGAATTCCTATGTTTGTAAGGATAAGTCACGTGCGTCTAACGGTTTCGCGGTTGTTCGCGGCTTAGATCCGGTGGCCTCCGGAAAAATTGGAGATATTTTAGCTTTTGCCAAAGAGGAGCCGGGTACAGGAAAGATTTTACAGGTGGCAGTTACCGCGATTGACGGAAAAGAAATTTTTCCAGACACTTGGTATGATGTAAATTTGTCAGAAAGAAATGGGGTGGGATTAATATGAATAAAAAGATTCTTACAGAGATGAAATCATTAAAGGCAACAGCCAGGATGATGAAGATTGTAGCTGAAGATATTCCTCGTAAAGAAAAATGTAATTGGTCAGGAAAAGTTTATGATATATATCAATATAACCTCTATATGAGATGTGTTGTCCAGCAGGACATTTTAAAAGTGGCAATTTTCATACCAGCATATATGCGTATGGGCAGCAGAATGCCTTCCTTTGAAGTGTATTGTTCTAAAAAGGACGGACAATTTCTCATGTATGACCGTTTAGCAGCAAAGTGGAGGACTTCAAAACTTGACCGCATTAACTGGCCCGCATCGTATTCATATTCCGGAAAGAGATGGATCAGCGAGAAAGATTCGGCCATCATAAAAGATTATCTGGGCGGTAAACGTGAGGGCTACGATGGTGTTCTGGATTTTCAGAGGAAGGTCCGTGACAGGGAATTAGAACTGCGCCACAAAAAGGAGACAGATCCCTGGGATAAAGATTTGGAACGAGTTCCGGAATTACCCAAAGACTGGACCCGCTGGGTGAGCAAAGTTGGTATAGTACAAAACTACCTGTTCTATCACTACAAGAAGGGGGGAGCAAAAAGAGGATATTGCACCTATTGCGGAAAAGAGGTGCCTATCACTAAGCGCCCCTACCATAATGCATCAGGAAAATGCTCTTGCTGCCGCCATGAAGTTGTTTTTAAGGCAATAGGGCGGGCAGGATATATCAGAACGGGAAAAAATATAGTTTATCTGATTCAACGGTGCAAAGAAGGATTTGTTTTACGTGAGTTTTCTGCCGAAAGATTCTATTATAAAGAAAAGTATGCCACACCTAATGTTTATTGCCATGAAACAAGGCGTGTCCTTTATGACTATAATCTGATGCCGAGAACCTATTACTGGGGCGTGTATAAACAATGCGAAAGCCGCTGGATATCCTGTTCCCCGTGTTCGCCCGATTCATGGTGGACAGAAAATGGACGGGTTTATGGAAAAACCTTACCGTCTCTCGCCAAGATTGAATTGAGACGAACCGGTCTTATCCAATGGATTGCCAGCCGGGTAACCGTTGATCCCGAAAAGTATCTCGCTATCATTAGGAATATACCACAATTTGAGCAGATATGGAAAGCAGGCCTGACACAGCTTATGAAAGAATGTATGAGCAATAGCCATTCTATGAAAGATTGTATTCTTGCACCAAAGGAGCCAAGCCTTATTAAAGCGCTGGGAATAGACCCGCGGGAATTTAAGCTGCTCCGCCAATATGATGGCGATTCGCACTTCTTAAAATGGCTCCAGTATGAAAAAGCTTCCCAAAAGGTATTTTCGGAAGAACTGTTGGTATGGTTCTGGCACAACCACCTCTCTCCCAGCAATCTGGAATTCATTCATGGAAAAATGAACCTGATACAAATCTACAACTATATTCATAAACAAATGCCCTCTTTTAACAATAACGTTCGGGAGGTTGTGAACACCTGGGAAGACTATCTTTCTATGGCAAAACGGTTACATATGGATATCGACGATGAAATTATATATCGGGTAAGAAAACTGCGACAGCGCCATGACGAATTGGTACTTTTATGTGAGGAGAAAGCGATTGAACTTCAAGTTGAGGAAATTTTAAAGGACTATCCTCATGTTAATGATATTTGCAAATCGCTGAAAGAGAAATATGAATACGCAGATAAGCATTATGCTGTTATTGTGCCTGATGGGGTGAAAGAAATTATAGAGGAAGGAAGAATGCTGCATCATTGTGTTGGGAGCAGTGAGAAGTACTGGGACCGGATTGAGCGGAGAGAAAGTTTTGTATTGTTTTTGCGGAAGAAACGTAGTCCCAGAAAGAATTATTACACACTTGAAGTTGAACCAGATGGGACGGTCCGGCAAAAACGGACGGAATTCGACCGTCAAAAGTCAGATATTGAAAAAGCTACAGAGTTTCTGGCTGAATGGCAGAAGGTAATCGCATTGCGTTTGACGAAAGATGACCAGAAATTAGCTGAACAGAGCCGGATTATGAGGGAAATTGAATTTAAAAAGCTCAGAGAGGACCGCGTCATCATTCATACCGGCCACTTGGCGGGTCGCCTTCTGGTGGATGTACTTCTCGCCGATTTGATGGAAAATAAGGAGACACAGCAGATACAGGAACTGCCGGAGGCAGCCTAAATACTTAAAAATGACAGACGCCATTCATTTTGGCGTCTGTCTGTATATGAGGAGGTTTTGAAATGAAACAGCTTGGAAATCTGGCGGTTATATGCGCCCGGCGCGCGGATGTCCTGATGCAGATTTATGGAACAAGAGTCTCTGTGTATGTGGGGGAAGGACCGGATCGGGAGACTATTTGTATGGATTGGAACGATGATACCGCTATTTTAGATCTCATTAAAGAATTGAATTTTGGCATGTATGCACCTGGTACCCAAAAGCCGAATGCCCTACAACTCTACTTTGATACGATGAAAGCATTACCGAGTTGTAATACCTGTAGATACACATTTTGCCAATACAGACCGAACCCGGGTCAGGCTGACCGTGTGAATTGTCCGTTCTGGTGTGAAGAAAAGGAGGTTGAAACATTGTGAATCATGATCTTAATCAACAAAGTCCAAATGAGAGAATACGGGAGCTGACGGATCGGCTCAACCGTTATAGAAATGAGTATTATAACGAAAACGAACCTTCTGTTTCAGATGAAGTATACGACCGGCTGTTTGACGAGCTTCTGATTCTGGAGCAGGCAACCGGAATCTGTATGGCAAATTCCCCCACACAGACGGCTGGCTATCCGGCAGTGGAAAAGTTTGGCGAGCTGACGAAGCATAAGATACCGCTGCTTTCTTTAGAAAAGACAAAGCAGGTCATGGACTTATACAGATTTATAGGGGAACGGCAGATTATGCTTATGCTGAAATTAGATGGGCTGACGCTGAAACTGACCTATGAGGGAGGTACTCTGGTGGAGGCAGCAACCAGGGGGGACGGATTTGAGGGCGAGGTTGTGACCCACAATGCAGCCGGTATCGGAGGAATCCCCATGCAGATACCCTATAAAGAAAGGCTTGTCGTAGCCGGCGAGGCATTTATCCGCCCGAGCGTATTTGAGGTTCTGCAGCAGACTGTGTTTGACAGCAACGGCAGACCTTATAAAAACGGACGGAATCTTGCGGCTGGGTCTGTCAGGAAACAGAGTTCTGGCAGCTGCAAGGAGCGGCAGGTTATATTTATGCCTTTTAAAGTGCTGGAAGGGTTTGAGAAGGAAACTCTTAAATCAAAAAAGCTGGCGCAGTTATCAGGGCTTGGATTTCAGCCATGTAAGTATTTTATTAATAACAGCAGAATGACTGTCCGGGGACTGGAGGAAGGCATACAAGTACTGAAACAG